>Ga0180215_1001602_pt1 | contig 24560 bp, 27 predicted proteins | sample eDN3rd37CBELigBY_FD_128871 | JGI IMG/M metagenome (GOLD analysis project Ga0180215, IMG submission 128871) | Enriched backyard soil microbial communities from Emeryville, California, USA - eDNA 3rd pass 37_C BE-Lig BY (version 2) (version 2) | ecosystem: Environmental > Terrestrial > Soil >...
CCGGGCAGCAACGGTTCGACGATCTCCCACAACGCATCCGGTACCAGCCGGGAAGACAACGCATCGACCACGGCAGTGCATTATGCCGCACAAACGATCTAGGCCATAAGAGACATGCTCTTACCCACATCCTCGGCCACACCCTCTGACCTCTGACCCACGGTCGGCCACCCCATTCCTGAGGCGTCCGCCGAACGCCCCGCAGATGCTCTTCACACACCCGTGCAGGGAATCGCGAGTAGCGTGGTACGGGCACCTTGCCCGCCACTTTCTCGCCTTGACACGCGGCATCGTGAAACAGGCGGAAGAGGCTTCCCAACATGGCCGAATCGATCGAGATCTTGATCAAGGCCCTTGGGGATCTACGAAGACCGCCGAGCGGACGGAAGGATCTCGGCGAAGCGCTGCGCGCAGTGACCGCGGCTGCGGCCGCCACGATTGCGGGGGTCGAGTGCGCCGACATCGTCCTCATCGGCAAGGACACATTCGAATCCCACGGAGCGACCTCGTCGTTGTCCCGGGAACTCGGTCGGATCCAACGCGACGCCGGCGGCCCATGTATCGACGCGGCCGGAGTTACGAGCGTGGTCTACAGCAGCGACCTCCGATCCGAGATGCGCTGGCCGCAGTTCACGGAAGAAGCCCTGATGGTCGGGGTCGGCAGTGTGTTGTCCTTCCAACTCCACACCCGCACCGACATCGCCGGTTCGCTGAACCTGTTCGCATCGAAACCGCAGGCCTTCGACGGTGCCGCAGTGGCGCTGGGCATCGCACTGGCGGCGCAGGCGGCCGCCGAGCTCACGGCTGCACGTGCTGAGCTGCATCTGCGCTCGGCGTTGGCCAGCCGAGACACCATCGGCCAGGCCAAAGGTCTTCTGATGCAGCGCTGCGGTGTCGATGCCGCCCACGCCTTCGTGATGCTGCGGACACTGTCGCAGGATCTCAATGTCGCACTGTCCCGAGTTGCCGAGCGAATCGTCGAGGACCACACCGCTTCTCTGTGATCGGTTGTCGGATCACGGAACACCAAGGCATACGAGCTCAGTCCAGGCAGAACTCGTTGCCTTCGATGTCCTGCATGACGATGCAGGACTCGTCGACGCCATCGGCGTGCAGAACCTTCACCTGCGCAGCGCCGAGCGCCACCAGTCGGTCGGACTCCGCTTGTAGAGCAGACAGTCGCTCGTCACCCTCCAAGTCTGTGCCGACGCGCACATCGAGATGCACCCGGTTCTTCACTACCTTTTCTTCGGGTACTCGCTGGAAGTGCAACCGCGGACCGGCGCCGGTCGGATCGGCGCACACGAACGCGCGTCCTTGCGACTCTGCGGGCAGGCTTGCGTCGTAGTCGGTCCATGGCGCGAACCCGTCGGGTGGCGTGGGCACCTCGTAGCCGAGAACAGCGCACCAGAAGTGCGCGAGTCGCTCGGGTTCGGTGGAATCGAACGTGACCTGTACCTGCCTGACCGATGCCATGCGGGCCACCCTAGGGAGCAGTGCCGGACCGAGCAACCGCATCTTCGGACGCGATATCGCACTCGGTCGTCGAACCGAAGGTCGATGGCGGGCATCGATTCTCGCTACCACGGACGTGGACACCGACAGCTGACGGTCGTATCCGCAGTCTCAGCGCTCGTTCACCGGGTAGGCGAGGGTCTCGCGAGTCAGATGGAACAAGCCGGGCAGCAAGAGCGCAACAACTACTACCACGACCACCTTGTCCATGGTCGGCAGGAGCATGATCGCCAGACTCGGAGCTCCGACGACCAGCCCGACGACCGCAACATTTCGGCCGGTTTTCAACCGGGTACGCCCCGTGGCCGAGAGCGGGCCCTCGGATCGGCGCACGACACTTCGATGAGCCCGGTACACCACCGAGGCGCCCCATCCGAACGCGGCCGCAGCCACGATCGACACCGCCAGCAGCAGCGCAGTCACTTCGAATCCTCCACGTGTCGTCGGTTGGTAGGGAACCGCCCGCAGGCTACCCACTGCAGTTCGGGTATTCGCGGTTGGACCGTCCGAGGCGCTGACGACACGGCCGGGATCCGTGCGAGCGGATCGACCCATTCCATTACAGGCCCGCAACGGAGCTGCAACAGTCCTTTCCGATACTCGAGAAACGAACAGACACCCTGTTCGCCCGGGAGGATGCTGGATCATCCGAGTTACACGGCTGCACTACATCTCGTTGCGCGATCCTCCACGAGCCCCCGGGGGGGAGCTCATGAACACCGGCAGCGGCTCGCGTGACGTTCCACCACCTCGGCAGCGTGACGCCGCCGTACGAACCGATCGCCTCAGGGAGACGGAATGTCAGTCGTAGAACCATCGAAGAGTTCGAGGACCCGTAAGCACCATGACGGCGCCGACTTCCACGCTGAGAAGAGCGAATACCTCGAAAAACGTTCACTTCGTAGAGGAACCGCAGGGTGGGTGCTCCTTGCGGGACTCGGTGTCAGTTACGTCATCTCCGGTGACTACGCGGGATGGAACAACGGACTCGCCGAAGGTGGATTCGGCGGCCTGCTGATCGCAGGCGTGGTCATCGCGGGCATGTACTTCGCGATGGTGCTCGGAATGGCGGAATTGTCGTCGGCCCTTCCGGCCGCAGGGGGCGGATACACCTTCGCTCGCCGGGCGCTCGGACCATGGGGTGGATTCGCGACCGGCACGGCCATTCTCATCGAGTACGCTATCGCACCTGCGGCCATCGCGACGTTCATCGGCAGTTATGTCGAATCGTTGAACATCTTCGGGATCACCGACGGATGGTGGATCTACCTCGCTGTCTATGCCATTTTCATCGGCATCCACCTCACCGGTGCGGGCGAAGCGCTCAAGGCGATGTTCGTCATCACCGCCATCGCACTCGTCGGAGTCGTGATCTTCGCAATCTCCGCGGTGGGACTGTTCGAGTCCGACAATCTCACGGACATCACGCCGACCGATGCCGTCGGTGCCTCGGGCTTCCTGCCGTTCGGCTACTTCGGTATCTGGGCCGCAGTTCCGTTCGCGATCTGGTTCTTCCTGGCGATCGAGGGCGTTCCTCTCGCTGCGGAGGAAGCGCGCGAGCCGGAGAAGAACGTGCCCCGCGGCATCATCTCCAGCATGCTGGTGCTCCTGGTGACCGGAGCGACCGTGCTGTTCCTGGCGACCGGTGCGTTGGGTGCCGAGGGATTGTCGACCTCGGGCAACCCCCTCGTCGAGGCGCTGGGCGACGGGACCTCGGCCAAGGTCGTCAACTACATCGGGCTCGCCGGGCTGATCGCCAGCTTCTTCTCCATCATGTACGCGTATTCGCGGCAGACCTTCGCGTTGTCCCGCGCCGGCTACCTGCCGACGAGCCTGTCGGTGACGAATTCGCGCAAGGCCCCCATACTCGCGTTGATCGTGCCCGGCGTGATCGGCTTCGTCCTGTCGCTGACCGGTGAGGGCGCGATGCTCCTCAACATGGCGGTCTTCGGTGCCGCCGTCAGCTACGTGCTCATGATGGTCAGCCACATCGTGCTGCGCGTGCGTGAGCCCGAGATGCCGCGTCCGTACCGCACGCCCGGTGGTGTCGTCACGACATCGTTCGCGTTGGTGATCGCTGCCGCCGCTGTGGTGGCGACCTTCCTCGTCGATCCCGTCGCGGCTCTGTGGACGTTCGCCGCGTTTGCGGCATTCATGGCCTACTTCGGTCTCTACAGCCGTCACCACCTCGTCGCGAACTCCCCGGACGAGGAGTTCGCGGCCCTCGCGAAGGCAGAGGAAGAGCTGGGGTGACGATCTGAAGCCGTCCGCGCGGCCGTGTGCTCACAGCGTGCGGACCGAGGTGGGCTCATAGACCATGACCGAAGCCGTCGGCGCTCCACGGCAGGTCAATCGGCACGGGGGAGTGCGATGGGCCCGCAGTTCGACGTCGACACGCTCCGGGTGTGGTGCACGACCGGCGAGCCGGATCCGCCAGAGATCACCCTCGCGGACACTCTCGGCGACCGTGTAATCACTGCGCCCGGCCGGACCGAAGCGTCGGAGCGTGGCAGCGAGCGCGGCCTGCTGAGGCGGAGACATGTCGGTGTAGCCGCGTAGATGGTGGTGGTGGATCCGGTCGAAGAAGTGTTCTTCGATCGTGAGGACGGACGATGCGGCGTCGAGACCGCCGTAGTAGACACCGTCGGGTACGACGACGACGTTGGCGGCGAACCGGTCTCCGCCTACGTGCGAGCATTCCCACACCTGGTCGGGCCAGCGCTCGGCCAGGGCGCGCGCGACCGGCCGTCCACGCACGGCGCAGCACGGATCGTGGTGACCGTGAGCGCAGACCAGGAGGATGGAGGGGCCGCCGAGGTCGCCGGGAGTCTCGAGGGCGGTGACGATCTGTGTCAGATCCTCCTCGCGATCCCACGTTCCCCATTGCTGACGCACCGTGCCCGAGGTCTCGCGGCGGAGCACCGCCCAATGGTCGTGTCCTCCGCGGCGACGACGGCCCGGGCGCTTGACCAGCAGTATGCGTGCGCGGGCCGCCTGCGCGGCGGAGAACACGGCCGTCTTGGTCGCGGCGTCGAGATCGAGCCCCTCGAACCCGTTCACCGGCCATCTGCCCCGGTATTCGACGAGGACCCAGACGAATCCGCGCGGGGCCGTGCCGGCCATCGGATCACCCCGCAGGCGGGCACTGTCTGCGCAGAAGAAGCGTTCGGCTGAGGCCACAGTGCACCGTCACTGTTCCGCGGGGACGAGGATCCCTGCGCGCAACAGCCGTTCGACCAGGTCGGTCCCGAGAGTTTTCGTCGGGTGGGATCCGCCGTCGAGCAGGCGCGTGACAGACGGCAGTTCCTCGTCCGCCACGGCGACACGGCCGACACGCGTGACCAGGTGTGAACCTTCCAGGCGCGCATACAGTGCGCTGCGGAGTTTCACCGTGGTGTCGGGGCCGAGATAGTGGACGGCGGCGAATTGGGCGAGCGGCCCCAGCGGTGCCGGACGGGCCTGCTCCCGCCGGGCACGACGGAACATGGAGGTGACGTCCGCCTCGGCCAGTGCGGCGATGAGATGCTCACGGACAGAAGCGATCTCGGCTTCCGGGTCATCGATTCCCATGGGCAGCGCGCCGCGCATCTCGGGATCGTCGCCGAGCGCAGCGAGCGCTGCTCGGGTCAGATGCTCGGCAAGTGCATGGCGCGTCCACGTATGGATGCCGACGGTGAGGTGGATGGAGATTTCCCCTCGGGCCTCGGCGGCATGGATCCAACCGCGCGGCAGATAGAGGCAGTCGCCGGGTTCGAGCACCGTGTCGATGCACGCCGGCTCCGCCGCGGCTCGGGCGACAGCGGCGCGGTGATCGGTCCAGGGTTGATTGCGCAGCGGCGCCGGGTGGACGGGCTCGTGGATCACCCACCTCTTGGTTCCCTCGATCTGCACGACGAAGACGTCGTGGACGTCGTAGTGGTGGCGGAACCCTTGGTTCCGAGGTGGTGTGATGTACGCGTTGACCTGGACGGGATGTCCGAGTTCGTCGCTCAGAGTGGTGCCGAACTGCGAGATCGGTTCCCATGTGCGGTGCAGTGCCTGCAGGACGAGGGTGGCGCCGTCGGCGAGGTTGCGCCAGAGCATCGTGTCGTCGAGTTGGTCGGAGATGGTCGCTCCGACCCCGCCGGGGGAGGTGAACGACGAGTCCGGCAGTGTCGTCCCGTCCTTGGCGACGCGAAGGAAGGGCGTGCGGAGTCCTCGGCGCGAGATGAGTTCGTCGACCGCCTCGGCGGAGAACAGGTCGGTGAATGTGCCGGCGCGACGCGTCAGCAGTGGTGCACGTCCCCAGATTTCGGACGCGAACTTCTCCCGACCGATGTCGATCAGGCGTGTTTCCAGGACTCCGGCGTCCGCTTCGACGCCGGAGTCCTGGATGCGATATGAGGAGTCCTCACCCTCAACTGCCTCCGTCGGCTCCGCCATCGGCACCTCCATCAGCCCCGCCGTCGGCTCCACCATCGGCGCCGCCGTCGCCACCGCTGTCGGCACCTCCGTCGGCACCTCCGTCGGCGCCGCCATCGTGAACGCCCGGGACGCCGACTGCACCGCCGTCCGCCGGGCCTTCCTGGCCTTCGTCCTTGTTCGGATCCTGCTGTGGGTCGGTCATGATTCCTCCCGAGGTCAAAAGGCTTGGGAGCAGCGGTGTTACCGGCTCCCGGAGCCTGCAGCGGTGTATTGTTCGGCCGTTGTCAGCTTATCCCGGCGTATCGGCGGCCACGTCGATTCCGGGATCATCGAACCGTTGTCCCAGTCGTTGTACCCCGCGCACTCGCAGGTGCGGCGCTGCGAAGAAGAAAAGTCGAGGCGTTGCTCGTCGATAATCGGGTACAGGAGAGTATGGCTGACGAGAATCCCGACGCGTCCAAGTTCGACCCGCAGAACCCTGATCCCGCGAACACTCCTGGTCTCGAACCCGGAGGCGGGGTGGCGCCCGGAGATACTCCGCCCGCCGAGACTGCTGTGGGCGGTCCGCAACACGAACCGCCGCAGCGCCGCAGTGCCGGGGCCCTCATCGCCATCGCGATCGTGGTGATCGTGGTCCTGGTGGTGGCTGTCGGTCTGATCATCCGAGCAGTCGGGCTGTTCTGAGCGCGCGACGAAATGAAGGTGAAGAGGTAACGGAAAAGCGAACTGCCTCGCGGTAGTAGAGAGGGGCGTGGACCGGTCGCACCACGCCACGAAGGCGATATGACGCCGCCGTATCAGTCGCCTCGATGCGACGGCGGGTTCGGCGCAACCCATGTTCCGAGCCAGACCGTCTTCACGTTGGCCAGCATCCGTCTCGACTCGGCTTCGGACGGCCTGAGTGATCGGTCCTTGAAGAAGGCCATGACGATCATGTCGGTCAGGGTCGTGACGAGGCCTTCGTGGTCGTCCGACAGCGGAGTGATCTCCCCGGCGTCGGCGTCCCTACTCATCTGCGCGGCCAGTCGCCCGTTGAGATCGGTGACCAGCGCTGTCCACCGCGCGCTGAGCTTGTCGTCGTAGTTGACCGCCTGCAGGCCGGCGACCATCACGCGGTCGCGCTCGACCCAGGCGCGATAGGACGTGCCGAAGAGCCGGTCGAAATAGTCGGCGTGGGACTCGCCGGCGCTGGATCGTCACAGCCGCACGCGCAGCGGGACTGTCGTCGCCGATCCAGAGTGTCTGGACCGCCGTGAGCGACCTGGACGGGCTCGCGGAATCGTCCCGAGCCGGCCGCATCCAAGGATTCTTCGGACGCTCCGTCGTCCACCCGAAGCAGATCGACATTGTCAACGAGGCCTACACGCCCTCGGCCGAGGAACGAGAGCGCGCGCAGCGCATCGTCGACGACGCGTCCGCGTCCTCGGCAGCGGGGGAGTCCGCGGTTCTCGACGAGAACGGCAGATTCATCGACCCGGCGGTCGTTGCGAATGCTCGCGTCGTACTCGACCGGGCCCAGGCCATCACAGTACGAGGAGCCGCATCATGACCGAACAAACCATCGCCGGTCCCGACGCACTGCTGAATGCGGTCGTCGACACCGACGTCGACATCGTCGAGCTGGGACATCCCCACACGACCGGTATGCCTTGCTCACCGAACCACCCCGGATTCCGGATGACGCTCATCCGCCGGCACGGCGACATGGTGCGACCCGACGGCGGATCGGCATCGAACGAGATCATCGTGACCGGCGGACACGTCGGCACCCACGTCGACGCGCTCTCCCACGTCAGCCACGAGGGCAAGCTGCACGGCGGCATCGACGCCGAGGAAGCCCAGCGCGGTGGAAAATTCTCCCAGCTCGGCGCGGAGTCCATTCCCTTCATGCTTCGCCGTGGACTGCTCCTCGATGTCGCACGGGTCCGCGGCGTCGACTCCCTCGACGCGGGGCAGGCGGTCACCGAACAGGACCTGCGCGACGCGGCCGACGCCGCCGGTGTGACACCGCGCCGCGGTGATGTCGTGCTGATCCGTACGGGATGGGCCCGGTACTTCGACGATCCGCAACGCTATCTCGGCCAGCAGGACGGTGTTCCGGGCGCCGATGTCGGTGCGGGCCGGTGGCTCGCGGCCAGCGGCATCGCGGCCGCCGGCGCAGACACGACCGCCTTCGAACACATCCCGGCGGGCAAGGGGCACAGTGTTCTTCCGGTTCACCGAGTGCTGCTGGTGGAGAACGGAATCCACATCATCGAGCACCTCGACCTCGAGGATGCAAGCGCCCGCGGCCTGACCGAATTCACGTTCGTCATGGCACCGCTGCGCATCACCGGCGGCACCGGTTCGCCCGTGCGCCCCGTCGCGGTGGTGGCTTCGTGACCAGCACCGAGACCCGACATGACCTGACCGGAACGGTCGTCGGCCGGCTCGCCGCCCTCGCCGCCGAGATCCGCACCACGGGACTGCCCGCAGAACTGCGCAAGGACGTCGCGCGCCGGGTGCTCGACCTGCTCGGAAACTCCCTCGCGGCGCACGACCAGCCGTCCGCTCGCGCCGTCACGGAGGTGGCACGCAACTGGTCGGGCGCAGCCGCGGCCACCGGCATCGGCACCGGAGAGCGGTTCCCGGCGGCCACCGCCGCGCTCGTCAACGGAACACTCGCCCATTCGATGGATTCCGACGACACCCATCTGCCGTCGGTGCTGCACCCGTCCGCTTCGGTGATCCCGGCGGCGCTCGCCGTCGGTGAAGCAGTGGGAGCCTCCGGTGCAGCCGTTCTCGACGCTGCGGGTGTGGGTATCGAGATCGTGGTCCGCCTGGGAATGGGCGGCTACGACGAGGAACTCGGCAACTCCGAATTCTTCGAACGTGGCCAGCACGCAACTTCCATCTGCGGTGCCGTCGGTTCGGCTGCCGCCGCAGCGGTGCTCTACGGACTCGAGGCCGAAGGCATCGCGGACGCCATGGGCATCGCCGCGAGCTTCGGTGCCGGATTGCTCGAAGCCAACCGCACCGGCGGCACGGTCAAGCGGACGCACTGCGGATGGGCCGCACATTCCGGTGTCACCTCGGCAGAATTCGCTCGCGCCGGGCTCACCGGACCGCCGACCGTGATCGAAGGACGCTTCGGATTCCTGCACGCGTTCTGCGGCGATCGGGCCGACACCGCGAAGGTGCTGGACGGACTGGGCGAGCACTGGGAACTGCCGGGCATCTTCTTCAAGCCCTACCCGTGCAACCACTTCACCCACGCCGGCATCGACGCCGCGCGGGCGCTCGTCCGCGACGGTCTGGACCCGACCGACATCGTGGAGATCCAACTCGGCGTACCGAATCCGGTACTGCGCACGATCGCCGAGCCCCCGGCGTCGAAGGCTGCTCCCGAATCCGGTTACCACGCGGCCTTCTCGGGCCCGTTCACCGTCGCACGGGCACTGCTCGGTGGCTCGGGACTCGGTGTGGGGCATGCCGATTTCACCGACCCTGCCGCGAAGGATCCGCGCACACTCGAACTCGCGCGGCTGGTCACGAGTTACAGCGACGACCGCTGCGACGAGATCTACCCCCACCAGTTCCCGGCGGTCCTCCGGGTACGTACCCGGGACGGTTCCTGGCACGAAGCTCGCGTCGACCACAACCGAGGTGGTCCGGCGAACCCGCTCTCCGACGACGAGCTCACGATGAAGTTCGATCTCAACGTCGAAGGACGGTTGTCACCGGAGAGTGCCGCAGAGGTCGCGGGAACCGCGCTCGCACTTCCTGCCGCCGAGTCACTCGATGCCCTGATGGCGACCGTGCGCGGTTGATCCGCGCACTGTGCGGGTCGTGATGGTGTGCCGTCCGGTCGCACGCGAGAAGGCGGGTCTTCTCCGGTAGCTCTGTACCGAAGAAGACCCGCCTTCGTCGCAGCGCCTACGGAGTGCGCATGCGGGCGAGAAACTCTGCGACCATCGTCAGGACTGGGTCGCCGTTCGTAGCTCGCGGCGCAGCAGTTTGCCCGTCGCCGTCTTGGGGATGTCGGAGATGATCTCGACGAAGCGTGGGCACTTGTAGGCCGCCAGTCGCTTCTTCGTGAACGCGATCAGCTCATCGGGCGTGACCGTGGCTCCGGGGCGGAGGCTGACGAAAGCTTTGACAGTCTCCCCTCGGTACTCGTCGGGTACACCCACCACCGCTGCTTCGCGAACGGCGTCGTGTTCGTAGAGCACGTCCTCGACCTCGCGAGGCCAGACCTTGTAGCCACTGGCGTTGATCTGGTCCTTCTTGCGGTCGATGATGTAGAACCAGCCGTCGCTGTCCATGTAGCCGACATCGCCGGTGTGCAGCACGCCGTTCGGGATCGAGTTCGCCGTGGCCTCGGGGTTGTTCCAGTACCCCGCCACCACCTGCGGTCCCGCCGTCACGAGCTCCCCGACCTCGCCCGGGGGAAGATCGTTGCCGTTGTCGTCGACGATCCGCACGACGGTGTCGTAGACCGGCACGCCCACGGAGGTCGCTCCGGTCAGCTCGTCGACCGGAGCCCGCCTGCCGAGCGGCACCCCGTGTGACGGGGAGGTCGTCTCGGTGAGGCCGTAGATGTTGTGGATGTAGTGACCGAACCTCTCCTCGAACGCCGCGATGGTGCTCGGCGGGATCGGCGCGCCACCCGAATAGATCTTGGTCAGGCTCGCCAGGGCCTCCTTGCTCGCGTTCGGAGCGTTCATCAACGCGATGAACACCGTGATCGACCCCACGGTGAACGTGGCGCGTTGCTTCTCGATGGTGTCGATGGTGTCGGCCGGATCCATGCGGTACATCAGCACCAGCGGTGCACCGGTCAGCAGCGACGGGGCGATGTGGCCGACGAGCCCGGTGATGTGGAACAGCGGTGCGACGCCGAGGACGACGTCGTCTGGACCGATGTCGATCCAGTCCCGGTAGGTCTGCGCGTTGAACGCCACGTTGCGGTGGGTGGTCATCGCGCCCTTCGGTGGGCCGGTAGTCCCGGAGGTGTACGTCAGGAAAGCGACCGTTTCGGGGCCGATCTCGGCAGGCGGCACGGTTCGGCCACGGAAGGCCGTGAGCATCTCCGCCATGTCTGTGGTGCCCGCGCACTCGATGCGTTCGACACCGGCGAGGGTGCCGCTGTTCGCACTCTGGTACTCGAGTTCCGACGTCGTGATCACGGTGCGCACGTCGGTCGACTCGACGACCTTCGCTGCTACGTCGGTGTAGAGGGATTGCAGCGCGACCAGGACCGTGGCACCGGAGTCGCGCAGGATCTCCTCGAGTTCGCGTTCGCGGTACATCGGATTGGCAGACACGGCGATGCCGCCGGCCTTCCACGTTCCGAGTTGGGCGATGACGAACTGGGGCACGTTCTGTGCATAGATCGCGACCCGTTCACCCGGCCGGAACCCTGCGTCGAGGATTCCGGCGGCGAATGCGTCGCTCAGTTCGTCGAGTTCACCTGCCGTGATCCGGCCGTCGAAGTAGCGGATGATGTCGGCGTCCGGATCGCGTTCGACGGTCGCCCGGAACATCGCCAGGGCGTCGTCGAATTCGATCGTGCGTGGTTGCCGCTGCGCAGCGTCGTACTGCGACAACCACACCTTGTCGTCATAGATGGTCATGGTTCGCCTCAGCGGATGACGATGGGATTCACCGGGGCGCCGGTGCCGTTGACGATCTTCAGCGGGGCGGCGGTGTAGAGGAAACTCCAGCGGCCGTCCGCGGCGCAGGCGTCGGCGAGGTCGTCGAGCCAGGCGATCTCCGTCAGCGTGACACCGAGATTGCGCATCAGGGCGCAGTGCAACGGCAGCGCGACGCCGCTCTGCGGGTCGTAGGTCACCTCGTTGGCGATCGTGTCGGTCACCAGGTTCGGAATCTCCTTGTCCTGGAACCACTCGACGAGCTCGGGCGAATAGGTGAGGCCGGGCTCGCAGAATCCGTCGTAGAACTGTTCGGGGTTGTTCAACTCGTACCAGTACTTGAGCCACCCGGTGCGGATGATCAGGATGTCGTGCGGCTCGATGGTCACGCCCTGGGCGGTCGCAGCTTCCTCGAGATCGCGGTGGTCGAACGTTTCACCCTTGTCGAGATAGGGCTTCCCGCGATGGCGGGCCATGTCGATGAGGACGCCGCGGCCGACGATGCCCTTCTCTGCGATCGGGAGGACGGAGGCCTTGTCCATTCCTCCGACGGTGCTGCGGGCGTCGTACCCGTTCCAGAGTTTGCCGTCGTACCAGACGTGTCCGAGTGCGTCGTACTGGGTCGATCCCTGGAGAAAGACCAAGGCGGTGTCGTCGGCGTAGTGCAGGCCGCCCGGGAAGGCCGGAGCCCCGTCGCCGTCCCAGGAACTCTCATCGAGCACGTTCTGCCGCTTGATCCCCTCACGACCCGGCCACAGCGGGTCGCCGGGGCTCTCGGCGCGTCCCATGTGGATCTGGAGCGTGAAGGTCTCGCCCGACTTGACGTGCTGGACGCCGCGCAGAACCTCCGCTGCGTCGAGGTAGTTCAGTGCACCCAGCTCGTCGTCGGGTCCCCACTTGCCCCAATTGCTCGGCGCGTTCTCTCCGAGCAGTTCGCGCATTGCGGGAGCGTCAACCTCGGTCATGTTGTCCTCCATCGGGTAAACAGCGGAAGCGAGCACACGCTCGGTGTCCACTATGGTGCACGTCACACCTGTCGACGTCAACGGTTCGATATTCTCGCGAAAATCCCTGCGAGACAGCCGTGCAAGTGGATACGCTGCCCGGAACGGTCGAGGGCCGGATGGTCAGTGTTCAGCTATTTCAAACACAGGAGTTGTCGGTGAGTGCGGTTTCGGTCGACAGGTCGGCGTCGGTCGGGGCCGGTTTGCGCCAGGTACGGATCGCGCGCGGCATGACGCTGCGAGGCCTGGCCCGGTGCATCGACGTCAGCCCGGCCACCCTGAGCCAGATCGAGAACGACAAGACCGGACTGACCGTCGATCGCTTGAACCGCATCGCCGATGCACTCGGGGTGAGGCCGGCGGAGATCCTCGAAGCCGGTCGGGCGGCGCTCACGGCACCCGCAGAGGAACCGGAAACCCTCGTCGCGACCCGGTCCGACCCACCCGGGCAGGTCGAAGCGTGTCGGCAGTGGCGGGAGTACGAACCGTTGTCGCTGGCACCCGTGCTCCAGGCCGCGCTCGAGGAGATCCTCGCCGTGGGGTATCACGGCACGAGCATGCGCGAGATCTCCAAGCGATGCGGCCTGTCGGTTCCCGGGATCTACAACTACTTCACCAGCAAGCAGGACATCCTGATGACGATCTATCAGGCGACGATGGACGATCTGGAGCAGCGCACACGCGGCGCACTCGCCGAAGGGGCCGGCCGGGATCCCGTCACGGTCTTCACGTTGTTGATCGAGAACCTGACGCTGTACCACACGCACCGCCGCGAACTCGGGTTCATCGGTGCCAGTGAGATGCGTTCTCTCACAACGGAGAACCGGCGGATCATCGCCAACAAGAGGAACTGGCAGCAGGCGGTCGTCGACGAGAAGGTGCTGGCCGCCGTGCGCGCCGGATCGTTCCGGGTCCGAAACCCCGAAGACGCCGCTCGCGCCGTGGTCTCGATGTGTACCGCTCTCCCCACCTGGTGGCGACCCGGTGGGCGGATGAGCCCGGAAGAAGTCGCGAACCTCTACGTGGAGTACGCCCTCGATCTCATGCAGTACCGAGGCACAGACCTCGACCGCGGTCCCTGACCGAACCTCGACCCCATGTCACGACGTCCCCGACCGAACCTTCGAGGGAGAAACCGTATGACCGACGTAGCCAACAGCATGCTCACCGCGCAGACGAACACCGGATCACTGGATCTTCGACCGTCTCCCAGGGCGCTCGAACTCGAACAGGCGCTCGTGGAGTTCATGCACAGCCACGTGTTCCCCGCCGAACACGAATACGAGGCCTACCGGCGCAACGTCGGTCCCGACGACCACACCGTCCCACCCGTCATCGAGACCCTCAAGCAGGAGGCCCGCAAGCGCGGTCTGTGGAATCTGTTCCTCCCCTCCGAATCCGGTATCGGGCAGCTCGACTACGCCGGGCTCGCCGAGATCACCGGCTGGAGCCTGCATCTCGCCCCGGAAGCCACCAATGGGCAGGCTCCCGATACCGGCAACATGGAACTGCTCCACCTGTTCGGCACCGATGATCAGAAGAAGCAGTGGCTCGACCCACTGTTGAACGGCGAGATCCGGTCCGCTTTCTCCATGACCGAGATCGCCGTGGCCAGCTCCGATGCCACCAACATCGAGACCAGAATCGAGCGCGACGGCGACAGCTACATCATCAACGGTCGCAAGTGGTGGACCAGCGGCGCCGCGGATCCCCGCTGCAAGGTGCTGATCGTCATGGGCAAGACCGATCCGAGCGCCGACACCCATCGTCAGCAGTCCATGATCCTGGTGCCGATCGACACTCCCGGTGTCACGATCGTCCGCGACCTGCCGGTGTTCGGACGACACGACCAGCACGGTCACTGTGAAGTCGTCTACGACAACGTCCGCGTTCCCGCCGAGAACCTCCTCGGGGAGGAGGGCGGCGGCTTCGCCATGGCGCAGGCACGTCTCGGACCCGGCCGCATCCACCACTGCATGCGCGCACTCGGTGCTGCCGAACGGGCCCTGGCGCTGATGACCACGCGCGCGCAGGGACGTGTCGCCTTCGGCAAGACACTGGCCGAGCAGGGGGTGGTGCAGCATCAGATCGCCGAATCGCGCGTCGCGATCGAACAGGCCCGGCTGCTGTGTCGTCTCGCGGCCAAGACCATCGACGAACACGGCAACAAGGCCGCCGCTCCCTACGTGTCCGCCGCGAAGGTCGCGGTACCGCGCATGACCCTCGAGGTCATCGACCGGGCGATCCAGGTACACGGCGGAGCGGGCATGAGCGACGACGTGCCCCTCGCCGCGATGTACGGCTGGCACCGCGCCATGCGCATCTACGACGGGCCCGACGAAGTGCACCTGCGCACGATCGCCAAGAACGAACTGCGCAAGTACCCGAGGTGACCGCGCTCCTCGTACGGGTGGGGACGCGGCCGATCGTAGGGCCGGCACCGTAGGCCGATCACGACCGTGCGTCGGACTCTCGTTCCACTCGACATACTGTTTGCCTATGGCCGCCGGTTTCGATTTCTCCTGGGCTCAATTCTTGTGGATCGTGCTCATCTTCGTGGGTGTGCCGACCCTGATCGGCGTGAGCATGGTGTGGGTTGCCTGGCAGCGGGAGCGTGCCGGTGGCCGGAGACCGTCGAGCGACCACGAGCAGACCGGTGATCGACTCGTGGGTCTCGGCCGGCGCGGCCTGTGGGCGACCGGTGCAACCGCATTCGCACTCGGATTCTTGTCCTGCGCGGGATGGTTGAGTTGGTCGGCCGAGCACGACGGCGAGTTCCGAGGTCCCGGCCTGCCCGCACCGAACGAGTTCCCCACCTGGCAGGTGATCGCCTGTGGAGTGACCGTCGTGCTGGCGTGCTTCCTTTCCGCTCGTCGATCCCGCTGGGTGGTGAGCGGCGGACTGGCCGCCGCAATCGGCACGGCGGCAGGGTTCACCACCGCATTCAGCGTGGTTGCCAGTACCGACGACACCGGTCAGGCGGGAGTGGGTGTGATGCTCTCGGAGATCGGATGGGGTATCGGGCTGTGCCTGCTGATGCTTGTCAGGGCTGCTCGGATCAGAGGGGCGCGTCGCAGAGCGGTGGGCGCGTCGTAGCTCATCGATTCGGTGGTGGGGAACGATCCGGTGTCCCCGCCGAGCCCGCGGAATGTCGAGATCCGAGCACCGGCTCCGTCCCAGCAGCAAACGGACGAGACAACATCGAAGGATGGATCCCATGGCACACGTACGACGTTTCGACCATGTCGGCCTCACCGTCTCCGACCTCGACGTCGCGACGGCGTTCTTCGTCGGCCTCGGCTTCGAGGTCGAAGGCACCGGCTCTGTGCAGGGCGACTTTCCCGCGACCGTCTGCGGACTCCCCGGCACGCACTGCGAGATCGTGATGCTCCGACCTCCGGACGGAGGGACCCGGCTCGAGCTTTCGCGCTTCATCGCGCCCGATCACCTCCCCGGTTCGCCGACCGCGATGCCGAACGAGCTCGGGATCCGCAATGTGTCGTTCGAGGTCGGCGACCTCCAAGTTGCCGTCGACGCTGTAGCCGAGCAGGGTTACGGGCTCGTCGGGGGTATCGGTGAGTACGAGAACAGCGTGCGAATGGCGTACGTGCGGGGACCTGACGGCATCATCGTGTCGTTGTTCGAACAGCTCGGATGACGCTCGCCCCCGCCGGCGGAGATCGGCACCGAACCTCTCGATGATCGGGCGACCGGCTCAGCTCGTCCCGGCGGCCCTCGCTGCATCCAGTTCGGCGCGGAGAGAGGCCGATTCGGTTCTCAGCGTCAGATTCTCCGACTGAAGCGTCTTCGTCTCGTCGCGCAAGGCGGTGATCTCCTCGCGCAGTGCCGACAGTTCGGCCCGGAGTTCGTCGCCGCGTGCTCGCGCCGCGGTCTCCGCTGCCTGGGCCGTCGCGGCGGTGATGCGGGATTCCTCGAGTCGGCTCCGTAGCTCGGAGGTGCGGTCGCGCTCGGTGGTGAGCTCGGTGTCGAGGCGCTCGCGGGTTGCGACCTCCCGGTCGAGTGCGGCCTGCAGGCGCGCGATCTCGGCTCGCAGGTCGGTGATCTCGACGGTCGCGCGCTCACGCTGGGTTGCTGCGTCGTCGAGTTCGCGTCGCTGTGCGGTGAGGGACTCGTCCTGCTGGACGATCGTCGCACGCAGGTCGCCGACTACCCGTGTGTGCTCGGCGGTCGCGGCCTCGAACTCGTCCTTCCACCGCTGCAGTGTTGCGGCGTGCTCGTCCTTCAGGCGCGTCAACTCGGCGTGATGCGCCTCGTCGAGTCGGCGCACCTGTTCGGTGTGTGCGGTGCGAGCGTCGGCGAGTTCGGCGTCGACGGCGGCCACTGCCGCGTCGGCGTTGTCGCGGTCCTCGAGTGCCTGGGCGAGCTGTTCGCGTAGCCGGACGATCTTCGCGTCGGCGTCGGCTTTGACCTTCGCGAGTTCGGCGGCGGACCGCGTCATCTGCGCCTCGAGAGCCTCGGCGTCGGTGAGCTTGTCGACCGCGGTGGTGATCCGTTCGGCGATCGCCGAGTACTGCTCGACGGTGTTGGTGGCGAGGGCGCGTAGGGCAATGGTGGCGGCCGTGAGCGCGGAGACCGCATCGTCCGGGCTCTCGACGACCGCCGGGGCCGTGCCGGCGGCTTCTTTCTTGGCGCGTTCGCGTTCGCGATAGGCGCGCACACGGTCGGCTGCCGTGGCGTACTTCCGAGGGCGTCCCACTCGGGGTTTGCTCGAGTCGTCCTCGTTGGTGGTCGCTTCGGGGGTGGGGGAGTGTGCGTCGGTCATGGGTGTCCTCGTCGTGGCGCGTCGAAATCCCGGGTCGTAGGTATCGTACCGCATTTAGTTACGTAATTAAGTAACGGTACTGTAATGAAACGAAACGTTATGGAATGCTGTGAACTGCGTAAAAACCGCACGATGTGGCGTTTCGTAACGAAGATTGCAGTAGAAACAACTCGATCTCATCCGTGATCGAGTGTGCGAACTGATCGTCATAATCCACACTTATGACGATCAAGTGCCGACACGGGTCGAAAACTGTGCATCCCTCCGATCCGGGGATCGGGGAGCCGGCAGAAAAGTGGGACCCTCGGCTCCGGCGCCGATCGTCAGGTGCGCGGAACGCGAGTCGTCAACTGTGTGCCCGGGCCGGCGGAGGCGATGAAAGGCATTGCAGCGCTGGAATTCTGCGCTCGGTCGAGCGTGCATGTCGATGAAGGAGGGATAGTCGAACGGGCTCTGCATACGAAGGGTGATCTCAGGTGCAGGACAAAGGGGGTACAGGGATGAGACATGTCGGAATCCTGGGCCACAGCTGGGAAGGTGCCTCGCTGTGCTGGCGCGAGGTGTGTCAGCACAGCACCCGTGTCGGGCATCCGGCACATCCGGACGTCACCATGGACTGCATCTCCTTCGAGCGCTGCATGCCCGCGTGGGAGCGCGGGGACCACGAGGCGGTGCGCGCCGTACTTGCGACCAGCGTCGATCGTCTGGCCAGGGTCGGATGCGACTTCTTCGTGTGTCCGGACAACACCGCCCATCTTGCGCTCGAAACGCCCGGCGATCCCCTCGCGATTCCCGGGCTGCACCTGATCGACGTTGTCGCCGACGCGGCGCAGTGCGCCGGGCACCGACGCGTCGGCATCCTGGGAACGCGGTTCACCATGCAGGGCCCTCTGTACCCCCGCGAACTGGCGGCACGAGGAATCGAGGCCGTCATCCCGACGGACGACGATCAGGCCCTGGTGCACGCGGCGATCTTCGACGAATTGGTGCACGGCGTCTTCCGGGACGAGACCCGGGCGTCCTTCATGGACCTCATCGGCAGACTCGCGGACTCCGGGTGCGACGCGGTCGCGCTGGTGTGCACCGAGATCCCGCTGCTGGTCTCCCCGGACGACTCGCCGTTACCGGTACTGGATTCGACACGGCTGTCCGGACGAGCGGCCCTCGAGGTGGCACTGGGAACGCGCGACCTGCCGACCTGGCGCGGCGGACAGTTCCGGTGATAACAGGCAGGTAGCCACAGCGGGTCGTAGCATCGAGCACATGGTCCTCTTCTACGAGATCGCCCTCGTGATCGCGTCGGTGCTCATCGCGTGGTTCGCGGTATACGTGCTGTATCGCCTCGTCACCGACGAGTCCGCCGACCGGCGCTGACAGGTCGCCGCCCGACCGGCCACATGCGGACATGTCGGCCACACTGCCCCGGCTCAGCGAGCCCGGGGTACGTCGGCTGTCGGCGTCCCGGCTTGTCGAGCACGGGCCGCGGGCCTTCGGGGTTGCGTGGCCGGGGTGGGGGCGGACGATGACCGACAGTTCGTTCCGCCCCGAGCGCACCTACCGACCGAGCCGGTGGCGGCACCTCGAGAACGCCGTGATGAGCGCTCTCACCCGCGCGGGGTTGGTGCCGCACTCCAATCTGTTGACCACGCGCGGCAGGCGCACCGGGAAGATCCGCCGCAACCCCGTGCTGATCGTCGATCTGCACGGAAAACGTTGGCTCGTGGCCCCGTACGGATCGGTGGGGTGGGTGCACAACGCGCGTGCTGCCGGTGAGGTCGAGCTCAGCAGGCGGCGGGACACGCACCGCTACTCGATCCGTGAGGTGTCGGCGGAGGAGGCCGGGCCGGTCCTGCAGCGGTACGTCGAGTTGGCGTCCGCCACCCGACGGTATTTCGAGGCGAGCAGGAACGACCCGGTGGAGCGGTTCGTCGCGGAGGCCGATCATCATCCGGTCTTCGAACTGCTGCCACCGACGTAGTCGACGGACATCTCTCGTACGAGATTCGGGTAGCGCACTACGCGTGTGCATGGTGCCGACGGTGAGCACCATGATCCTCGTCGATTCGATTCGAATCGACGACCCTCCACACCACCGAGGCACGGTCATGGTTACGAAATACGAAGTCGTCGCAGGCGACACCCTCTCGAAGCTGGCACAGTGGTTCTACGGTGACGCGACGTTGTACCCCGTGATCGCTGTTCCGAACGGCATCGTCGACCCGGACGACATCACCGTCGGACAGGAACTGCTCATCCCGTACATCACCGACCGGCACACCGTTGCGCCCGGCGAGACACTGTCGGGATTGGCGCAACACTTCTACGGCGACGGGACCCTGTTCCCGGTGCTCGCGGCGGCCAACCACATCACCGACCCGAACGTCGTCCGGGTCGGCCGGTCACTGCTGGTTCCCGAACTCGGGGACGTGGGGCACCACACCGTGGTCACCGGTGAGACCCTCTCGGGGCTCGCACGTCGCTGGTACGGCGAGGCGCAACTGTATCCGGTGATCTCGTTTCCGAACCACATCACCGACCCCGACCACGTCGAGGTCGGACGGGTGCTGATCCGTCCCGGGCTCAACTACCGGCACACCGTCGTCGCAGGCGATACCCTGCGGGCTCTGGCGGAGGACCACTACGGGAACGCGGAGATGTTCGCCATGATCGCGGCTGCCAACCACATCGCCGATCCGGACAGGATCACCGTCGGGCAGGTGTTGTTCTTCCCGAACCTCACCGACTTCTGAGGAGGGATGCCGTGGGGCCGGTGCGGGTCAGGGGCCGACGGGGTAGTGGCTCCGGACGGCGATGCGGTTCCACGCGTTCATGACGATCGCAAGCCACGTGACGGCGGAAACCTGCTCGTCGCTGAGCGAACCGTTGTCCCACTCGTGCCGACCGGGTTCCATGGGGTGCGTGACCTCTTCCGCCAGGGCGAGCGCGGCCCGCTCCTGGTCGGAGAAGTACTGCGACTCCCGCCAGGCCGCGAGGACCGCGAGACGATCGGTGGTCTCGCCCTTCTCCAGGGCGTCCCGCGTGTGCATGCGCAGGCAGAACGCGCACCCGTTGAGCTGCGACGTGCGGATCTTCACCAGTTCGGCGAGCTTCGCATCGAGACCGGCCTGCGCGACGGCCTCCTCGACCTCCTTGTTCAATGCCAGCACGCTCTTGTAGGCGGCCGGGTGCTGCTTACCGAGATTGACGTGCGCCATCGTGGATGTCCTTCCGGCGAGCGACACCGGCCGGAACGACCGGCCGCTCCATTCTGTCAGCCGCATCCGGGCCGGTGGGGGCGGTTCGCGCTGCCGGATCAGTGGCCGCGGTCGTACTCGTTCTGCGCGGCGGCGATCTCGGGCATCGACTCCTCCACGACGTCGATGAGCGTCAGCAGTGGCGCGGTGATGCGGCGTCCGAGGTCGGTGAGCGAGTACTCGACGTGCGGAGGGATCGTCCCCAGGACGGCTCGGTGGATCAGGCCGTCGCGTTCGAGGGTCTGCAAGGTCTGCGACAGCATGCGTTCGCTCACGCCGTCGACCCGGCGACGCAGTTCCGAGAACCGACGCGTGTCGTCGACGAGGGCCGCCAGCACCAGCACACCCCAACGCCCGGTGATGCTCTGCAGCACCGGACGCGACGGGCACTCGCGCGCGAAGACATCGGCTTCGGGGAGGCGATCGGTGCTCATGAATGCCGAGTATACGGCGGCTATGCGAGCGATGGGTACTGACTCGAACGGTTGCACTTACTAAAAGTAAGTGATGAGATGGTGGGGTTCCCGAGCCCGCTCGACCACTTCGAGGAGTCCCATGACCATCGCTGTCACCGGCGCCGCCGGCCACCTCGGCCGCCTGACCATCACCGCCCTCCGCGCCCGCGGAATCGCCGCAGGCGACATCGTCGCCATCGTGCGCGACGCGGCGAAGGCCGCAGACCTGGCCGCCGACGGGGTGCAGGTCCGTGTCGCGGACTACGCCGATGCGGCGGCCCTGCGCGAGGCGCTGGCCGGTGTCGACAAGCTGCTCCTCATCTCCGGCAGCGAAGTGGGACAGCGACTGCCCCAGCACACCAACATCATCGACGCCGCCAAGGCCGGCGGCGTCGCGTTCATCGCCTACACCTCGATCCTGCGCGCGGCCACGAGCCCGCTGATCCTCGCCGGCGAACACAAGGCCACCGAGGAACTGCTCGCCGCCTCCGGCATCGAGCACACCCTCCTGCGCAACGGCTGGTACTGGGAGAACTACGACAACTCGGTCACCGCAGCCGCTGCCACCGGGGCGCTGTTCGGTTCGGCCGGCACAGGCCGCGTCGCCGGAGCGGCCCGCAAGGACTTCGCCGAAGCCGCCGCCGCGGTCCTCACGACCGAGGGACACGCCGGTGCCGTCTACGAACTCGGCGGTCAGCGACTGACCTACGCCGACCTGGCGGAGGTCCTCTCCGGCATCGTCGGCGTACCCGTGACCTACAAGGATCTGCCGAAGGAGGAGTACGCGACGATCCTCGAGAACGCCGGTGTGCCCGCACAGTTCGCGGCAGTGCTCGCCGACTCCGACGCGGGCATCGCCGTCGGCGCGCTCGACACCGACAGTGGAGATCTCGAACGCCTCATCGGACGCCCCGCCACGCCGGCAGCCGAAGCGATCGGTGCCTGACACCCGCTAATCCCGTCGAGTCCGGGCGCGTGATGGCAGGATCGGGACTCGTGAGCTCCGCGAATCTGACCCGTGCCGAAACCGCCGCGCGCGCCCGCGCACTCGACGTGCACTCCTACCGCGTCGAACTAGACCTTCGGGGTGCCGTCGACGCCCGACGCACCGGATTCCCCACGGTCACGACGCTCGAATTCACCGCCTCCACCGACGAGGCCTGGCTCGATTTCATCGGCGACTCCGTCGAGTCGGTGACGATCAACGGCGAGCTCGTGCCCGTCGTCTACGACGGCGCGCGGATCACCATCGGTGGTCTGAAGGAGATCAACGTCGTCACCGTCGTCGCGACCGGCCGGTACAGCCGGTCGGGGGAGGGGCTGCATCGCTTCGTCGACCCCGTCGACGGCGAAACCTACCTCTACACCCAGTACGAACCGGCCGATGCCCGACGCGTGTTCGCGTGCTTCGAACAGCCGGATCTCAAGGCGCCGTTCACCTTCGTGGTCACCGCCCCGCGGCGCTGGCAGGTGCTCTCGAACGAGGCCGCCGAGCGCACGGTGCAGCGCGACGACACCCAGACCGTGACGTTCGCGCCGACCCAGCCGATCTCCACCTACATCACCGCGATCGTCGCCGGCCCGTACCACCGGGTCGACGCGTCGTGGAGCCGCGACGAGCTGACGGTGCCGCTGGGGGTGCTGTGCCGCGCCTCGCTCGCCGAGCATCTCGACGCCGACGAGATCGTCGAGGTGACCCGGCAGGGCATGGACTTCTACGCCGAACACTTCGACTATCCGTATCCGTTCGGCAAGTACGACCAGGTGTTCGTGCCCGAATACAACCTCGGCGCCATGGAGAACCCCGGCTGCGTCACCTTCACCGAGGCGTACGTCTTCCGCGGTGCCGCGACCGCCGCCCAGCATCAGGGTCGCGCAAACACGATCCTCCACGAGATGGCCCACATGTGGTTCGGCGATCTGGTGACCATGAAGTGGTGGGACGACCTGTGGCTGAAGGAGTCGTTCGCCGACTTCATGGGTGCCTTCACCAGCGCCGAGGCCACCAAGTTCACCGACGCGTGGGTGGCCTTCGCGAACCGCCGCAAGGCCTGGGCGTATCTGCAGGACCAGCTGCCGACGACGCATCCGATCGTCGCCGATATCGTCGACCTCGAGGCCGCGAAGCTGAACTTCGACGGCATCACCTACGCCAAGGGCGCGAGCGTGCTCAAGCAGCTCGGCGCCTATGTCGGCCGCGACGCCTTCTTCGAAGGTGCCCGCCGGTACTTCCGCAAGCACGCCTTCGGCAACACCACCCTCGACGATCTGCTCGTCGAACTGTCGAGCACCTCCGGCCGCGACCTGTCGTCCTGGGCGCAGGCCTGGCTGCAGACCACCGGCGTGTCCACCCTGCATCTCGACGAGAGCGAGGACGGGTACGAAATCGTCCAGAGCGATCCGCGCCCGCACCGCCTCGCTGTCGGCTGTTACGACCCCGACGACTCCGGCGACCTCGTCCGTGCTCACCGCGTCGAGGTCGACCTCGCCGACGAACGCACCCCCGTCGACCTGCCCGAGGCGGCGCTGGTGCTGCTCAACGACGACGACCTCACCTACGCGAAGATCCGCCTCGACGCGCGGTCGCTCGCCACGGTCGAGTCGTCGCTGGACCGGGTCCGCGAACCGCTCGCGCGCGGCCTGCTGTGGTCGGCGCTGTGGAACGCGACCCGCGACGGGGAACTCGCCGTCGACCGCTATCTGTCGATGGCCGCCCGATTCGCCCCGCACGAGGCGGACATCGCGCTGCTCACCGCGGTGCTCGCCAACGCCGCCCAGGCCGTCGAACACTATGTGCCCGACTCGGCGCGCACCGATGCGCGGCGTCGCTGGCTCGACGCGGTCTGGGAGGGGATGCACGGTGCCGCACCCGGCAGCGACGCCCAGTTGGCGTTCGCCCGCGCCGTCGGTGTCGCGGCGGGCGTCGACGACCGGCACGCCGCCGACCTCCGGTCGATCCTGTGCGGCACCGTCGCACCGCCGGAGGGCCTGCGTCTCGACCCAGACCTGCGGTGGAGCTGGTGGGCGGCGTTGACGACCACCGGCGACGCCGACGAGGCCGACCTCGACGAGGAACTGCGCAACGACGACACCGCCTCGGGACGCACCGCTCATCTGCGCGCGCTCGCCTCTCGTCCTCGCGCGGAGGTCAAGGCGCATGCGTGGGCGACGATCCTCGCCGACCACACCCTCACCAACGACCATCTCGACGCGACCATCGCCGGGTTCCGCGCCGGGGCGCGCCGCGACCTGATCTCCGCCTACGACGCCGACTACTTCGCGGTACTCCACGAGACCTGGACGAGCCGCAGCATCGAGATCGCCCGCCGCATCGTCGTCGGGTTGTTCCCCGCGGCCGACAGCCTCGAACCCGTCGACACCTGGCTCGAGGCCCACGCCGACGCCCCGGCCGCGCTGCGACGGCTGGTGATCGAACAACGCGACCATCTCGCCCGCGACCTGCGTGTCCAGAGGATCAACACGCCGTGACCAGCCCGGATCTGCCCCGTCCC
>Ga0180215_1001603_pt1 | contig 24551 bp, 21 predicted proteins | sample eDN3rd37CBELigBY_FD_128871 | JGI IMG/M metagenome (GOLD analysis project Ga0180215, IMG submission 128871) | Enriched backyard soil microbial communities from Emeryville, California, USA - eDNA 3rd pass 37_C BE-Lig BY (version 2) (version 2) | ecosystem: Environmental > Terrestrial > Soil >...
CTAAAAATGTAGCAGAGTCAGATGTGCTTGATTATGTTTTTGGCTACACAGTTGGGAATGATGTTACTGCACCGCAATTCTTCCATAATGATGGACATTGGACAATTGGCAAATCCTTTGACACATTTACTCCGCTTGGTCCGGTTATCGAAACAGACCTGGATCCATTTCAGGTTAAAGTTGAGGCTAAATTAAACGGCTCAGAGAAGCAGAGCAGCAGCACAGAATTAATGATTATCCCAATTCGAAAAATGATTTCCTACCTGACTAATGTCATGACGCTGATGCCAGGTGACGTAATCCTTACAGGAAGCCCTGTTGGGGCTGAAATGGTTAGGTCAGGCGATGTTATCGAATGTGAGATCAAAGAGATTGGAACGCTGCGGAATACCTTTGCAGTGGCACGTGAAAGCGCAAAAACGGTATAATCTATTTGTAATGGATTAAGGTTTTTGCACCAGAGGTGAGTATTGTGGAAAGAGAAAACATGGTCAAGTCCGTCAGCAGGGCACTGGATATTATTACATTGATCAGCCTGAAAAAAAGCGGTCTTGGCGTAACGGAAATTGCCAATCAGATTGATATCAATAAAAGCTCTGTTTATCGTATCCTCTCTACTCTTGTTCAGTACGGATATATAGAGCAGGATAGCGAAACCGGCAAGTACAAATTAGGGTATAAATTCCTGGAGATCAGTTCAAAACTGCTTGAATCAATCGATTTGCGTGCAGAGGCAAGACCTTTTCTTCAGGAGCTGGAAAATGAAACAAATGAAGTCATTCATTTGGTCGTCTACGACCAGGGAGAGGTTGTGTACATCGAAAAGCTTGAGGGCAATGAGACTTTAAGGATGCATTCTAAAGTTGGCAAACGAGCTCCGATGCATTGCACTTCTGTCGGAAAAGCCATTCTGGCTCATCTGCCTTCAAGCGTTGTTTTTGATATCCTTGAAAGAAAAGGGATGCCGGTCCATACAAATAAAACCATAACGGATAAAGATGAATTTATGAAAGAATTGGGGCAGGTCAGGCAAAATGGATATGCCCTTGATCTGGAAGAAAATGAATATGGGATTACTTGTGTTGCCGTTCCTATTTTTGACCACCTCGGCAAAGTTATTGCTGCAGTCAGTATCTCAGGCCCGACAATGCGGATGACTAGTGATCGACTTGATGCATTAAAGTCTATAATGGTAAAAACCGGACAAGGGATTTCCGCCCGGCTCGGACATGTCAGCCGAATAAGTTAGGATTAGCCCAATATATCTTGATAAAAAGATATATTGGGCTAATTTTTTTGTATATACATACAAATATTTTTGTGTAAATGCATAGATTAAATTTTCCAAATATTATTGAAATTATGAAAAATGTTTGTATAATAAAAATAAGCTTGATTCATTGTTGTATAACAAAACAATTATAGTTATATAACATGTTTCGCAGTCCGCAACAAAGTGCAATTATTGTTCGCTATTACAAAACAAAAGGGGGAAAAGTAAGTAATGAGTACTGGAATGTTAGCTTTATTATCATTATTGCCAATTATTGCAGTTGCAGTATTCCTTGTCGGACTAAGATGGCCGGCAAGTAAGGCCATGCCCATCTCGTACCTTGTAGCTGTTGTCCTGGCGCTATTTGTCTGGAAGGTGTCGGGTGCAAAAGTGGCGGCTGCATCCATTAATGGCCTGGTTGTCGCCGGAACACTCCTATACATTATTTTTGGTGCAATACTGCTTCTGAATACTCTGCAGGAAAGCGGCGGCTTAAAGACCATCCGCCAGGGATTTACCGATATCTCTCCTGACCGCAGAATTCAAGTGATTATCATTGCCTGGCTATTCGGTTCTTTCATTGAAGGCGCATCCGGGTTTGGGACTCCTGCAGCAGTAGCTGTACCGCTATTAGTGGGTCTGGGCTTCCCGGCTATGGCAGCTGTAATTGCCGGGATGGTTATTCAAAGCACACCAGTTTCATTCGGTGCAGTAGGCACTCCGATGCTCGTTGGTGTGCAGTCCGGTTTATCTGGCAATGCGAGCCTTACAGATAATCTGCTTGGCCTGGTAACGCAAATTGCCGGACAAGTAGCTATTCTCCATATGATTGCAGGCACATTAATTCCTTTATTTGTAGTAGCTTTAATGACAAGATTCTTTGGCAAGAACAAATCGTTTACAGAAGGGATAAAGATTTGGAAGTTTGCCCTGTTCGCATCTTTTGCCATGACAATCCCTTATGTAATTGTTGCCAATGTTCTTGGACCTGAATTCCCGTCTATGATTGGAGGATTAACTGGTTTAGCAATTGTTGTTGTTGCGGCAAAAAAAGGATTTCTTATGCCTCCTAAGGATCAGGTTTGGGATTTTGAAGAGAAATCCAAGTGGGATCCGGAGTGGACTGGTAAACTTGAAATCAAAGCAGTTGCCCACAAAAGCGGAAGCATGAGCATGCTGCGTGCCTGGACTCCTTATGTTTTAGTTGGCCTGTTCTTAGTATTGTCCAGATTGAAATCGCTTCCATTCCTAGAGTGGCTCCAGGCCTGGACGGTTAAGTTTGAAAACATTTTCGATTCCGGCATCACCTCAAGTTTCCAGCCGCTGTATTTGCCGGGGACCATTTTTATTCTTGTATCCGTTATCACCTATTTTATTCATGGAATGAATTCTGGTTCATACAAAAAAGCCTGGGCAGATTCAGGAAAAACAACCGTTGCTGCTTCAACCGCATTAATTTTCACTGTTCCGATGGTACAGGTTTTCATCAATACCGGCGGGGGAGAGGCAGGCTATAATCAGATGCCGATCGAACTTGCAAACGGTGCTGCAGCACTTGCAGGGGAATTCTGGCCGTTCTTTGCAACGTTTATAGGAGGCATGGGTGCTTTTATCGCGGGAAGTAATACTGTCAGTAATATGATGTTTTCTCTATTCCAATATGATGTTGGTTCACAGATTGGAGTGGATGCAACCTGGATTGTAGCTCTTCAGGCAGTCGGCGGAGCAGCTGGAAACATGATTTGTGTCCATAACGTAGTTGCTGCATCAGCTGTTGTTGGTCTTGTCGGAAAAGAAGGCACTGTCATTCGGAAAACCCTTTTCCCATTCTTCTATTATGCCTTGCTGGCTGGGTCAGTGGGCTACTCGATTGTATGGTATTCGCAAAAAGGGATCTTCAATCTCGGATCCTTCATTGCGGTTGGCATCGCATTCGCAGCTGTTTATATTATCGCAACAAACAATAGACGTTCCAACATGATTTTGCCTCCGCCTCCGGTGAATGTGAAATCAGCTAAATAATTAATTATAACTGGTTTAGCCCTTTGGCTGAGCCAGTTTTTTCTTTTTATAAAAATTTAAATTTCCTCTTCTCTTTTCCAATTACTTGTAATATAATCTAACTGTATTAACTGTACTATGAATGATAGTACACTACGTACAGATGGGAGGGTAAACATGTTTGAATTGGACGTAAGGAGCCGAAAGCCTATATATGAACAGCTGGTTGAGCGGCTTAAAGAGCTGATCATCACCGAGGTCTTAACAGCAGATGAACAGCTGCCTTCCGTTCGAACACTGGCCCATCAGCTGACAATCAATCCCAATACGATTCAAAAGGCATACAGGGAACTTGAATCCCAGGGCTATATTTATTCTATAAAGGGGAAGGGCAGTTTTGTCAGTCCAGCAACTCCCAATCTGAACAGAGAAAAAATAGAAAAAGTGAAAAGTGAACTTTCAAAGCTTTTATCAGAAGCTATATATCTTGGAATTACAAAAGATGAATTATTTAATATGATTCAGGAATTAGAAGCAGCTATAGGGGGAGGGATAGAAGATGATCAAAATCCGTAATGTACGTAAATCATTCGAGGAGATGGAGGCTGTTGAAAATGTCTCCATCGAAGTCAATAATGGGTCCATATACGGCTTGCTTGGTTCCAATGGAGCCGGAAAAACAACGCTCTTGAAGCTCTTGGCAGGCATCTATGTGGAGGATGAGGGGTATGTTGCCATTGACGGCCAGCCGGTCTTCGAAAATCCGGTAATTAAGGAAAGGATCTTTTTTATTCAGGACCATCCCTATTTTCTGCCTCAATATACAGTTAAGCAAATGGCACAATTTTATCAAAATATTTACAGCAGATGGGATGACGGCCGCTTTGAAGAACTTGCTGCTATTTTTGAAATGGACATACATAAAAAGATTCATAGATTTTCAAAAGGCATTCAGAGGCAGGCTGCTTTTATCCTGGCTTTGTCTGCCAGGCCGGAAGTTTTAATTTTGGATGAGCCTATGGATGGGCTGGACCCGGTCATGAGAAAAAAAGTGAAAAGCCTGCTTATAGATGAGGTTGCCGAAAGAGAAATGACCATCCTTATTTCCTCTCATAACCTGCGTGAAGTGGAAGATTTATGTGATTTTATTGGCATCATGCATAAAGGGCGTATGATCCTGGAAAAAGATCTGGATGACCTTAAAACAGATACACATAAGATTCAAGTGGCTTTTAAAGTATCTGTACCAGCCATTTTCGATCCGCTGAAAATCCTTCATAAAGAAAAAAGAGGCAGCATTATGATCTGCATTGTAAAGGGAGATGCGAAGGAAATATCATCATATGTAGAACAATTTAAGCCTGTGATTTTCGATATGCTTCCCCTAACATTAGAGGAGATCTTCATCTATGAAATGGGGGATATTGGATATGCAGTCCAGAACATCCTTGGTTAAAAGGGAAATTTTAAAAACGATTTTCAGAAGTGTAGGCTGGGTTTCCATTGTATATTTTCTCGGTCTGTTCTTCGCTATTCCACTTGATATAATAATGAATTCTTCAGAGGAACAGCGGAAATTTCTGGACATTGACAATCTGTTTCAACACAACTTCCAAATCCAGTTTATTTTTAATATATCAGTGCCGGTGATCTTGTCAGTGTTCTTATTCAGATACACACAGGTAAAACAATATAGCGATTTAATGCACAGTCTCCCAGTCAAGCGGGCATCCATTTTTCATCAGTATGCTTTAACTGGCATCATGCTATTAATTTCGCCGGTTTTACTCATTGCTTTGATAGTTCTGATACTGTACCAGCCCATGAATTTGCAGGAGTTCTATTCAATTGGGGAGATATTCAATTGGGTGGGCATCACCCTTTTGTTTAATATTGTGATTTACCTGGCAGGAGTTTCTGTGGGAATGCTGACGGGATTATCCGCCGTTCAAGGTGCCTTAACGTATATTTTCCTCTTGCTCCCTGTAGGCCTGATCATTTTAGTTTCTATTAATTTGCCATTCTATTTATTTGGCTATCCAGACCAATATTATATGGCAAGCAAATTTGAGAAGTTTTCTCCCTTAATTGCACTAACTCAGATGAACATGCGCACTCCCTCAAGCGCAGAGGCTGTTATTTATCTCTTTCTTATTTTGTCTCTGTATTGTCTTGGTTTGCAGATCTATAAAAGGAGAAGGATGGAGGCTGTCTCCCATGCCCTGGTTTTTCCGATTACAAAACCCATCTTTAAATATGGTGTAACTTTTTGCACGATGCTTTTAGGGGGAGGATATTTCGGTGAGATGCGCGGCGGCATGAGCTGGCTTATAGCTGGCTACGTGTTTGGAGCATTGATTGGATATGCGGCTGCCGAAATGGTTCTGCAAAAATCATGGCGTGTGACCATTAATATGAAAGGATTGCTGGCATACACAGCTTTAATGGCGGCTTTATTCGCCTTATTCCAATTTGACTTTACTCAATATGAAAAAAGCATACCACGGGGCAATGAGATTGAGCGGGTTCATTTTAGCGAGAGTTTTTACCTTTATAGTGATATCGATACTGAGGAACCCTTATATTTGAAAGAATACGAGAATATTGATTTGGTCAGAAGATTTCATGAGACGATTGTAAAGGATGAAAACAGGCTTGCGGAGATTCCGGGCCGCGATTCAGTTTTTATCGTGTATGAACTGAAGAATGGTGAAAAGCTAATCCGTGATTACAGGATTAATAAAAAGGAATACAAGCCATTTCTTAAGCTGATTTATGAATCAGATGAATATAAAAAGGCAACAAATGAAATTTATCAGGTTTCAGCAGATGCTGCAACGAAATTGACGATTACTCCAACTGGCCCAGTTACGAAGCGGGCGGTCATTACAGACGATAAAGATCTAAAAGAGGCTATTGAGATATTAACTGAAGAAGTTGATTCTGCTTCCTTTGAAGAACTCCAGGGAAGTGACGAGCCATATGCGCACATTGAGATTTTTTATAATGACAGCAATAAAGCTTATATGCCCTGGTATCCTTCTTATTCAAGATTTGAGAAATGGCTGGAAGAAAAGTCACTGCTGAATGAAGCAAGAGTGAACAGCAATGATATCTCTTATGCTTTGGCTGCAAAAGCGAAGGATATCGATATCAACTTTGCAGCAGGGTACTCGTATGAAGAAGTTTTTGAAGAAATGAGAGATAGCAAATCTGCCGTCAAATTAACGGATAAGGAACAAATTGAAAGCAGCTTGAAGAATTCAGAAGGATTCGTGGATGGAGACTATATTATTGCGTTCTATTTTGATGAGCAAAGGACAATTGATATTAAAAGCTTCACGGAAAAAACAGTTCCAGCCTTTATAAAAGAACGGCTTCAATAAAAGGTTAGAAACCTATAGGAGAGGGGGATTAAAGTGATTAAACCTTCAATGGATATGAGAGAGATCTGCAGGCTCTACAATAAACGGCTCTATCATATTGCTTATAATATAACTCGGGATCATTATCTTGCACAGGATGTTGTGCAGGAATCCCTGCTCAAAGCATATAAAAAAATGGACAGCATTGATGATCAGGAAAAGCTGGGGGCCTGGTTATCCTCGATTGCAACCAGAACTGCGATTGATTTTGTCCGGAAAGAAAGAAGGACAAATGAGAGAATACAGGATTCTTTTGATTTTGAAAACTGCATGGAAAGTAAATTTATTGATGCTGGGCAGGAAGCAGAAGTTAATTTGCTTGAGGAGCAGATATACGCTTATGTGGATTCCCTCTCCTATGAACAGAAAAGGGTTTTCCTGCTTAAAACAAAGCACGGGCTGAAAGAGAAAGAAATAGCGGACATTCTCCATCTCAACCCAAACACTGTCAAAACTAAATTGTATCGGGTCAGGCAGCACCTTAGAGAAATTCTTGGCGATCGGTATTTGGCATAGAAAAACAGCTTCTGAAAAGGAGCTGTTTTTTTGTGCAATTACAAGGAATTGATAAATAATCAGCAGGGAATTCGGCCAGTCAGCAGGAAAATCTCCATTCTTAATGGAAATGTCTTCATAGAAAACCTGATTAATAAAAGGAGGTTCACTATGGAATTGAAAGATTGCAGGGCCATAATCACTGGCGGCGCCTCAGGGCTTGGCGAGGCGACTGTGAGAAAAATAGCCGGATGCGGCGGAAAAGTTCTTATTGCAGATTTGGCGGAAGATCGGGCAAGCCATCTTATCAAGGAACTGGGAGGGAATGTTTATTTTTTTAAAACGGATGTAACAAAAGAAGAAGACGTGCAGGGAGCAATTGCATTCGCTTCTGAAAAATTTGGCAGCTTTAATACTGCCGTTAACTGCGCCGGCATCGGAATTGCCGCCAAGCTGCTTGGCAGAAAGGGAGTCCACACACTGGATATGTTCCAAAAGGTCATAACGATTAATCTGGTCGGGACTTTTAATGTCATTCGCCTGGCTGCTGAACAAATGGCAAAGAATGATCCGAATGATCAAGATGAAAGAGGCGTCATTATTAACACTGCTTCCGTAGCAGCCTTTGAAGGACAAATTGGCCAGGCTGCATATAGTGCATCGAAAGGCGGTGTGGTTGCCATGACCTTGCCAATTGCAAGAGAGCTGGCGGATTATGGGATTCGTGTTATGACGATTGCCCCTGGATTGTTTAATACACCTATGTTTGATTCACTGCCTGATGAGGCAAGGGATTCATTGGGGAAAATGGTGCCCTTTCCTTCAAGACTGGGATATCCTGAGGAGTATGCCAGGCTGGCTGAGAGTATTTTAGTGAATCCGATGCTGAATGGAGAAACGATCCGTCTGGATGGTGGCATCCGTATGCAGCCAAAGTAAATAGAGAACCTGCCCTTTCTGCATAGAATAGGTTCTTTTTTTGAAAAATTATTTTAATGTTCTAAAAATATCGATAATTATTGTACAATATAAATGTAAGCCTTTTCAAAGGTGAGGAATAGTACTTTGTGTTTTGTCAAAAAAATTTTAGATTCGGAGGATCATAATATGGCTGCTTCATACATACAGGAAGAGCATGAAATTTTTCGGCAATCACTGCGTAAGTTTTTAGAGAAGGAAGCCTATCCGAATTATGACAAATGGGAAGAGGACAGGATCATTCCCCGGGATTTTTGGTACAAGATGGGGGAGCAGGGTTTTTTATGCCCTGATATTGAAGAAAAATATGGCGGAAGCAGCGTTGATTGGGGCTTCTCAGTAGTCATCAATGAAGAACTTGAACGTGTTGGCTCAGGCATGGTGGGAATTGGGCTTCACAATGATATCGTTGTTCCGTATATTACTGCTTATGGAACAGATGAGCAAAAGGAAAGGTGGCTGCCAAAGTGTGCGGCAGGAGAAATCATTACTGCTATCGCAATGACTGAACCTGGCGCCGGATCTGATTTAGCCGGCATCAGAACGACAGCAAGACTTGAAGGGGACCATTACATAGTGAATGGCGAAAAGACCTTTATAACCAATGGAATTCATTCCGATTTAATCATCATTGCCTGTAAAACCAATCCCAATGCAGTTCCCCGGCATAAAGGAGTAAGCTTGCTTGCGGTCGAGAGGGAAACCAAGGGGTTTACAAGGGGAAGAAAATTAAACAAGGTCGGACTTCACTGTCAGGATACGGCAGAGTTAATTTTTGAAGATTGTAAGGTTCCGAAAGAAAATCTGATTGGAGAAGAAGGGAAAGGTTTTCTTTATTTGATGGAAAAGCTGCAGCAGGAAAGACTTGTCGTAGCAATCGCTGCCCAGGTGGCTGCAGAGGAAATGCTTAATTTAACAATGAATTATGTTAAGAATCGCGAGGCATTCGGAAGACCGGTCAGCCAATTTCAAAACACTCAATTTAAGATTGCCGAAATGGCAACAGATATAGAGATGGGAAGGTCGTTCCTTGATCAATTGATCACAGAACATATGGCAGGCAAAGATGTAGTTACAAAAGTCTCCATGGCGAAATGGAAGCTTACAGAAAATGCCCGGAATATTGCCGCAGAATGCATGCAGCTTCATGGCGGCTATGGCTATATGGAAGAATACGAGATTGCAAGGAGATACAGGGATATACCGGTTGCCAGCATATATGCAGGTACAAATGAAATCATGAAAACCATTATTGCGAAGAACATGGGTTTATAAGGAGGAGTAAACATGCGTGAAGCTGTCATCGTCGAAGGTGTCAGAACGCCGGTAGGAAGAAAAAACGGCTTTTTAAAAGATATCAGGGCGGATGATCTGGCTGCTGAAGCACTAATGGCACTTGTCGAACGTGCAGGTATAGATCCGCAAATTATTGATGATGTCATTCTTGGATGTGTCTCGCAAATAGGCGAACAAACAGGGGATATTGCAAGGGTCGCAGCTTTGATCGCAGGGTTTCCGATTGAAGTGCCAGGTACCACCATTGACCGTCAATGCGGCTCCAGCCAGCAGGCTGTCCATTTTGCAGCTCAGGCGATTTTGGCGGGAGATATGGAAATTGTTATCGCAGGCGGTGTCGAAAGCATGTCCCGTGTCCCAATCGGCTCCAGTTATCAGGGTGTAGGATTCAGTGAAAAACTGACAGACAAACATGAAATCATCCACCAGGGCTTATCAGCTGAACGCATTGCTGAAAAATATGGTTTTACAAGAGAAGAACTTGATCGCTATTCATTAGAGAGCCACCAAAAGGCTTTAAAAGCCCAGGACGAAGGACGTTTTGAGAGAGAGATTGCACCATTAAATGTGAAATTGCCTGATGGACAGCTCATGACGGTTTCGGAGGACTCTGGCCCCAGAAAGGAAACGTCGCTGGAAGCACTTGGAAGTTTAAGGGCTGTTTTTAAGGAGAATGGGGTCATTCATGCAGGAAATTCAAGTCAAATCAGTGATGGAGCCGCAGCACTATTAATTATGTCACGCGATAAAGCAGAGGAGCTTGGAATGAAGCCGAGATTCAGGATACTTTCCCGCACAGCAGTTGGCTCTGATCCTACTTTAATGCTGACTGGACCGATACCTGCAACCGAGAAAGTGTTAAAGAATGCTGGACTGGCTATTGAGGACATCGATGTGTTTGAAGTGAACGAAGCGTTCGCTCCTGTTCCGCTTGCCTGGCTGAAAGAAACTGGAGCCGACCCTGCAAAGCTTAACCCAAACGGCGGAGCCATTGCACTCGGCCATCCTTTGGGAGGCAGCGGTGCACGGCTGATGGTCACCATGATGCATGAACTAGAAAGAACAGGGGGGCGCTATGGACTTCAGACCATGTGTGAAGGCCTTGGTATGGCAAATGCGACTATTATTGAACGTTTAGACTGAAGAATGGGGAGGAATGAAAATGACTACTACTATTGGAAGAATTTTCGATCTAACTGCCGGAAAATTTCCGAATAAAGAAGCCCTGTATGATGTCAGAAAAAATCTGCGTCTTACCTATAAGGAATGGAGCCTTGAGATCAATAAATTGGCGAATGCCTTAATGAATGAGGGAGTCAGGAAGGGTGACAGGGTTTCAACCTACCTTTTTAATACTGAGGAGCTTGCAACAGCATTTTTTGCATGTGCAAAAATCGGCGCCATTTTTAATCCGATCAACTTTAGGCTGATGTCAGAAGAAGTTGCTTATATCCTTCAGGATGCAGAGCCAAAAGTAGTGTTATTTGAACAAATGCTGGAATCCGGCATTACCCCAATTGCTAAACGTTTTCCGCATACAGCCTTTTGGTACATTGATGACAAGGCACCCGGATATGCTTCATCCTATCGGGAAAAAGTGGATGCAGCATCACACGATGAAATTGAAATAGAAATGGACGAAAATGACTTATACGCGATCATGTACACAAGCGGTACCACGGGAAGGCCAAAAGGAGTTGTCCACAGGCACCGGGATATGGCTGAACAAAGTTTAATCGTAATAGGAGCCACAAAGCTTGAAAGCAGTGACAATGGTCTCGTGACTGCACCAATGTTCCACTGTGCAGAGCTTCACTGTGCCTTTTTGCCAAGGGTGCATGTGGGGGCAAAAAATACCATCCTCCATCACTTTGATGCAAAAGAAGTATTACAGTTAATCTCAGATGAGAAGATTACAAAGTTTTTTGCAGCACCTACCATGTGGAATATGCTGCTGCAGGAAAACTTAAGCCATTATAACCTGGAAAGCCTGAAGCTGGGACTGTATGGAGCAGCTCCAATGGCTCCGGCACTTGTTTATGCCTGCCGGGAAAAATTAGGCATATCCCTCGTACAGGCATATGGAATGACCGAGATGGGGCCAGCGATTACGTTTTTATCTGAAAATGATCAAATCCGGAAAGCAGGGTCTGCCGGGCAGGCATGTTTAAATCATGAGATTAGGATTGTAAGGCCGAATGAAAATGGTCCATCAGATCCTGAGGATGTGGTGCCGACAGGGGAAACAGGTGAAATCATCGTAAAAGGTCCATGCATGATGAGTGGTTATTTTAATCGGGATGAGGCAAACGATCTTGCCATGCATGGGGGCTGGTACCATTCAGGTGACATAGGATATCTGGATGACGAAGGCTACTTGTACGTTAAAGACAGAGTCGATGATATGATCATTAGCGGCGGTGAAAACATTTACCCTAGGGAAGTGGAAGATATTTTATATACGCATAATGGCGTACTGGATGTGGCAGTGATCGGCCAGCCTGATGACCGCTGGGGTGAGACGGTCACAGCATTTGTAGTTAAAAAAGATCCGGCACTATCTGAAAATGAGCTGGATGAACTGTGCAGGAATAGTGATGAACTTGCTAATTATAAGCGGCCGAGAAAATACGTATTCTGTGAAGCTCTGCCAAGGAATGCGAGCGGCAAGATTCAAAAGTTTATGCTCAGAAAGCAGCTGGAGGATCTGTTCGCTGACGGAAAAATTTAGCCGGAAGAAAGGGATGCATGATGTTAAAAGGCATTAGAGTAATTGATTTTTCCAATTATCTCCCCGGTCCGTATGCTTCCCAGAGACTTGCAGAGCTTGGAGCTGAAGTGATTAAGGTTGAATCCTTGACTGGTGACCCCGCAAGGCAGCTGGATATTAAAATAGAGGGTACAGGAGCCGTGTTTGCCGCCAACAACCGCGGTAAAAAAAGCATTACACTCAATCTGAAGAGTGAGGATGGAAGAAATGCAGCCCTAAAGCTGATTTCTGAAAGTCATGCCGTGCTGGAAAGCTTTCGGCCAGGGGTCATGAAAAAGCTCGGACTTGATTATGAGACTGTAAAAAGACACAAGCCTGCTATCGTTTATTGCTCCCTTACAGGCTACGGGGGCAATGAAGACTATCAATATTTAGGCAGCCATGATTTAAACTATATGGCAGTAAGCGGCGCCCTTTCCCAGCTGAAGGACCGCAGCGGCCGTCCTGTTCACCCGTCCAATACAATAGCGGACTTTATGGGAGGAATGGCCGCGAGTGAAAGGATACTGGCAGCCCTGCTTTCCAGCAGGATTTCCGGAAATGGCGGGCATCACTGCATTTCCATTGCTGAAGTGATGGCTTCCATCATGGGAAACCATTTGCTGATTGAAAACGAAACGGGTTATTCAAATGGGCTATCGGTACTAAGCGGGGAGATCGTCGCCTACTCTATTTATGAAACAAAGGATGCGAGGTTTGCTGCTCTTGCTGCATTAGAGCCGAAGTTTTGGATTAACTTCTGCAAGAGTGCCGGCAGGGAGGATTGGATTGATTCCCATTTCTCCCGTGCTTCTGGCAATAATCCTGTATATTTGGAGATGACCGAATTATTTAAAAGCAGGACATTAAAAGAGTGGACTGAATTCGGGCAAAGAGTTGATTGCTGCCTGACTCCGGTATTGGAGACGGGTGAATTAAAAGACTTTCAACTTTTTAAGGAGATTTATGAACAAGACGGGAATTACCCTTTAGTTAAAATGCATGGAGGAATTGACTCAGCATTGACTGGCCCTCCAAAACTGGGAGAACATAATGAGGAAGTTTTAAGCAATATTGCTGGAATGTCAGCGGAGAATGTTAAAGCTCTGACAGCAAAATAAATATTCTAAATAAAAGTCGGCGAACTTGTCTTTCAGATAGCCGATCTGTAACTTATGAATTCATGAAGAGCCCTAAATCCATATGATGGATTATGGCTCTTTCTTTTTTGGCGGCGAATGTTTCTATGAAAGAGGAGGGCTTTAAAGAAGATTAAATGGTATAATGAAAGGGAATATATAATAAAATAAACTTTTTTCTATTTTTGGAGTGTGATGGTCACTAGTGCGTTTTATTAAAACAATTCCCAATATGGTCACTTTGGGTAACTTATATTGCGGTTTTCTTTCAATCGGAATGGCTGCCAATGGCGAATTTAAAAATGCAGCAATATTAATTTTAATCGGCATGATGCTTGATAGCATGGACGGCAGGCTGGCAAGAATGCTGAAAGCGGATAGTACGCTTGGAAAAGAACTTGATTCACTGGCAGATATTGTTACATTTGGGGTTGCCCCTTCATTTTTGGTCTTTTATACATACTTTTTTCAATTTGGAATCCTTGGATTAATCGTTTCAGGTCTTTTTCCTCTATTCGGGGCATATCGGCTTGCCCGATTCAATATCAGTCCCCCAAAGTCCTCATTAAATTATTTTATAGGAGTTCCAATAACAGCAGCAGGAGGGATAATGGCCATACTGACCCTTTTTGGTGACCGTATTCCCAATATCATTACAACTGTTGTGTTCACAGCACTATGCTTTCTGATGGTAAGCAGAATTCGGATTCCCAGCTTTAAGGAAGTTCCTCTTCCAAAATACGGGACGATTGTTACCATTTTTCTTGGAAGTGTTCTGTACGTTATTTATAAGGGCTCCTATGGACCATTTCCCGATTTAATTTATATTGCGATTCCGCTTTACATAGCGTATTTGACATACCGATTCATTAAAGGTAAAAACAAAAAAGAAATCGATTAATTAGAAATGCGGAAGCGCCTTGCCCGCGAAGGAACGCAGACTTAGACCGCCACCCTCCCAAAAGCTGTTGCTTTCGGTCGTGTGATGTTTATGCTGACGCCCTGGGGCCTCACCTCGAGGAGGCAGGCTGCTTGCGCAAACAGTTATCAGAGTTCAAAGTTATACTTTTTTACAAATAAAAAAAGGCCGGGATGGCCTTTTTTATTTGTAAAATACCTTGTCTATATTAAATTTTGCATGAAGGGTATTAATGATATAAGTTTCATAAATTTCGCGCTCCATGCTGTCTTCCACGTAAATGACCGCAATTTTATAGATATCATCGCGATGATTTTTTATTGGAGAAACATTATCTTCAAAATGTTTTTTCACGCGCTGCCTTAATTTTCGTGCCTTCCCTACAAATAGCAGATCTTCATTCGCATCGAAAAACAGAATCATGCCGCCCTTGTCTCTTGGTATTTTATGATAATCTGTGAAACCATAGACACTGCTAAGGTCACTTTCTTCTGCCTGTCCCGTTTGCCTGCTTCTTGTAATAACGAGATCAGGCTGAGGGATTTCAATTTTTATCAATATCATCACTTCCTATTCTAAGATTAAAGAGTACCATAAATTTCATATGTAATCTACATTAAAAAGTATCATTGGATCCTGCCTTGCCGCAGAAGCTCCTTATATGATGTGTAATTGTTTTTGTCTTTCTTTTGTCATATTCAGCAGCACTTCATTATTAAGCGAGCGTGCCATTTTAAGGGTAAGATCCAAAATCTTTTTGATTCCTTCCTTCTGGCCGTAATCAATAGCAACCCGATCACATTGAACTTCAGTATCTGTACAAATTATATTCTTTCCAGCAGGATAGGTAATATGTCCAATTTTATGCCAGATTATCGCTTCTTTTATTTCTCTGTCTGAACAGAACTTTTCATAATCATAGACGACAATAAACCAGTCATAATGCGCATACAGGGATTGATAAAACATAGTCAGGAGTCTGCAGTCAATATTCCACAAGTTCAGCCAGCTTCCATCGTTTAGACCAAAGTTTTTTAAAACAGTATGTTTATCTTCTAAAATGGCTATTTTTCCGTCCAGGCCGCAATAGGATAAGGAAAGCTCTTCACACAAACAGATCAAGTCAGATTCTCCTTTTATTTAATTTCGGTTTACTAGCATTGTTATGTAAGCGGCACTTTTTTAATCACCAGCCAATAGGAAAATAAAGAAATGAATGGATTTGTTTGCAAACTGCCATGCGGCAGTATGATGCAAAAACGTGGCAGCAGATACATTTCAAGAAAATCTGCGTGGGTAATTAATTTAGGTGTGATTTAACTAGTAATCCAAAAGCGGGGCCTCAGCAGCCTTCATGGAGGGTAAAGGTTGCTCGAGACCAAACTTTCATATGCAAAGCGGCTTTCCAGCACGCTTTCAGCTAAGCCTGGTTAACCGCACTTTAAGAAGTTAATCGTGTTTTTTTCCTGAAAATAGGAAACCAAAATGGGTATATTCTAATAAAAATTAACATTGAACGGGTGAATTCCTAAGCTGAGCACATCTGTGTTAGCTTTTTTTTTGTTCTTTTTACATAAAGAGTTTCCCTCATAATTATTACTTAGCTTATAGTGAAAAATACTTACACATAAGGAAATTGTCATATCAATATTCCATTTCACATAAAAATGAAAAATAGCTAAGGGCTAAAAAATATTTTAAATATAAAAAGGAGAAAATAAATATGTAAAGAATATTAAAACTATTCATAATTTTATAAAAAATATTTTGTGTTTCGAAATAAAGGGGGTTAGCAAGTTGGGGATATTAGAGATTAAAGATGCTACTTTGAGGTTTGGAGGCGTAGTGGCGCTTGACAACGTCTCATATGAAGTGCAGGAAGGAGAGATTTTTTCACTTATTGGGCCAAATGGCGCAGGGAAGACAAGTATGCTGAATTGCATTAGCGGACTATACAAGCCTTCATCTGGTTCCATCCATTTCAAGGGGGAAGATATCACCCGCTATAAACCTCACAAAAGAGCCAGTATGGGCATTGCCAGGGCATTCCAGAACATCGAACTTTTTCCGCATTTATCTGTTTTGGACAATCTGATGCTTGGCAGGCATGTGAGAATGAAAACCGGACTCCTTGCAGGAGGATTTTATTGGGGAAAGGCGCAAAGAGAGGAAATTGAACATCGGAAAAAAGTTGAGCAGGTGATCGATTTTCTTGAAATTGAGGATATCCGCAATACTCCCGTGGGTACCCTTTCGTATGGATTGCAGAAAAGAGTCGAAACCGGCAGGGCTCTGGCACTGGAACCTGACATCCTTCGTCTGGATGAGCCGATGGCAGGCATGAATAGTGAGGAAAAAGAGGACATGGCCAGATACATTATCGACATTCATGAAGAAATGAATACAACTATTATATTAATTGAACACGACATGGGGGTTGTAATGGATTTATCCGATCACATTGCAGTTCTTGATTTTGGTAAGCTGATTGGTTACGGGACGCCTGAAGAGATTCAGAATAATCCTAGAGTCATAGAAGCTTATCTGGGAGAGGAGAATGCAGTATAAAAGATGATTCGTCTAAACGGTAGATTAATAGTTTTGTAGGGGGGAGAGATTCTTTTGAGCATGACATTTCCGCAGCTGCTTATTGAAAGGGCTTACATAAATGGGTCACAAGTTGCTTTAAGAGAAAAAGAATTTGGAATTTGGAATGAGATAACGTATGAAGCGTTCTTGGAGAAAGTTAAGAATTTCAGCTTGGGATTGGCCTCTTTAGGACTAAAAAGGGAGGATAAGCTAGCCATTATCGGCGATAACAGACCTGAATGGGTAATCAGTGAGCTTGCTGTGCAAAGCTTGGGCGGCATTTCAGTTGGAATCTATCAGGAATCCTTATCTGCAGAACTTAGTTACATTATTGATAATTGTGACGCAACTATAATAGTTGCGGAAGATCAGGAGCAAGTGGATAAGCTGATGGAGATTAAAGACTCCATTCCTAAAGTCAGAACGATTATTTATTATGATTCACGGGGCATGAGAAGTTATCGGGAGGATTTCCTGTTTGAATTTGAAGAGGTTCTGCAAATGGGACAAAGCTGTCACTCAGAGCAGCCTGATTTATTTTCGCAGGAAGTTGATAAAGGCACTGCAGATGACGTGGCGATTTTATCATATACTTCAGGAACGACAGGCAATCCGAAAGGAACGATGCTTACCTACCGGAATCTGCTGGATATGGCTAAAAATTTGTCAGACATTGATCCGCTGACGGACAAAGATGAATATGTTTCATTCCTTCCGCTTGCCTGGATCGGGGAGCAGATGATGACCCTTGCGATGGGCTTATACAATGGAATGACAATTAATTTCCCTGAAGAGCCTGCAACCGTTTTGGAAGATCTGCGGGAAATTGGGCCACAGGTTATGTTTTCGCCGCCAAGAATCTATGAAGATATGGTGTCGCGCTTTCAGGTCAGAATTCAGGATAGCGGCTGGCTGAAAAGAAAGATATATAACTGGTGCAAGCCGATAGGCGAGAAGGTAGCTAAAGCCCATTTTGGGAATAAACCTGTCAGCGCAGGTACGAAGGCTCTTTATAAAATTGCTGATTATGTGATGTTCAGTGCAATTCGCGATCACTTTGGACTTTTGAAGATCAAGCGTGCTTATACCGGCGGTGCTCCTTTGGGTCCGGATGTATTTGAATTCTTTCACAGTATTGGAGTCAATGTAAAAAGCATTTACGGGCAGACAGAAGTTGCCGGCATATCCATTGTGCACAGGGATGGCGACATTAAGCTTGATAGTGTCGGAATTCCTATTCCGGGAACAGAAGTGAAAATTTCTGATGAAGGGGAAATTCTGATCAGGAGCTCGAGTGTGTGCAAAGGGTACTACAAAAACGAGAAAAGCACAATCGAAACCATACAGGAAGGCTGGCTGCATACAGGGGATGCAGGGAGGCTGGATAAGGAAGGGCATTTGTATATCATTGACAGGATTAAAGATGTCATCCGTCTTGATACAGGTGAGATGTTCTCCCCGCAATTTATCGAGAATAAGCTTAAATTCAGCTCGTTCATACAGGAAGCGGTAGCAATCGGGAAGGATCGCCCATATGTGGTTGCCATGATCAATATTGATATGAAAAATGTAGGGCGCTGGGCCGAGAAAAATCAAATCAGCTATACCACGTATACCGATTTATCTTCCAAACCTGAAGTGCTGGAATTAATCGAAAAACAGGTGCAGGAAATCAACCAGACCCTGCCTGAAAAAGCCCGGGTTAAGAAATTCGTACTTCTATATAAAGAACTGGATGCCGATGATGAAGAGCTTACAAGAACAAAGAAAGTCCGCAGGCAATTTGTTGCTAAAAAATATCAGGCATTGATCGACGGGCTTTATACAGAGGACAAAAAAATACGTGTAAATGGCACGATCAAATATCGTGACGGCATGGAACAAACCATCCAAACAACGCTTCAAGTCATTTTTATGGATGAAGGAGAGGGGGCAGCTTAATGACTTTTTTCTTGCAGATGCTTGTAACAGGAATCGTGGTAGGAAGTGTTTATGCACTTGTGGCATTGGGCTTTGTGCTTATTTATAAATCCAGTGACGCCATCAACTTTGCACAGGGTGAGTTCCTTTTAATTGGAACGTATGTATGTTTAACGCTTATTACAGCCTACAACATCCCGTTTATAGCAGCCCTTTTAATTGCGCTTATGTTCAGTGCCGTTTTGGGATTTGTCATTGAACGGATTGTTCTGAGGCCGTTTATCGGAGAGCCGGTCATATCCATGATAATGGCGACGATCGGTTTATCGAGTGTTCTTGCCGGGATTGTCCATATTATTTGGGGCCATGAAACACGTGTGTTTCCAAAAATCTTCTCAGAGCAGCCTGTTAATCTGGGTGAAATTGTCATTGCGCCCGTCTATTTATGGTCACTTTTAATCGTTGTGGCTATGCTAATCATTTTCACTCTATTTTTCAAATATTCGAAGCTGGGAATTGCGATGAGGGCAACCGCAGATGATCAGCAGGCAGCGATGTCGATGGGAATCAGCGTAAAAATGATTTTCGCAGTTGCCTGGGCGATTGCTGCCATTGTTTCAGCAGTTGGAGGCATCCTTCTCGGGAACATAAATGGTGTTAATGCATCCCTTTCAGCGATCGGGTTAAAGGTACTTCCGGTTGCCATCCTTGGGGGACTTGACAGTATCCCAGGGGCCATCATCGGCGGACTGATTATCGGCATTCTTGAGAGCCTGACCGGGGGATATCTGGATCCATTGGTTGGTGGCGGTCTGAAAGAGGTTATGCCGTTTGTCATCCTCGTATTTATCCTTATGTTCAAGCCATATGGTTTGTTCGGAAAAAAAGAAATCGAGAGGGTGTAGCCGAGTGAGAAATCCTTTTGTAATGGATTGTGGAGAATTCCATGTGAATTATAAACAAGATATGGCTATCTGGAAAATAACCAGAGTAAGGATGCGTGTCTTCATTCTTCTGGCTGTATTTGCAGTATTCCCGATGTTGGCATCCGATTATATTATTGGACTGGCTACGCTTTGCGGAATTGCCGCGATTGGTGCTATTGGTTTGAACATCCTGACGGGTTTTACCGGCCAGATTTCCATAGGGGTAGGCGCCTTTCTGGGGGTAGGCGGTTATACATCGGCCATTCTGACAGCAAAGCTGGGGTTAAGCTTCTGGATTGCTATGCCGACAGCCGGCATTGTGACGGCGATTGTAGGCGGACTATTCGGATTGCCTTCCTTAAGGCTAAAAGGATTATATCTAGCCATTGCCACCCTGGCAGCACAGGTAATCATCCTGTTTGTTATTTCCCGCTGGGATGCGCTGACTGGCGGAACAGCCGGAATGGTCCTATCCAGGCCTGAACTTGGCAGTTTTGTCTTTTACAGTGAGCGGAGCTATTATTATCTGATGTTTACGGTGCTGATTATTACAGCCGCCTTTACCTTAAACCTCTTCCGATCGCGGGTCGGCAGGGCATTCATAGCAGTCCGTGACCGTGATGTCGCTGCAGAAGTTATGGGAATCGATTTGTTTAAGTATAAGGTATTGGCATTTATTGTTAGTTCCTTTTTCGTCGGCATCGCCGGAGCTTTACTGGGTCACTATACGATGGTTGTAAGTCCCGAGCTTTACAGCATCACAGTGTCCATTGAATACTTGGCAATCATACTGGTAGGCGGTTTAGGGAGTGTATTCGGGTCGATTTACGGAGCCGTTTTTATTACACTGCTTCCGGTTGTCCTCAGGTCAGGTGTAGAAATGATGAGCGGGGTTTTCCCAGACTTATCTGCAGTCTTAATAGGAATGAAAGAGGTGGTATTTGGCCTCGTGATTATCTTATTCCTGATTTATGAACCGCAGGGGCTCGCAAAAATATGGAAGAATATTAAAGACTACTTTAAGCTGTGGCCGTTTTCTTATTAATTCCCGGGTAATAATTTCTGAAAATTTTGAAAGCAAAACTTTCAAATTTTTATAAAAAAGAGGTAAAAATGAGGGGGAACATTATGAAGAAGGTGTGGAAAGGTTTATTGGCAGCAACATTAATGGCTGGAATGCTTGCTGGCTGTTCAGGAGGCAGCGAGGGAGCATCCGGTGACAAGAAAGGCACTGTCAAAATCGGCGGTATCTTTGACCTAACGGGCGGTACCGGTGATGTAGGAACACCATATGCAGAAGGTGAAAAAGCATTTTTTGAATCCATTGCAGGTGAGGAGATCAATGGCTATAAGCTCGAATTAATCGGTGATGACTATGCTTATAAAATTCCTGAAGCTCAAAAACTTTATCAGAAATTAAAATCAAAGGATAAAGTATCGGCTATTTTAGGATGGGGAACAGGTGACACAGAAGCTCTTCGCCAGCAGGTGGCAGCCGACAAGCTTCCATTCATCTCGGCTTCATACTCAGAGAATCTAAAAAATATTGACGAAAGTCCATATAATTTCCTGGCCGCCGCTTCTTACTCCGACCAGGCAAGATCTGTACTGAAATGGATAAAAGACAATCACACTGGCGGCACACCTACTGTTGCCTTAATTTACAACGATACGGCTTTTGGAAAATCCCCAATTGAAGATGCCAAAAATTATGCACAGGAAAATGGCATTGAAATTGTTGATGAGCAAATAGTTGACCTGAAAACACTTGATGCAACCTCCCAATTACTGAACATGGAAAAGAAAAATCCTGATTATGCGATTATCAACCAAACTTGGGGGGCAACCGCAACGATTCTCAAAGATGCTAAAAAGCTTGGCCTTGATACAAAATTCATCGGTTTAAACTGGGCTACCGGAGAAGGCTTGCTTCCAATTGCGGGCGATGCGGCTGAAGGATTTATCGGGGTTGTCACACATGCATTCCCTTATGAAGATCTTCCTGGAATGGAAGAAATCAAGAAGTTCGTAGAAAGCAAGGGAGAAAAGCTGGAAGACAAAAACCAGAAATTTATCCAGGGATGGGTTTCCGCAAAAATTATGGTTGAAGGCCTAAAACTTGCTGAAGACCCGACTTCAGGCGAAGGGATCCGATCTGGCCTTGAGAAAATCTCAAATCTTGATCTTGGCGGTCTAGCTGCCCCAGTTACATTTTCACCTGACAATCATGCTGGTACAAACCAAATTCGGTTGGCAGAAGTCAAAAACGGCCAGTTTGAAGTGTTCACTGATTATATCGGCTACTAAAATGGTGGGGGCGAGGTTTTATACCCGCCTCCTGTTAACTTTTAAAGGCTTGGATCATTACTAGATTGTGAACTTGGCAAATAAACTCGAAATTTGGCAAACAAACGATTTGAATCCGCAAACAAATCTCAGATTTTGCAAATAAACCGAGAAAACCAGCAAACAACAAATGATTCAGAACTTGACCTTGGGACGAATAAATAGAGAAAGAGTTTATAAAGCTGGGAGGACAGATGAATGCTGACAATAAACAATGTCGAAGTGATGTACGATAAGGTCATCCTTGTACTAAAGGGGATGTCAATGGTGGTGCCCAAAGGGAAAATAGTTGCGTTGCTCGGCAGTAATGGCGCCGGGAAAACGACTACCCTTAAAGCCATTTCCGGACTGTTGAAAAGTGAGAATGGTGAAGTAACAGACGGATTTATCGAGCTGTATGGGGAGCGCATTGATGTAAGCGATGCTGAAACCATCGTAAAGAAAGGCATTTTTCAGTGCATGGAAGGAAGGCGCGTATTCAAGCACCTATCTGTGGAAGATAACCTGATTGCGGGTGCACATACCAGGAATGACCGGAAGAATATTAAAAGTGATATTCAAAAAGTCTATCATTATTTTCCAAAGCTTGAAATGCTGAAGCACAGGCAGGCCGGCTATCTGTCAGGAGGAGAGCAGCAAATGCTGGCCATTGGCAGGGGGATCATGGCAAAGCCAAAGGTGCTGCTTCTTGATGAACCTTCATTAGGACTGGCCCCACTATTAGTAAAAGAGATTTTCGGGATCATAAAAAAAATCAATGAAGAAGAGGGGACCACGATATTGGTAGTTGAACAAAATGCCAATGTTGCCTTATCGATTGCCGATTATGGATACATCATGGAAAACGGCCGGATTGTGATGGATGGAACGGTGGACCGGCTCCTTTCCAATCAGGATGTGCGTGAATTTTACCTGGGAATGGGGGATAAGGGACGGAAAAGCTATAAAGATATTAAATCTTATAAAAGAAGAAAGAGGTGGCTGTAGTGGAAAAGCTGAAGGAAGTGATCCAGCATGCCTATGACAATGCAAGAGGCTTTAAAAGTCAGCTTGATGAGATACATATTTCTCCAAGTGACATTCTATCTCTAAAGGATTTACAAAAAATTCCCGTGCTTAAAAAAGACCGATTGCCGGAACTGCAATCTGCAGATCAGCCCTTCGGAAGCCTTTCAGCTGTAAAGCCTAATGAGATGGCACGAATCTTTATGTCACCAGGACCAATTTATGATCCGCAAACCACCGAGAAGGATTTTTGGCGTTTCTCAGAAGCTCTCAGGGCAGCTGGTTTTAACAGTAATGATATTGTTCAGAATACATTTTCCTATCATCTTTCACCGGCAGGCTTTATGTTTGACTCGGCACTCCGAGAATTAGGAGCAACTGTCATCCCGGCAGGAACCGGGAATCGGGAACTGCAGATTCAGATCATGAAGGATACCAGGGTAACCGGCTATGTGGGAACTCCCAGCTTCTTTAGCCTTTTACTTGATGCCCTTGAAGAAAAGGGATGGAAGATGGGAAATGATGTTGTCTTGAACAAAGCTTTCTTTACTGCTGAAATGCTGACTGAACAAATGCGGAAAAGGTGTGAAGACAATGGAATTTCGGTATATGAAGGCTATGGGACTGCGGATTGCGGATGTATTGCTTTTGAAGACAAGCAGGGCCCGGGGTTGAGAATAACTGATTCTGCCATCGTGCAAATCTGTGACCCGCAGACTGGATGGGAGGTTTCAGATGGAGAAGGGGAAGTGGTTGTCACTCTATTTGATAAGAGCTACCCGCTCATCCGCTTTGGCACGGGCGACCTCTCCCGCTGGATTAAAGGGTACGAAGGAAAAAGGATTGCAGGAGTGCTGGGGCGTGTTAGTGATGGTGTAAAGGTAAAAGGAATGTTTGTAAGAGAAAAACAGCTTGCAAAGATCTTGAATGAAGCAGGGTATTCGATTTTCCAGGCTGTTGTCACAAATGAGAACGGGCAGGATCAGCTTACCATTTTCATAGAGTCTGAGGAAGGCTTGGAATCTGAGCTTTCAGCAAAAATTCAGGATGTGATCCGGGTCAAGCCAATCCTGAAATTAACAGCGGCAGGCTCAATTAAAAAGGATGATAAGAAGCTGGTGGATAACCGGAATTACGAATTAAAGAAGGTGTAGTCAAAGGAGGCTGATTGAATCGGCCTTCTTTTTTATGGAGAACTGAAAAGGATTTCTAATTTTGAACTATGAATAAAGGCGAAAGTGGATCATGAATAAGAGAATGGGAGTAAATCTTTCACATTAATGACGAAAATGCGGTAGGGGAGAAGAAAATGGTAGTTAACCAGCCGGATTAAAGCCGAAAATGTGGTTGTGAAGAGGAAACTGGTAGTTAATCGACTGGATTAACGCCGAAAATGTGGAGGGGAGGAGGAAAAGGGTAGTTAATCGACTGGATTAACGCCGAAAATGGAGAGTGGAGGAAGTAACTGATAGTTAACCAGCCGGATTAAG
>Ga0180215_1001605_pt1 | contig 24505 bp, 23 predicted proteins | sample eDN3rd37CBELigBY_FD_128871 | JGI IMG/M metagenome (GOLD analysis project Ga0180215, IMG submission 128871) | Enriched backyard soil microbial communities from Emeryville, California, USA - eDNA 3rd pass 37_C BE-Lig BY (version 2) (version 2) | ecosystem: Environmental > Terrestrial > Soil >...
CCCGCGCCACGCCGCCCACCCGCCAGGAGCGGCGCGCCGCCCGCGCCGCGGAGGCGAAGGGAACGAAGGGAGCCCGCCGCGCCCTCACCATGGCGCGCCCGCCGGAGAAGGCGGCAGCAGGCGGGCGGCGCGGCGCCATCGCCGCGGCGCGCGCGATGCGAAAGCACGGCGTCGCCGTCCCCGAGAGCGCGCCCGACGCGAAGGCGAGCCTGCGCGCCCGGGGCCTCGCCCGCCCGCCCGACCCGGCAACTGTCCATGGCGTCGGACCCGCAGGTGTGGCAGAGGGGATGGGACACCGGGGCACCGTCGCCAGGGGTCACGGCGGCGGGGGCGGTCGCAGGGCGCCCGCGGGACGCGGCGCCAAGGGCGGCGGCCGCGGCGGCGGCAAGCCGCAGCGCTGAGGATCGCCCGGGTCCGGCGGGGAGCGCCCGCCGGGCGGGCCGCGCCCCGGTCGAAAGGGAGCGAGCGTGGACTTTCTCGACCGGTTGATCGATCTCGCCTTGCTGGAGGACGTGGGCCCCGGCGATCTCACCTCCGAGGCCCTCATCCCCGCGGACGCCCGCGGGCGGGCCGTCTTCCTGTGCAAGGAGCGCATGGTGCTCGCCGGCACCGAGGCCGCCCGGCGCACCTTCCGCGCGGTGGACCCCTCGTGCGAGGTGCGCTTCCACGTGGAGGAGGGGCGCGTGATCGAGCCCGGCTCCGTCTTCGGCACGGTGGAGGGGCCGGTCCGGTCGATCCTCGTGGGCGAGCGGACCGCGCTCAACTTCCTCCAGCGGCTCTGCGGCATCGCCACGCTCACCCGCCGCTACGTGGAGGCGCTCGCCGGCAGCAGGCTCACCCTCCTCGACACCCGCAAGACCATCCCCGGCCACCGGGTGCTGGAGAAGGCCGCCGTGCGCGCGGGCGGTGCCCGCAACCACCGCTTCGCCCTCTACGACGGCGTGCTCATCAAGGACAACCACCTGGCGGCGGTCGGCTCGATCGAGGAGGCGATCCGCCTCGCCCGGCTCCGCGCCCCCTCGCTCACCAAGGTCGAGGTGGAGGTGGAGGACGTGGAGGGGGCGCGCCGCGCCGCGGAGGCGGGGGCGGACGTGATCCTCCTCGACAACATGAGCGACGAGCAGATCGCCGAGGCGGTCCGCGTCATCGCGGGGCGGGCCCTCACCGAGATCTCCGGCGGCATCTCCCTGGAGCGCCTGCCGCGCCTCGCCGCCACCGGCGCCGACTTCGTCAGCGCCGGCGCCATCACCCACCAGGCGCGGGCGGTGGACATCTCCCTCGATCTCGAGATCGGCGGCTGAATGGCGACGGAGGCGCTCGAGCTCGCCATCCCGCCGCTCCTCCGCACGCGGGCGCTGGGTCGGACGCTCGCCGTCCACCCGGTCCTCGGCTCCACCAACGACGAGGCGCTCCGCCTCGCCCGCGGCGGCGCCCCCCACGGCACCGCGGTGATCGCCGAGACCCAGACGGCGGGGCGGGGCAGGCGGGGCAGGAGCTGGAGCAGCCCGCCGGGGGTCAACCTCTACCTCTCCCTCGTGCTCCGCCCGAAGCTCCCGCCCCAGCGGGCGCCGGAGCTGGTGCCCACCCTCGCGGTGGCGGCGGCGGAGACGCTGCGCGACCTGGGCGCCGACGCGGGGATCAAGTGGCCCAACGACCTGGAGATCGGCGGACGCAAGGTGGCGGGGATCCTCACCGAGCTCTCCGCCACCTCCGCGGGGATCCAGTTCGTGGTGGCGGGCATCGGCATCAACGTCAACGTCGGCCCCGAGGCGCTGCCTCCGGAGGTGCGGGAGCGGGCCACCAGCCTGCGCATCGCCCTCGGGCGGGAGGTGTCTCGCGCCGCCCTCGCCGCCGACCTCCTCGCGCGGATCGAGGCGTGGCTCGACCTCCACGGCGCCCGGGGCTTCGAGCCGGTGCGCGAGCGCTACCGCGCGCTCTCCGTCACCCTCGGCCGCAGGGTGGTGCTGGTGGAGGACGACGCCACCGTCGAGGGGATCGCCGAGGACATCGACGAGAGCGGCGCGCTCCTCCTGCGCAGGGACGACGGCGTGCTCGAGCCGGCGCGCACCGGAGACGTGACATCGCTGCGGCTGGCGCGGTAAGCAGGCGCCATGCTGCTCGCCATCGACGTCGGCAACACCAACACCGTGATCGGCGCCTACGAGGGGAAGCGCCTCGTGGAGCACTTCCGGCTGGAGACCCACCTCCGCCGCACCTCGGACGAGTGGGGGCTCTTCTGCCACCAGGCGCTCCGCCACCGCGGCGTCGATCCCGCCCGCATCCGCGCGGTCGCGGTCTCGTCGGTGGTGCCGCCCCTGCAGCACGCCCTCGAGCGGATGAGCAGCCGCTACTTCGGCTGCAAGCCGCTCTTCGTCGGGCCCGGGATCAAGACGGGGATGCCCATCCTCATCGACAACCCGCGGGAGGTGGGGGCGGACCGGATCGTCAACGCGGTCGCCGCGTGGGAGCGCTGGCCGGGCCCGCTCATCGTGGTCGACCTCGGCACCGCCACCACCTTCGACGTGGTCTCGGCGAAGGGCGAGTACGTGGGCGGCGCCATCGCCCCCGGCATCTCCATCTCGGTGGAGGCGCTGAGCCGCAACGCCTCCAAGCTGCCGCGGGTCGATCTCGATCGGCCGGAGCGGGCGATCGGCCGCAACACCGTCGCCTCGATGCTCTCCGGGATCGTCTTCGGCTACGCCGCCCTGGTGGACGGCCTCTGCGCCCGGATCGCCCGGGAGCTGGGCGGGCCGAAGCCGAAGGTGGTGGCCACCGGCGGCCTCGCGCCCCTCCTCGCCGGGGTTTCCGACACCATCGACGAGGTCTCCGAGTTCATCACCCTCGATGGGCTCCGGATCATCTACGAGCGGAACTCCTGACCCTCCCGCCCGCCCGGCCGCTCGCCCGCCCGTTGCTGGGCGGGTGTCCGACTTGGCACAATGGGAGGAATGGGACAGTCCGCAGAGAAGCGGGAGCCGTCGATGCGCCTCGAGGATCTTCTCCGCGAAGGGGACGCTGCGTGGGAGCGGGGCGATCGCCCCGCCGCGCACGAGGCCTACCGCGCCGCGCAGCAGCTCGACGGGAACAACCCCGAGGTCCTCTCGCGCCTGGGGCTCACGCTCACGGTGGTGGCGAAGGACGAGTACAAGGGCGTGGCCTTCTGCGAGGAGGCCCTGCGCCGCGGCCTCGCCGACGCCGACGCGCTCTACCGCCTGGCGATCGTCTACGAGACCACCCACCAGAAGGAGCGGGCGGTCCGCGCGGTGCGGCAGGGGCTCGCCGTCGACAACACCCACCCCGGGCTGGCGGGGATGATCCAGCGCCTGGGCGTGCGCCGCCCGCCGGTGATCCCCTTCCTCCCGCGTTCCAATCCCATCAACAAGTATCTCGGGATGTTGCGCCACCGCATTCTCAGTGCCAGAGAGAAGGCATGAGCGAACTCCCCGCCGGGCCCGCCATCGGCCCCGACGTCCTCACCCCCGCACTCCGCAAGCACGTCGATCCCGCAGCGCCGCTGCCCCTGCGCAGCATGGCGGCGCGCCTGCTCGTCCCCGCCTCGCCCAGCGACGCCCTCTGCCTGCTCTACCTCCTCTCGTTCGATCCGGACGAGGGGGTGCGCAACCAGGCGGAGGCGAGCGCCCGCGCGCTGCCCGACAGGATCGCCTCCACCGCGCTGCGCGACGATGGCGCGCCGCCCCCGGTGCTCGGCTGGATCGCCGAGCGGCTCGGCGACAACGAGACCTTCCTCGAGATGCTGGTGCTCAACCAGGCCACGCCCGACGAGGCGCTGGCCGGGGTGGCGGCGAGGGCGCCGCAGCGGATCGCCGAGCTGATCGCCCAGAACCAGCTCCGCCTGCTCCGCTGCGAGGCGCTGCTGCGCGCGCTGCTGTGCGAGTCGAAGGCGGCGCGCTCGGTGCTGGACGCCACCGCCGACTTCGCCATCCGCTCGGGCATCTACCTGGAGGACGTGCCCGCCCTGGTGGAGGCGCACCGCCGCATCCACGGCGACGTGCCGCACCGGCCGCCGGAGCACACCGCCGCCTCGGTGCTGGAGGAGTTCCCCCAGGAGCTCGCCCGGGAGGACGGCGAGGAGATCGGCGAGGAGCGCCGCCTCACCCTCACCCAGCGCATCCTCGGGATGACCGTCTCGGAGAAGATCAAGCTCGCCACCCTGGGCAACAAGGAGGCGCGCACCATCCTCCTGCGCGACACCAACAAGCTGGTGGCGGTGGCGGCGGTGCAGAGCCCCCGCATCACCGAGAGCGAGATCGTCGCCCTCTCCAACTCGCGCACGGTGCACGAGGACGTGCTCCGCTGCATCTACACCAACCGCGAGTGGCTCAAGCTCTACCAGGTCAAGTACAACCTGGTGCGCAACCCGAAGACGCCGCTGCCCACCGCGCTGCGCTTCCTGCCCCACGTGCGGCCCAACGACCTGCGCGATCTCTCCAAGAACAAGAACGTGCCCCACGCGATCCAGACCGGGGCGCGCAACCTGCTGATGAAGCAGCAGAAGGTGAGCCGCTGAGAGCGGGCGGGGCGCTCCTCCGCCCCGCGCCGGTGGGAGCCGCCCGGCGCGCGCCGTGGGGCGGGCCATCGTCCGCCCCGCGGCGGCAGGAGCCACCCATCGTGCGGCAGGGCGCTTCGCCGCCGCAGCGATGCCGCGCTCGCTCTTGCGGCGGACGGCGCGCGGCCATGGCGGGGAAGCTCAGGCCTCGTCGCCGAGGAGCGCCTGCAGCGTGGCGAGCGCCTCCCGCGCCTGCTGCTGCCGTCCCTGCGCCGCCTCGAGCGCGCCGCGGGTCCGCTCCAGCTCCTCGCGCAGCCGGTCCGCCTCCTCGCGGGCGGCGGTGGCCTCCTCGCGCGCCGCCTCGAGGTTGCCGCGGAGCACCGCCAGCTCGGTCTTGAGGGTGGCCAGCTCGACCCTGCCGCCATCCGCGTCGGCCCGCGCCTGGGCGAGCTGCCCCTGGAGCTCGTCGCGCTCGGTGCGCACGCCCTCCAGCTCCGCCGCGGTCCGCTCCAGATCGGCGGCGGTCTTCTCCCACTCCTCCCGGAGCCGCGTCACCTGGGCGGCGCGGTCCTCGCTCTCGCCCGCCGCCGCCTCCAGCTCCGCGGCGAGGCGCGTCCTTTCCGCCTCCACCTCGCCGAGGCGCCCCTGCAGCGCCGCCGCCTCGCCCCTGCTGGCGGCGAGCTCGGCGCCCTGCGCCGCCACCCGCGCCTCCAGCTCGGCGATCTGCTCGCGCATCTCCGGGAGCTGCGCCGCGTCGCTGCGCAGCACCTGGAGCGTCGCCTCGAGCTTGCGGTTCTGCGCCGCCGCCTCGTCCGCCCGCTGCTGCGCGGCGCGGTAGCGGCCGTCGAGGGAGGCGCGCTCCTCGCGCAGGCGCGCGAGCTGCTCCTCCCTGTCGGCGAGGGTCCGGGCGTCCGCCTCGAGGCGCGCCTCCAGCTCCGCCACCCGCCCGCGCAGCTCCGCCAGCTCGAGGCCGCCGTCCCCGTGGGCGCGGGCGGGCGTCGGCGCCGCCGCCGCCGCAGGAGCGGGGGCGGGCGCGGGCTCGGCGCGCGGGAAGGCCACCACCGTCTTTTCGAAGTCGTCCGCGCCACCGAGGTCGGAGAAGAGCTCCTCCAGCCCCTCGGTCTCCTCGATCTCGGTCGCCTCCAGCTCGTCCGCCTCCAGCGTCTCCAGCTCCTCCTCCTCGCCGAGGAGCTCCGACGCGAGGGCCTCGTTCGATCCCGCGGGTGGCGCGTCGAGGCGCAGCCAGGTGCCGAGGGAGGCGAGCAGCTCCGCCGGGGTGAAGGGCTTGTGGAGGTAGGCGTCGGCGCGGGTCTTGAGCCGCTGGTGGTGCTCGAAGGTCTCCGCGGTGGCCAGCGCCGAGGTGAGGACGAGCGGAACGTTCCGCAGCGCGTCGTCCCGCTTGAACCTGTTGCACCAGGAGAACCCGGCGCTCGGCTTGTCCCCCAGCTCGAGGGCGAGGACCACCGCGTCGGGCGCGCGCTCCCTGGCGCGCTGCAGCGCCGCCTCGCCGTCCTCGAAGACCATGGCGTTGACGCCGCGGCCCTCCAGCGTCTCGCGCAGGCTCGCGGCGAAGTCGCGATCGGTCTCGATGATCAGCACGTCCATCGGCGTATCCCGGTGCGGCCGCAACCAGCGCGACCGGCGTCGCCCGAGGCTAGGCCGGGGCCAACCACGTGTCAAATGGAGGTTTTTCCGGTGTGCGGATGCTTCGCAGGAGCGCCCACGATGTGCGCGGCGGCGCACGTGCCGCGGGCGGTCCCTACCGCTCCTCCACCTGCTCCACGAGCTGCAGCACGTCGCGCTCGTCCAGATCGGAGACCAGGGAGTAGACGATGCCGCGCTGCTGCCACAGGGCGACGTTGTAGCCGCGCTCGTTGGCCATCACCACGTCGCGGTTGCCGACGCGGGTGCGCCTGCCGTCGGGGAGATCGATCTCGCCGGGGAAGACGAGGAGGGTGGTGCGCCGCTCCGGATCCTCGCCGCCGTAGACGAGGTAGGCGGCCTGCCGATCCCGCACGTTGGCGAGGCGGGCGCCCACCAGCCGCGCCGCCTGGGGCGAGTGGAAGGTGGGGGCGCGGACGCGGAAGTCGACCTTGCCGCGGAACCACGACTCCACGTCGTCGGGGGAGTCGCTGGTGGGGCGGACCTCGATGGGAAGGGCGCGGGCGTGCTTGTCCACCGCGTCCACCAGCATCAGCTCCGGCGACTCGCCCGCGGGGGCGAGCACGTAGCCGACGCTCGCCACCGCCACCAGGCCGGCGGCGACGGTGGAGTAGAGGGAGAAGCGGCGCACCTGTTCGCGCGCCCGCTCGCGGGCCATGTCGGCGCGGATGCGCTCGCGAAGCGCGGTGGGGGCGGCGACCTTCACCTCGCCGGCCCTGGCCTGCAGGAAGGATCGGAACGCGAGGAGCGCCGCGACCTGGTCGCTGCACCCGGGACACGAAGCGAGGTGGCGTTCCACCTCCTCGGATTCCCCCGATGCGAATTCCCCGTCGGCGTAGGCAGGAAGCAATCGCTCGAGGTCGCTGCAATCCATCGTTCTCGATCCCCTGGGACGGCCGGGCTGCCGGCCGGAACCCGTATCCTAGCGCGAAGCGGTGCGCTTCCGGCGGTACTCGCCGAGGTCGGTGGGCGCGTTCGCCTTCGGTTCCTTCGGCGCGAAGGCGGCTTCGATCGCCTCCTCGGAGATGAAGCCGGAGCCGCGGGCGAATTCCTTGAGCTTCTTCTGGAGGAGCTTGCGGCCGCGGTAGAGGCGGCTCATCACCGTACCGACCGGGCACCCGACGATCTCCGCGATCTCGTTGTACGAGAAGTCCTGGAGGTCGGCGAGGATGACCACGAGGCGGAAGTCGATCGGCAGCTCGTCGATCGCGCGGAGGACGTCGTCGCTGAGGAGGCGGTCGAAGAAGTAGGCCTCGGGGTTGGCGGCGTACTCGGTGGCGCGGCGGCTGATGAAGCGCTCGTGCACCGTCTCCTTCTCGGCGCCCTCGACGACGGTCCGCTCCTTTACCTTGCGGCGGTAGCGGTTGATGAAGGTGTTGGTCAGGATCTTGAACAGCCAGGCCTTGATGTTGGTGCCGCGCTCGAACTTGTCGAAGAAGCGATAGGCGCGCAGGAAGGTGTCCTGGACCAGATCCTCGGCGTCGCGCTCGTTCTTCGTGAGGCGGAGCGCCGCCGAATAGAGTGGATCGAGGTGCTCGAGGGTCAGCTCCTCGAACTCCCGGCGGGTGGCGTTGGTGTGGCGAAAATCGAACACCGTGCTTCTCCCTCGCCCCGGCAGACGGACGAAACGGCAGGAAAGCGAATGTCCCCTTCAGGACAAAATGCCCTTCGCCCGCAACATAACCACTTCGCGGGACCCAACAAGAAGTCCGCTGGCCATATTCCGAGGGCTCGCTTCGTCGGAGAGCGACCGTTGCTTCGGCGACATCCCTGGCAACCGGGGCGATGCGCCGCTCTCTCGAAGGGTCCGATGCACCCGGCGGGCCAGCGTTTCGCCGCCCGCGCCGAAGCGCCGCGAACGGGCCTTCCGGGCGGAAAACGAAAAGCGGCGCATTTCCGCCTGCTTGCCGCGATGCGCCAATGTGTCACGCCCGGCGGCCCTCCCCCTGTCATCCTGTCGCAGGAACGACGAAGCCGGCGCGCGGGGATCCGCCGCCGGCTTCCGCGTCGGTCGGTCGACCGATGGACGGGATCAGGCCTTGATCTTGCCGACCAGGGCGTCCTCGAGCGGGGTGTAGGGCATGTCCAGCGCCTCCGCCACCGCGCGGTAGGTGATGGCACCGCCCATGGCGTTGACGCCGAGGGCGAGGGCGCGATCCGTCTGCACCGCCTCCTTCGCGCCGAGGTCGGCCAGGACGCGCGCGTAGCCGGCGGTGGCGTTGTTGAGGGCGAAGGTGGAGGTCTGCGCCACCGCGCCGGGCATGTTGGCCACGCAGTAGTGGACCACGCCGTGCTTCACGAAGGTCGGGTTGTCGTGGGTGGTGGGGACGCAGGTCTCGATGCAGCCGCCCTGGTCCACCGCCACGTCCACCACCACCGAGCCGTCGCCCATCTCCTTGAGCATCGCCTCGGTGACGAGCTTGGGAGCGGCCGCGCCGGGGATGAGGACCGCGCCCACCACGAGATCCGCCTCGCGCACCGCGTTGGCGATGTTGACCGAGTTGGAGAACATGGTGGCGACCCGGCCGCCGAAGATGTCGTCGAGGTAGCCGAGGCGGTCGATGTTGGTGTCGAGGATGGTCACCTCGGCGCCCAGGCCCACCGCCATCTTGGCGGCGTTGGTGCCCACCGTGCCGCCGCCGATGATGGCGACGCGGCCGCGGCGCACGCCGGGGACGCCGCCGAGGAGGATGCCCTTGCCGCCCTTCTCGCGCTCCAGGCACATCGCGCCCACCTGGACCGCCATGCGGCCGGCCACCTCGGACATCGGCTTGAGGAGGGGCAGCGAGCCGTTGGGGAGCTGGATGGTCTCGTACGCGACCGCGGTGACCTTCTTCTCGACGAGGACCTTCGCCAGGGAGGGGACCGCGGCGAGGTGGAAGTAGGTGTAGATCAGCTGGCCGTTCTGGATGAGCGGGTACTCCTGCTCGATCGGCTCCTTGACCTTCACGATCATCTCGGCGTCCCGCCAGACCTGTTCGGCGGTATCGACCATCGTGGCCCCGGCGGCGACGTACTCCTCGTCGGTGATGTACGAACCGAGGCCCGCGCCCTTCTGGACCAGCACCTTGTGGCCACGCGAAGTGAGCGTCCGGACGGTGGCAGGCACCATGCCGACGCGGTACTCGCGAACCTTCACTTCCTTGGGAACACCAACGATCACGACGACCTCCAAGGTCAGAAACCGCGGGCGCTATAGCAGCGCTCCGTGCGGGTTACAAGCCGCGGCGCGTCGCGATCCTGCCGCGATGGATGGCATTGCGGCCCCGGCTCTGTTAGCCATGCGCCCACCCATGCGGCACCCGCCGCCGGAAACGACATGAACGCAGCGCCCCGCCTCCTCTTCGCCGACCCGGAAGGCAACCTCTACGACCACCCCGAGCTCCTCGCCGCCGCCCGCCTCGGCGACGCGGTGGGCGAGCCGGACGAGACGCCGATCCCCCTGCCGCCGTATGGCCGCTGCGCCAGCCTCCCCGGCAGGCTGCCGGTGGGGATCGATCCCGAGACCGGAGAGCCGGTGGTGCTCGAGGAGGTGACCGTGGGCGATCGCACCTTCCGCCCGGTGGCGGTGGGCGCGCTCCTCCAGCCGGGCTACACCCGCACGCTCCTCCCCGCCGACGAGCCGCTGGCGGACGCGCCCGTCCTTCCCCAGTGGGCCTACACGGCGGCGGGGTGGGGCGAGGACGGACCTGTGGTCTGGGCGCTCCACACCGACACGAGGACCCACTGGGATCCGGCGCGCTTCTCCACCCGCGAGCTGCCCGGCCTCGTCCAGGCGCGCCTCCTCGCCGACGCCTCGAACCGCGTCCTGCGGCAGCTCAAGGTCTGCGCCCTCGAGTACAACTGCTTCACCTCGCAGAACACCTTCTACTGCCGCGACGAGGCGGCCATCCCCGCGTCGGTGATGTGCAACGCCCGCTGCGTCGGCTGCATCTCCGACCAGCCGGAGGACGGTCCCCCCGCGTCCCACGATCGCCAGGAGGATCCGCCGCTGGTGGAGGAGATGGCGCGGGTGGGGATCCACCACCTGCGCAACGCCACCGGCAGGGTCATGGTCTCCTTCGGCCAGGGCTGCGAGGGCGAGCCGCTCACCAGGTGGAAGCAGATCGAGAAGGCGATCCGCGCCATGCGCGCCGACACCGGCCGCGGCTCGATCAACATCAACACCAACGGCTCCCTCACCCACGGCCTCGAGGCGCTGCTGCGCGCGGGGCTCGACGCGGTGCGCATCTCCCTCAACTCCGCGCACGAGCCGCTCTACCGCGCTTACTACCGGCCGGTGGGCTACGACTTCTCCGACGTGGAGGCCTCCATCGCCGTCGCCCGCAAGCACGGCGCCTACGTGGCGCTCAACCTGCTCCTCTTCCCCGGCGTCAACGATCGCGAGGGGGAGGTGGAGGCGCTCTGCGAGCTGGTGGCGAAGCACCGCGTCGATCAGGTGCAGACGCGCTCGCTCTGCATCGATCCCCAGCAGTACCTCGCCGTCGCCCGGGGCGCGGCGGCGCCCGGCGACCCGATCGGCGTGCCGGCGCTCCTCGAGCGCCTCCGCAAGGCGCGCCCCGGCCTGGTCATCGGCAACTTCGCCCGCGGCCTCGACGAGCGCTGAACGGGCGGCGGGGGGAGCAGGCCCTCGGGCCGGCTTCGTGGCTAGGTTTTTCCCCGGGCGAAGGGACGGCCTGGGGAGCGGACCAGCGTGGGCGCAGGCGACGCCTGGGAGCGGGGAGCGTCTGCACGGAGCACCGTTGCGGTGCGGTCCGGCGACGCACCGCGGGCGGGGAACCGGATCCCCGCCGGCCCGGGCGAGCGCCTGGGGCGCGTGGGCGCCATCCTCCTCCTGGCGGTGGCGTACGCCGCGGCAGGGTTGATCGGGCGGTTCCTCGAGCTCGACCCCGTGCGGGTCAGCCCGATGTGGCCCGCCGCCGGGGTCGCCCTCGCCGCGCTCCTCGCCTACGGCAGGGAGCTGTGGCCCGGCGTCCTCGTCGGCTCCTTCGCCCTCAACGTCGGCAAGCTGGTCGCCTGGACGGGGAGCCTCGCCGGCGGCAGCCTCGGCGCGCTGGTGATCGCGGCGGGCGCCACCGCCTCGGCGGTGGCCGCGGCGGCGCTCATCCTGCAGACGGGCGCGGAGCGGATGCCCCTGCGCAACGTGCGGGGGCTCATCGCCTTCGTGGTGATCGGCGCCATCGTCTGCCCGGTGATCAACGCGCTCATCGGAACGGCGACGGTCACCCTCATGGGATACGTCCGCATCGACCAGACGGTGGCCGCCGCCGCCTCCTGGTGGCTGGGCGATCTCACCGGCGTGATCGTCGCCGGCCCGCTGGTGCTCCTCGCCGCGGTCCGCCACCCGGTCGGCCCCTCGCGCAGCGTCGACGAGGCGGTGGCGGTCTTCGCCACGATGGTGATCTGCTCGACCTGCGCCTTCGGTCCCTGGCTGCGCATCGCGCTCCGCTACCCGCTCACCCACGTCGTCCTCCCGCCGCTCTTCTGGGCCAACCTCCGCTTCCGCCTCGTCGGCGCCGCGGTGGGCAACGCGGTGCTCGCCGCGGTGGCGATCACCTGGACCGCGCTCGGCGAGGGGCCGTTCGTGGGGCCGGACGTGGACGAGTCCCTCCGGATGCTCCAGTTCTACGTGTCGGTGGTCTGCTGCGCCTCGCTCGCCCTCGGCGTGCTGCTCGAGGAGCGGGCCAGCGCGGAGCGGGCGCTGGTGCGGGTGCGGGAGGAGCTCGAGTCCCGGGTGATCGCCCGCACCACCGCGCTGCGCGACTCCCTCGCCCTCCTCCACGCCACGCTGGAGGCGACCGCGGACGGGATCCTCGTCGTCGACAGGGCGGGGAAGGTGGTCACCTTCAACGGCCGTTTCCTCGAGATCTGGGGGCTGAGCGCCGAGGAGCTCGAGGTGGGCGACGACCGCAAGGCGCTCGAGGCGGTGACCGCCCTGGTGGAGGATCCCGCGGCGTTCCTCGCCCGCGTCGACGAGCTCTACGCCCACCCGGAGGTGGAGGCGGAGGACGTGATCCGCCTGCGCGACGGCAGGATCCTCGAGCGCCACTCGCGCCCCCAGTGGCTCGACGGCGAGCCGGTGGGCAGGGTGTGGAGCTTCCGCGACGTCACCGCCCGCAAGCTCGCCGAGCGCGAGCGCGACCGGCTCCTCGTCCAGGAGCAGCTCGCGCGCAAGGAGGCGGAGGAGGCGGTGCGCGTCCGCGACGACTTCCTCTCCATCGCCTCCCACGAGCTCAAGACGCCGCTCACCACCTTGAAGCTCCAGCTCCAGCGGATGGAGCGGCTGATGAGCGCCGAGCGGGTGGACCCCGCGCTCCTCAACCTCCTCGAGTCGGTGATCCGCCAGAGCCAGCGCCTCCACGCCCTGATCGACGAGCTCCTCGACGTCTCCCGGATCACCACCCACCGGATCCTGCTGGAGGCGGAGCCCCTCGATCTCGCAGAGGTGGCGCGGGAGACGGTGGAGCGGCTGCGCGAGCCCGCCGCGCGGGCGGGCTCGACGCTCACCCTGCGCTTCGAGGGAGACGCGGTGGGCACCTGGGATCGGATCCGCCTCGAGCAGGTGGTGGGCAACCTGGTCTCCAACGCGATCAAGTACGGCAACGGCAAGCCGATCGAGGTGGTGGTGGACGGCACCGGCCCGCTGGTGGAGCTGTCGGTGCGCGATCGCGGCATCGGCATCTCCGCCCGGGACCAGGAGCGGATCTTCCAGCGCTTCGAGCGGGCGGTCGCCTCGCGCCACTACGGCGGCTTCGGCCTGGGGCTCTGGATCGTGCGGCAGGTGGTGGAGGCGATGGGCGGGCGGATCTGGGTGGAGAGCGCGCCGGGCGCGGGCTCCACCTTCCACGTGGTCCTCCCCCGCAGCGTCCGCCGCGACGCGGGCACCGGCGCGGCCCATCCCTGATATCGTGCGCCCGTGCCGCGCCTCCTCGCCCTGCTCCTCCTCCTTGCCGCCGCCTGTGCCACGCCGCAGCAGCGGCGCTCCTGGGACACCCTCGCTTCCCCCGCGCAGCGCGCCCCCGCGCCCGCGGCGCGCCCCGCGCTCCCGCCCCTCGAGCCGGCGCGGGTGACGCCGGCCCTCGCCCCGGCGGCAAGGCCGCCCCGGCCCGCCGCGTACGGCGCGCCGCCGGGTGGCAGGCCCATCGCCGACTTCCGCGGCCCGCTCGCGCCGATCCCCGCGCGGCCCCTCGCCCTGCCGGAGAGCCTGTGGGTGCCGGCGCTCGCGCCGGAGGACGCCCGGGCGGTGGAGGCGGGGAGGCTGGCGCCGGAGCTGGCGGTGGACGGCGTGGCGGAGGCGGACGTGGACGGCGACGGCCGCGCCGAGCTGGTGGTCCTCGCCAGGCCCGCGGACCTCTTCTCCGCGGAGCGGGAGCGGCGCTACGCCCTGCTCCTCGTGCTGGCGGAGGCGGAAGGCGGCCACCGCCTCCACGCCTTCGCGCGGCTGCGGTCGAGCCGCCACGCGGCCGGGGGCGGGCCGGCGCGCTGGTGCCACGCGGAGCACCGGATCGCCGGCTTCCTCCACCGCGGCGGGCGGGCGCTGCCCGTCGTCTGGCAGGAGCGGGGCGAGGGCTGCGCCCAGCTCGTGGGCGGCGGCTTCGACAGGGTCCTGCATCTGATCGATCCGGTGGAAGGCAGCGCCCGGGAGATCGCGGTGGCGCGGGCGCGCCTCGGCGAGGCGGGGGCGGTCGATCTCTACGACGGCGCCGCCTGGGCGGCGGACGTGGACGGCGACGGAGCGGAGGAGCTGGTGGTGCGGGGGATCGCCTCCGCCGCGCGCCCCTGCGGCAGGGCGGAGGGAGCGTCCTGGATCGAGGAGCTCGCCGCCCGCGCCGTCGATCCCGCGGGGCTGCGCGCCGTGCGCGACGGGCGGGCGCTGGAGCTTTCCGGCGGCGCGCTCCCGCCTTCGCTCCTGCGCACCCACGCGGCGGCCTGCGGCCCGCCGCCCGATCTGCGCTAGCCGGGGGTTGCCAAGCGGGGCGCGCGCCTCTACGGTGCGCAGCCTTTCCGCGCCCGGGTGGACCGGGCCTCCGCAGCAGGCGCCATGGAATCCCTCGATCACTGCCCCCGCCAGCTCCTCGCCGGACTCAAGGGGATCCTCACCGACCTCGACGGAACCCTCACCGCGAAGGGGCGCATCGAGGCGGAGACCTACGTCGCCCTGAACGAGCTCAAGGAGGCGGGGCTCTACGTCGCCGTGGTCACCGGGCGGCCGGCGGGGTGGGGCGAGATGATCGCCCGCACCTTCCCGGTGGACGCCTGCATCGTCGAGAACGGTGGCCTCGCCTTCGTGCGCGAGAAGGGCGGGAGCCTCCGGCGCCGCTACTACGTGGACGACGAGGCGAAGCGGAAGCGCGACAGGCGCAGGCTGGAGCGGATCGTGCGCGAGGTGATCGCCGAGGTCCCCGGCGCGCGTCTCTCCCTCGACTCCCGCTACACCGAGGTGGATCTCGCCATCGACTGGAACGAGGACGCGCGCCTCTCCCCGGAGCAGGCGGCGGAGATCGAGGCGCTCTGCCGCGCCCGCGGCGCCAGCGCGGTCCGCTCCAACGTCCACGTCAACGTCTGGCTCGGCGGCTTCGACAAGGCCTCCGCCTGCGAGGCGCTCCTGGTGGAGGAGGCGAGGGCGCGCTTCCCCCGGGATCTGGAGCGGTTCGTGGCGGTGGGCGACGCGCCCAACGACGCGCCGCTCTTCGCCCGCTTCCCGTTGAGCGTCGGCGTCGCCGACGTGAAGCGCCACCGCCGGGCGATGGAGGCGCTCCCCGCCTTCGTCACCCACTCGAAGGGGGCTGCAGGTTTTCGCGAACTGGCGGCGGCGATCCTCGTCGCCAAGGATCTGCTCGCATGAATCCGGTGCTGGAGCTGGGCAAGGAAGTCGGCCGCGCGCTGCGCGCGGGCCATCCCTGGGTCTTCGCCCGGGCGCTCGCGGGCAAGCCGCCGCGCCTGCCTGCGGGGACGATCGTCGACGTCCACGAGGCGGGGCGCTTCGTCGCCAGGGGCTACTACGATCCCCTGAGCCCGATCCGCGTGCGCGTCCTCACCCGCGATCCCCTCGAGAGGATCGACGCTCTCTTCTGGCGCCGCCGCGTGGCGCGGGCGGCGCTCCTCCGCGACGAGGTGCTCCAGGGATCGGAGACCGACTCATGGCGCGTGATCCACGGTGAGAACGACGGCATCCCCGGCCTCGTCGTCGACAAATATGCCGACTTCCTGGTGACGAAGCTCTACAGCGCCGGCCTCACCCCCCACCGCGCGGCGATCGTCGAGGCGCTCCGCCAGGAGGTCCCAGGCATCCGCGGCATCTTCGGGCGCGAGGAGCTGGGGCGCGACGACGCGGAGGGGGACGAGGGCCCCGGCGGCGGCAGCGTCCACTGGGGCGAGGCGCCGCCGCCGCGGATCGAGATCCGCGAGAACGGCGGGGCGCGCTTCCTCGTCGACGTGCGCGGCGGGCAGAAGACCGGCTTCTTCCTCGACCAGCGGGAGAACCGCTTCGCCCTCCGCCGCTACGCGAAGGGGCGCGAGGCGCTCAACTGCTTCGGCTACACCGGCGGCTTCTCCGTCCACCTCGCCCTCGGCGGCGCGCGCAAGGTGACCACGGTCGATCTCGATCGCGACGCGGTGGCCCTCGCCGAGGAGAACTTCCGCCTCAACGGCGTCGATCCCGATCGCCACGAGTTCGTGGCGGGCGACGTCTTCGACAAGCTCGCCGCTGCGAAGAAGACGGGGCGGAGCTGGGATCTGATCGTCCTCGATCCCCCCGCCTTCGCGAAGAGCCAGAAGGCGGTGGAGGCGGCGATCGACGGCTACGCCTCCCTCAACCGCGCGGCGCTGGCGGTGCTCCGCCCCGGCGGCATCCTGGTGAGCTGCTCCTGCTCCGCCCGCGTGAGCGCCGCCGACTTCACCTGGGCGATCACCCAGGCGGCGGACAAGGCGCGGGTGGATCTCCAGCTCCTCGAGCAGCGCTTCCAGCCGCCCGACCACCCGATCGCCCTGCAGTTCCCCGAGGGGCGCTACCTCAAGGTCTTCGTCTTCCGGCGGATCTGATCGGCGCGAAAAAGGTTACGGCGCCCATCCTCCCCGGGGGCGCCCTTCCCGCCGCGTCCGTGCTTGTCGATCGCGCCCACGGTGTCGATGCCTCCGTCTTCCCCTGCAGGAGGAGAGGCCGATGCCGTCCGTGGTCGCGCTCGCCGTGCGCTTTCCCGATCGCCACGCGCTCGCCGGGAGCTGGAACGTGGTGGAGGGGACGCTCTCCCTTCCCGGGGAGGGGCCGCCCGCGGGCGCCCGGGTGGTGCTCGACGGCAGGCTGGGCGAGGTGGGCTTCCTGCTCGGCGGCAGCGTCGTCGCCGGTCCGGACGGCAGCCGCTTCCTCGTGGTGGACGAGGCGTGCAGGCCGGTGATCGAGGCGCTCCTCGAGCCACCGGCGCGGGGCCGCGCGGTTGCGTAGGCGGGCGGGCGGCCCCCACCTTTCCGGGAGAGGTCCGCCAGCACGCGGGCGCCTCGCCAGCCGGAGGTCGCCTTGTTCCGCCCCGCAGCCGTCGCCCTGGCCCTGCTCATCGCCGTCCCCGCGGCTGCCGCCCCCGCCGCGGCGAAGGACGCCCCCGCCTTCGTCCAGCTCGACGGCAGGGTGATGTTTCCGCTGGGCGACTGGTCCGACAACTTCTCCTGGCCGGAGCAGACCCAGTTCTCCCCGGGGCCCGCGGGCCTCTTCGGCTTCGGCTGGGCGCCGCTCGCCTCCCGCTACTTCACCGTCGGCCTGGAGGCGGGCTACACGCAGGTCGGCACCTCGGAGTGGGAGGAGTTCACCGCCAGCAGGGGCAGCCGCGTGGACGCCGCCGCGCGGATGTGGAGCGTGATGGCAGGGGGGAGCGTCAGCCTGCCCGGGCGCGGCAGCGGCGCCTTCGCCGCGGAGCTGCGCGGGGCGCTCGGCGTGCTGGTGCCCAGCGGGGAGGAGCGCTTCCGCGGCGCGGTGGTCGACTACGACTTCCTGCGCACCACCATCGCCGGGCGGGTGGGCGGCAGGTTCGTCTGGCGCCTGGACCCCTTCGACCTGTGGGCGGGCGCCGATCTCCTCGTCGCCCCCGGGGCGGTGCAGCACCAGAAGGCGCTCCCCTCCGCCGACGCGCCGCTGGTGCGCAGCCTCGAGCGCCGCTCGATCGTGGCGCTGGAGCCGGGCTTCGGCCTGCGCTACTGGTTCGGCCTCTGATCGGGGCCGGTGCGCTCCCTGCACCGGCGGGAGAGGGCCATGGTGCGCAGGGGCGAGTATCTCGAGCGGATGGTGGTGATCCCTTCGGGGGAGCTCCACCTCGAGGGGCTCTACCACCGCGGCCGCCTCCGCCCGCCCTGCGTGGTGGCGGCGCCCCACCCGCAGCACGGCGGCTCGATGGACAGCCCGGTGGTGGCGGAGCTCGCCTGGGCGATCACCCGCGCCGGCCACGCCACCCTGCGCTTCAACTACCGCGGCGTCGGCGCCTCCGAGGGGAGCTGGAGCGGCGGCGCCGGGGAGATCGCCGACTGCGAGGCGGCGCTCGACCAGCTCAAGGAGACCACCGGCGCCCCTGAGCTGGCGCTGGCGGGCTACTCCTTCGGCGCGTGGGCGGCGACGGAGGCGGCGCGGCGGCGCGCCGACGTGGGGGCGCTGGTGCTGGTGGCGCCGCCCACGAAGCTCTTCGATTTCACGCCGCTGCGTGAGGTGGCGGCGCGGGTCCTCGTCATCCGCGCCAGCGAGGACGCGCTCTGCGATCCCGTGCAGGTGGCGGCGGCGATCGAGCCCCTCGGGCCGCGGGCGGAGGAGGTGGTGGTGCAGGGCGCCGACCACTTCTTCACCACCGGCCTGCCGCAGGTGGGGCGCCACGCGGCGCGCTTCCTCGGCTAGTCGCTCAGCCGGGGGAGCTCCGGCGTCTCGTGCTGCGCCGGCGGCACCGGCTCCGGCGCCCTGCCCGACGCCCGCTGGAGCCGGGCGCGGACCTCCTCGCCGTCGACGGCGATCAGGGCCGCCACCGAGACCGCCGCGGCGACGCAGAGCGCCAGCGCCGGCTTCGCCAGCCGGGAGAGGCGCAACCCGTGATCGGAGGCGGGATCGATCGCCGCCCCCGCATCCGCCTCGCTCGCCGCGGGCATGCCGCGCAGGTGGCGCAGCGCGAGGAGGAGGACCGGCGTGGTGATGGCGAGGAGGAGCAGGGCGGAGCCGATCTCCAGCTCGTCCGGCGAGCTCTCCGCCACGCCGGTGAGGACCAGCGCCGAGGAGGTGCCGTTCTGGATCGCGTGGGCGATCACCGCCGGCCAGATCGAGCCGGTCCACACCCGCAGCAGCGCGAAGATCACCCCGAGGCCGAACAGGGCGAGGAGCGAGGCGGGATTGAGGTGGATCGCCGCGAAGAGGGCGGCGGTGATCACCACCGCGCGCCCGGCGCCCAGGCGCGCTCCCAGCACCCGCTGCAGGTAGCCGCGGAAGACCAGCTCCTCGCCGATCGGCGCCAGCAGCGCGATCCCGAAGACGAGGAACGCCGCCTCCGCCGGCGAGCGCGCGTCGAAGAGGCCGGTCACGTCGTAGCGATCGGCGATCTCCGGCCCCACGATCCAGCGGTTGATGGCGTTGAGGGCGCCGGCGAAGAAGAAGCCGGCGAACGCCGCGCCGATCGCGGCGAAGAGCGTCCCCGCCGGCGGCAGCCGCAGGGCGAGGAAGGGCACCGGCCGGAAGTTCTGGCCCACGGTGAAGAGCCAGGTGAGGCCGGCGAAGAAGAAGAGCTCGCCGAACGCGATCCCGAAGGCGGGGTTGGCCACCTGCAGCAGCGAACCGACGGTGAAATGTAGGCCGATCACCAGCGCGAGGAAGGCGAGGGCGGGGCGGTGGGCGACGGCGTCGCTGGAGGCTTCGGGAAGCAAGGCGCCGGCAACATCGACACGCGGGGCGCTTCCGGTCAAGCGGAAGGAGTGGTAGCCAGACGGACCCGCCCCAGCGAAAGGCGCGTCGTCCATGGTGAAATTGCCGGTCCTCGCCGGGCGCCGCCGGCTCCGCTTCGAGTGCACCCGCTGCGGCGCCTGCTGCAGGAGGCCCGGCGTCGTCTATCTCCACCCGGAGGAGCCGGCGCGGATGGCCGCCCACCTCGGCCTCGACCGCCGCACCTTCGCCCGCCGCTTCCTGCGCCGGCTGCCCGACGGCAGGTGGACGATCGTGGTGCCCGAGGGATCGGCGGGCTGCCCTCTCCTCGCCGGGGACCTCTGCTCGGTGGAGCCGGTCAAGCCCGGCCAGTGCCGCGCCTATCCCTTCTGGCCGGAGCTGGTCGGAAGCCCTGCCGCCTGGCGGGCAGAGCGCGCCGCCTGCGAGGGGATCGGCAGGGGGCCCGTCTGGCCCGCGGCGGAGGTGCGAAGGCTCCTCACCCTCGACCCCGGCGACGGGCCGAACGGGAAATGACGCTTCCGCCTTGCATGGGGCTGGCTTCCCCGTTCGTGGCCGGTATCATCGCGCCTCCCCCGTGATCTGCCCGGAGGTGGCTTGGTACGTCGGTTCGCATCAGTGGCAGCAGGAGCGCTGCTGCTATCCGCAACGCCTGCCGCCGCCGCCGTCTACTCGGTCGGCGCCCGCACCGAGGCGCAGGCGTACCAGTTCCGTTCCTGGCAGGGGCGCGCCTTCGACGATCCGGAGAAGCTCTCCCGCTACCAGATCTCCCAGTACCTCGACCTGGGGGCGTTCGATCTCCTCTCCAGCGCCGGCAGGGGCTCGCGGCTCGACTTCGTCACCTACATGCGGCTGGAGAACGACTTCGGCTTCGACGAGTGGGAGCAGAACCGCCTCGACGAAGCGGAGCAGCCCGCCTTCCACCTGCTCTACGCCTACCTCCACTGGCAGGGCGTGGCGGGGGGCCTGCTCGACTTCAAGCTCGGCCGCCAGATCCGCTACGATCAGCTGGAGTTCTTCTCCTTCGACGGCCTGGACGTCCACGTCCACACCCCCGCCTTCTTCGGCATCGGCTTCTTCGGCGGCTGGCAGGTGAAGGGGACGAGCATCGCCGGCTCCGACACCTTCCAGCCCGACGGCGTGCGCGTCAGGGACAGGCGGCGGATCGCCGCGGGCGTCACCACCGACCTCCTCTACGACCCCGCCTCCAACATCGCCTACGACTACCTCGACGAGCCCTCGCCCATCTTCGGCGGCCGCATCCAGCTCGAGAACGTCAAGGACGTGGAGGCGCTGGTGGTCTACCGGCGGTCGATGAGCAAGACCACCGGCGCCAACCTCGAGGCGCTCCCCGAGGAGGCGCGGGGCTGGCAGGTCGACTGGGAGCACCTCGGCGCCGGAGCGCGGGTGCGTCTCCTCGAGCGGATCTGGCTCTCCGCCGCTGCCGACCGCGACATGTTCCGCGAGCGGTGGGCGGTGCTCCGCGCCGCGGCGAAGGCAGATGTGATCGAGGATCGCCTCAGCGTCACCGCCGAGGCGCAGCGCTGGAACCCCACCTTCGACGCGGACTCGATCTGGAACGTCTTCGCCACCGGTCCCCGCGACGAATTCGAGCTGCGCGCCGACCTGCTGGTGGGCGACTTCCTCGTCTACGGCGGCCCGCTCCTCACCCTCTACCACCTCGATCTGCGCGACGCGTACGCGGACACCGGGGGGATCGTCGCCGACGGCACCAGCGCCCTCTACGGCGGCCTCGCCGGCTTCTCCACCCGCCCGGGCATCCCCTGGCGCATCGCCGCGGACGCCCTCTACCTGGGCGGCCCCTCCGGCGAGCTGGGCCACGCCGACACCCTCGGCCGCGAGCTCTGGGTGAGCGGCGTGGTGGGGCGCACCTTCCGCGACCGCTACGGCGTCGATCTCCGCCTCAACCTGGCCAACGTCTCCGATCCCAACGCGGTGGGGCTGCAGGACCTCTGGTCGTTCGGCGCGGCGGTGATCGGGCGGATCGTCCTCTCCGACGAGGCGACGGTGACGGTGGTGATCGAGGAGAACACCAACCGGGTGGTGACCAGCGACCTCCGCGGCTACGCCACGCTCGATCTGAGGACGATCTTCCGATGAGGCGCCTGCTCTCGACCCTGCTGATCCTCCTCCCCGTGGGCGCGATCGCCATCGGCGGCGTGCAGGCGCACGACCGGTCCCTGGCGATCTATCCGGACCAGGATCTCCCCATCCGCTTCGACCACGCCCTCCACCTCGCCGACATGGAATGCGGCGACTGCCACCAGGCGGCCACGTCGAAGGCGGTGACCGACAGGCTCGTCCCCGGCCATCCCACCTGCGAGAACTGCCACGACGTGGAGTCGACCACCGGCGAGGAGACCTGCCAGACCTGCCACGTGGGCTTCGACGGCACGGCGATGGCGCGGCCGAAGCCGGTGGTGATCCCCACCGCGTACATCAAGTTCAACCACCAGATCCACGTGGAGAAGGGCTACGCCTGCGCCGCCTGCCACGAGGGGGTGGAGAAGGCGCAGCTCGCCGACAGGCGCCACCTGCCGAAGATGGAGACCTGCCTCGAGTGCCACCACGCCGGCGGCGAGGCGGTGGGCGAGTGCAGCGTCTGCCACCTCACCGGCGCGGACGGCAGGCTCGCCAAGACCCTGCCCAGCGGGGCGGTGCTGGTGCCGGAGCTGGGAAATCCCTTCGGCGTCTACCACGGGCCCGACTACTACCGCCGCCACGAGCACGACGCCTTCGCCGCCCGGCAGACCTGCAAGGCGTGCCACGCGGAGAGCGAGTGCCTCGCCTGCCACGACGCGGCGATCAAGAGCCTCAAGGTCCACCCCAACGACTGGATCACCCTCCACCCGGTGCCGGCGAAGCACGGCGGCCTGGAGTGCCAGTCGTGCCACAACTACCAGAGCTTCTGCGCCACCTGCCACGAGCGGATCGGCATCGGGCCGCAGAGCGATCCGGCGCTGCGCGCCACCAACCTCTCGGTCCATCCGCCGGGCTGGGCGGGACCGCCGGGGCCCAACCACCACGGCGTCTTCGCCTCGCGCGACATCCAGTCGTGCACCAGCTGCCACCGGGAGGAGGGCTGCATCCAGTGCCACGCCACCACGACGCGCGGCGGCGTGGGCGCCAACCCCCACCCCCCGGGCTTCTCGTCCAAGGCGTGCGGGATGTTCCGGTCGAACGCGCGGGTCTGCATCAAGTGCCACCAGCCGACCGACGCCGCGCTGCAGAGGTGCAGGTGAGGACGCTCCTCGTACTGATCGCCGTGGCCCTCGCCGGCTGCATCGACATCGGCGAGGCGTTCGTCTACGAGCCCGCCTTCGAGGGCGGCGGCGGAGGCGGCGGCGCCGTCACCTTCGAGCAGGTGCAGCGGATCTTCGATCAGAGCTGCGCCTTCGCCGGCTGCCACAGCCCCGACGCGCCGGGCAACGACCTCTTCCTCGACGCCGCCAACTCGTTCGAGGAGCTGCTCGGGCCGGACGGCGAGGGCGGCGTGGCCGCCAGCCACCCGGAGTGCAGGGGGCTCGACCTGGTGGTGCCCGGCGCACCCGGCGCGTCGTGCCTCGGCATCCTGGTGGACGAGGGGCTGATGCCGCCGGGCGACCTGATGCCGCGCCAGCAGCGCGACCTGATCCTCGCTTGGATTGCAGAGGGCGCCCGCGGGCCGGGGGAGGGCGCGGGCGGGGGCCAGTAGCCGCTTGCGCTTTGGCCCGCGGTCGGGGCAGATGGGCGGCCACATGGCACGTGCACATCTGCAGGGATCGCTCTCGGGCAGGCGGATCGTCTTCTGCTTCGGCGGTGGCATCGCCGCGTACAAGGCCTGCCACGCGCTCCGCCTCTTCGTCCACGAGGGGGCCGAGGTGCGGGCGGCGATGACCCCTGCCGCCACCCGCTTCGTCACGCCCCTCACCGTCCAGGCGCTCTCCGGCGGGCCGGTGCTCACCGAGGTGCTGGAGCCGGCGCAGGAGGCGCAGTACGGCCACCTCGACCTGGTGCGCGGCGCCGACCTGGTGGTGGTGGCGCCCGCCACCGCCAACCTGATCGGCCAGATCCGCGCCGGCCTCGGCACCGACGCGGTCACCACCACCCTCCTCGCCGCCCGCTGCCCCGTCCTCCTCGCCCCCGCGATGAACGTGGCGATGTGGGCCAACGAGCTGGTGGAGCAGAACGTGGCGGCGCTGCGGGCGCTGGGGCGCTTCCACTTCGTCGGCCCCGCCGCGGGGCTGCTCGCCGACGGTGACGTGGGGGCGGGGCGGCTGGCGGAGCCGGAGGAGATCCTCGCCGCGGCGCGGGCGCTCCTGGCGCCGCGGGATCTCGAGGGGCGGCACGTGGTGATCACCGCGGGGCCGACGCGGGAGCACCTCGATCCGGTGCGCTTCCTCTCCAACCCCTCCACCGGGCGGATGGGCTACGCCCTCGCCGCCGCGGCGGCGGCACGGGGCGCGCGGGTGAGCCTCGTCTCCGGGCCGGTGGAGCTGGCGCCGCCGCCCGGCGTGGAGCTCCACCGGGTGGTGAGCGCGGAGGAGATGCTCGAGGCGACGCTCCGGGTGATCGACGGGGCCGACGCCTTCATCGCCTCAGCCGCGGTGGCCGATCAGCGGCCTGCGGTCCGGGCGCCGCAGAAGGTGAAGAAGCAGCCGGGGACCGAGCAGCTCGTCCTCGAGCGCACGCCGGACATCCTCGCCACGGTGAGCGAGCGGTCGCGCGCCGCCGGGGGACGGATGGTGCTGGTGGGCTTCGCCGCGGAGACGGAGCGGGTGGAGGAGCACGCCCGGGAGAAGCTGGTGCGCAAGGGGCTCGACCTGGTGGTGGCCAACGACGTCTCCGCGCCGGGGAGCGGCTTCGGCACCGAGACCAACGCGGTGCTCCTCGTGAGCGCCGGCGGCACCGAGGCGCTGCCGCAGCAGCGCAAGAGCGAGGTGGCACAGCGGGTGCTCGACCGCGTGGCGGCGCTGCTCGCCGCCCGGCCGGCCTCCTGAGCCGCGGCGCGGACGCGCGCCGCCTCGCACGCCTCGGCGCGTGGGCGCGCCACGGTGACGTCGGTGTGCGCCGCTGCCGCCTTCCCGCAGCGCGGTTCACCGAGCGCCCCTCCCGCTCCTCTCCTGCTTCGCGGTAGCGTATCGGCACCAACCGATAGATGCAGGGGGATGCCATGCGTGGGACGAAGTTCCTGGCGTTCATCGCGTGCGCGGCGATCGCGCTCGGCGTGGGCGGTGCTTGTGGCGGCGACGATGGAGCCGACGACGGCACCGGCGGGAGCGGCGGCGTCGGCGGCAGCGGGGGAAGCGGCGGCACCGGCGGCACGGGCGGAACCGGTGGCAGCGGCGGTTCCGGCGGCTCGGGTGGCACCGGTGGCTTCGGCGGAAGCGGCGGCAGCGGCGGTTCCGGTGGCGTCGGCGGCTCGGGCGGGGACGGCGGCAGCG
>Ga0180215_1001606_pt1 | contig 24499 bp, 24 predicted proteins | sample eDN3rd37CBELigBY_FD_128871 | JGI IMG/M metagenome (GOLD analysis project Ga0180215, IMG submission 128871) | Enriched backyard soil microbial communities from Emeryville, California, USA - eDNA 3rd pass 37_C BE-Lig BY (version 2) (version 2) | ecosystem: Environmental > Terrestrial > Soil >...
AATGGTAATTGGAACATTTTTACTAGGGATCATTCAAATTTTGTTAACTCGCGGCACATTGCATAGTTTAAACGTGTCAGCGGAGGTAAAAAGCTTTTTCAATACGTATGTTTTTATCGGCTTAAGTTTAATTAGTGCTTTTCCCATCATCTCAGTCGTCGCGCTATTAATCATGATGGGGTAATAAGTTTAATAATGAGGCAGTTCTTCGGAAAGAACCACCTCTTTTTTTATTTAAAAGACTACTAAGTAAGGTGAAAAAAATTTATAAGACATTTATTTTCAAAATAAAATTTTTTTGTCTTAAAAACTAGTTTTATTAGACATTGGTTTTCGCAAAATAAATAATATTGTCCTAGAAAATCACTTTTTTAGACAATACACTCCACTTTATCACAATCTTTGTCTCATAAACGATATTTATAAGACTTTTCGCTTCACTAACAAAAATTTTTTGTCCAATAAATAATTGCCACAAGTCCCTAATCCATCAAAAAACAAAAAGCAACCCCTAATAATGATCACGAATCTGTGAAGCGCAAAGACTTTCCAATAAGAAAAGGTGTCCGCTCAAAGAAAATTAAATTCTCTTTGGCGACACCTTAATAATTTTTCAATATAAACTCCCCTTAATTAAAGACACCTTTAACTTTATGTACCTTAAAGTCATCACATAATGAACTATTTACATCTTGTCTTAATGCACAATCACCATTCTTATTAATCACTCCTTCTTTTTTCATATTTTTTACTTTAAGCTCTTTATCTTCTGCCGTATTCACACAAAGAACGTGCTGATAAATGAAATACAACATTCTTAAACCAAAACCTCTCCATTTGTCCTATGTTTCCATTTAATCAGAATATGCAGTTAATTCAAATCATTTTTCATCAACAATTTACTACATATTTCGATACAGAGATGTTTGAATCAGAATAAATTCCCTTATTTATGAAACAGTCCATTCAATCGCTCATTTAACATCTCCATTCATTATTCTTTCCCGCCTAGGAAATACTGGTAATATACAAGATTTTGGAGGTAAAAAACATGCCTGAATTACCTGAAATGGAAAACTACAAGCTTTTACTGAACAACTTAATTGCAGGTAAGATGATTACCGCTGTTACTATTCAACGAGAGAAATCTATAAATGTCCCAGTTGACGAATTTACCGCAACTGTTACTAATCAAACGATTACCTCCATATCAAGACGGGCGAAGTATATAATTTTTCACTTACAAAACGGAATGTGTCTGCTTCTCCATCTCATGCTTGGTGGTTGGATGTTTTACGGGAAGGATGAAGACAAACCAAAGCGCACCGTTCAAGTGAGGCTATCTTTCGGGGACCAACACTTGCATTTTATCGGACTTCGACTAGGCTACTTACACCTTTTATCACCTGAACAAGTGCAAAATGAGCTCGAAAAAAATTGGGTCTTGAGCCACTTCATCCAAGTTTCACATTCACAACATTTCAACAGCGACTGAAAGGTAGAAAAGGGATAATCAAATCAGCACTTATTAACCAGCAAGTGATAGCTGGAATTGGTAATGGTTATTCGGATGAAATTTTATGGCACGCACAAATGCTCCCAAAAACGAAAATTACAGATCTCACCATCCGACAACTTAACCAACTCTATGAGTCAATTCAGTTCATAATGAAAAAAGGTCTTGCAGAAGGCGGATATATGGGAAACCCGCTCTATAAAGGGGATGGAAAAACTGGTGGATATAAGTTTTACGTCCATGCGAGAGAAGGAGAAGCATGTCTGCGGTGCCAATCCTTCATTCAAAAAGAAGTCATTTCCTCACGCAAGGCCTATTTTTGTCCAAACTGCCAGCAATAATAAAAACGCGCATTAGCGAGTAACCCCTTGGACAGGCAATACCATTTAAACTCGACAAAAGGCGGTGTTAATATGATCTTCGGTTGCCATCTTTCCATAAAAGACGGCTTCTTAGCGGCAGCAAAAAAAGCTCAAAAAATGCAGGCTAAAGCCTTTCAATATTTCCCAAAAAACCCGCGAAGCTTAGCAATTAAAGATTTTAATAAAGAGGAGGCTGCCCATTGCAAAGCATTTTGCGAAGAACATGGAATTCAGTCTGTTAGTCATACCCCTTATCCGACAACCATTACACCTCAAGATAAAAAGACTCGAAGTTTAGTTGTCCGTTCTCTGTTAAATGATTTGGAAATTACAGAAGCATGTGGCTCGATTGGTGCAGTAGTCCATTTCGGAAAACATCTTCCAAATATAACTTTACTCGAAAGCTATCAATTAATGATTGATGTGTTAAACGAAGTATTAGATCAATGGGATGGTCAGGCAAAAATCTTACTCGAAAATAATGCTGGTGTACCTGGTGCAATCGGAACAACACTTGAGGAAATTGTGCAAATACGGAAATTATGTCATCATCCAGAAAAAATTGGATTTTGTTTTGACACTTGTCATGCTTTTTCATGTGGCTTGTGGGATGGTGAAAATTGGGAGGAGTTCGTCAAAAAGGCAACCGAACTCCACTATTTTGACGAGCTTAAAGTTGTTCACTTAAATAATTCTAAATATCCAACTCGTGAAGGAAAGGACAGGCACGCTCCCATTTTCGGACCAGGATACATAACAAAAAATCAGTGGAATCCATTATTTTCAACGCGAAAACTTCATAACATTCCATTCATACTCGAAACTCCTAAAGAAATAACACCTCATGAAAAAGAGATTCAAATGTTAAAGGAAACCTGGGGATAGATAAATATAAAACTTAGATTCATAAAAAAAGCCTCTTTTTACAGAGGCTTCATCATATTATACATTTGGAATTATAGTAGAATCATTTACTAAAGGTGTTGCGACTTTCTTTTCACTTGCAGTTAATTGTTCAGGATAACCATAGCTTCCGTGTTCACTTACATCAAGACCGAGCATTTCTTCTTCTTCAGATACGCGAAGTCCACCAAGAACTAGTTTTGCAATGTACAAGATACCAAAGGATACAACAAAAGCAAATACCCCAGCAGTAACAACGCCTAATGTTTGAACACCAAGTTGCTCAAATCCTCCACCATAGAATAATCCTGCTTTACCAACACCAGTATATTCGACTAATTCTGGTGTAGCGAATAATCCGTTTGATAATGTTCCCCAAATACCTGCTGTGCCATGGACAGATAATGCATAAATTGGATCGTCAATTTTTAACTTATCAAACATTCTGACACTATAGAATACAAGAACTCCAGCAACAAGACCAATTACGACTGCTGCCCATGCATCGACAAAAGCACATGAAGCTGTAATGGCTACTAAACCGGCTAATGCACCATTTAAAATCGTTGGAATGTCAGATTTTCCAAGAACGATTTTTGAAATAATTGTCGCTGAAACCGCTCCTGCTGCAGCTCCTAAGTTTGTATTTAATGCAACATAACCAAAGAAAGCTGAATCAATCGAAACTGTACTTCCAGCATTGAAACCGAACCAACCAACCCAAAGTAGTAAAACCGCTAATGCGCTATACACTTGGTTGTGTCCTGCTAAATTATTTACTGTACCGTCCGCATTATATTTTCCAAGACGAGGTTTTAATAGAATCGTAGCTGCTAATGCTCCCATTGCTCCAGTTAAGTGAACAACTGTCGAACCAGCAAAGTCTTGTTTACCATGTTCAGCTAACCAACCGCCTCCCCAAATCCAGTGAGCGATAACTGGATAGACAATTAAACCAAATAAAATCGTAAAGATAATATAGACAGAAAACTTTGCTCTTTCTGCAAATCCACCAAGAGCAATTGTTAAAGAAATTACCGCAAAAGCTAATTGAAATACAAAATATACAGAAGAAGAATATCCCGCTTCATCAGGTGCACCTGAGAAGAAAAAGTCAGATAATCCAACAAAAAAGTTTGCGTTATCACCAAATATAAATGCATATCCTGCTACCCAAAAAACTAATGATCCAAGACCGAACGTGAAAATCGTCTTACCAGCGATATGACCCGCATTTTTCATTCGAGTCGAACCCGCTTCAAGTAAAATAAACCCACCTAACATTAAAATAACTAAAATGGCTCCAATCATAATCCATAAACTGTCGACTAACGCAACTACCTGTTCCATAAGAACGCCTCCCTAAAGATTTTTCTGATTTTATATGATGTTAGAAAACCTAACATAAATATATTCATATTTTAGCAACTTATTTCTTTATGTCAACTATTTTCCAAAAATTATGTAAGAAAATCTAACGTAATGTTCAAACGGTGCAAATATTATCTTTTCCATATAAAAAGCCCTATTCATTTCGAATAAGGCTTTTACACTTACATTATTCATTTTCATTCCAATTTTTTTGAAGAAGCCTCGGTATTTCTTCGTGAGGAACAGCACGGCTAAAATAATATCCTTGCCCCTCGGTACATTGTAGCTCCTTTAGAATTTTTATTTGTTCTTTTGTTTCAATTCCTTCAGCGATTACACTTAAATTAAAATGAGAAGCCATATTGATAATCGTCTTAACAATAACTCCATCTCTCTCAAGTTCACTTACAAAAGAACGATCAATTTTTAAAGCGTCTACAGGTAGCTGTTTTAAATAGGATAGCGATGAATAGCCAGTCCCAAAATCATCAATCGATAATCGAACTCCAAGACTTTTAATTTTTTTCAAAATGTAAATAGCATAGTCTGGTTCCTGCATAAAGCTTTCCGTTATTTCTAACTCTAATCTATTTGGTGGTAAATTCGTCATTTTTAACGCTTTTTCCACCATTTCAAGAAGTTCTTCACCTAATAAGACAGGAGAAATATTAATACCTACCCGAATAGAAGGATAGCCATTTTCTTGCCATTGCCTTGCTTGCATGCAGACTTTCTCTAACATCCATTCTGTAATCGGGGTAATTAATCCATTTGCTTCTGCAAGATAAATAAATTCTGAAGGAGAAATAGATCCTTGAATCGGGTGATTCCAACGAATTAATGCCTCTACTCCTACAATCTTTCCTGTTGTTAAATCCACCTGTGGTTGATAAAAAATAGTAAACTGCTTTTCATCAATCGCTTTCCGGATTTCGGTTTCTAAGTAGATCTTTTTCTTCAATTCCTCATATATTTCATCAGAATAAAAGTTTACACTTTTTCGTCCTCGCTCTTTAGAGACAATTTTTGCACTGTCTGCTTTCTTAATAATGGTCTCCAAATCGTTACCATCTTTTGGATAAAAGCTGACTCCAATGTTTACATTGATAAAAATCGCTTCTCGATTATAGGTAAAAGGACGTTTGAATAATTGCATAATTTTCTCAATGTAATTTTCTACCTCTTTTTCTGAACAACCTTTATAAATAATAATAAATTGATCTCCACCAAAGTGGTACAGTTCCCCATTTTCTTGTATATGATTCTTTAATCGGCGAGCAATCGATTTGAGAATTTCGTCCCCTACTTGATAACCTAAAGTATCATTAATGTTTCGAAAGCGATCAATATCAAGAAAAAGAATCGCCATTGTCTTTTGATTATTTTCTGCAATCCATTTCGTTAAATTTTGACGTAAGGAACGACGATTTGGGATTCCCGTTAATTCATCATGTAATGAGTTATATAAGAGCTGTTCTTCGTATTTCATTTGAGAAGAGATATCTTGTCTGATTGCAATATATTGATACGGTTTCCCATTATCATCCAAGAAAGGAACAATTGTAGTCTTCACCCAATAATACTGACCATCTTTCGCCCTATTTCGGATATTTCCTCTCCAAACCTTTCCATTTTGAATCGTTTGCCACAATTCCTGGAAAAACTCCTTTGAATGATAACCCGAATTGATAACACGATGTGTCTTACCGACTAATTCCTCTCTTGAATACTTCGAAATCTTGCAGAATGTATCATTCACATAAGTAATCATGCCTGCTCGGTCTGTGATGGCTACAATGGAAGATTCATCTAACGCAAATTTTAAATCTTCAAGCTCTTTTATTTTAATTTTCAAAGAGAGTTCTATATTTTTTTCATTAGAAATATCCTTTAAAAAAATAAAAAGTATTTTTCTAGTTCCATCTGGATTAAAAAACGGACTTTTGATGATTTCATAGTACTTAATTTCCCCATTTTCATTAATAAAATATTCCTCATACCTTTTTGAATCCTCTGTCGCCCAAGTTTGTTCATCCTCTACTAAAAGCCAGGCTAAATGCGGAAAAAGTCTAGCTAATTCTTCATTGTTTTTTCCCATTTCGACTGATTCTGCAAATTTGTTAAGGTCTGGTTCATCAGTGAATGAGAACATATTAATCCAGTTTCCTTGTCCATCTTTTATACAAAAAAAGTCAACGATTTTCCCTAATAGTCTTCGAGCTGGGAAGTCTTCACTTTTTAATCCTTCTATTAAATTATCCATATTTTTATCCCTTCAAAAGTCGTTTCTTTTACTAGTTAGTATGCTCTAATCAAGCATCTTTTTTTACAAGAAATGTCTTTTTTTAGTAACTACCCTATGAAAACCAATCGAATTTAATTATCAAATGAATTGTCAGAAAGAGACGAAAAGATTATGATAATTAGTATCATTATTAAAAATAATGCTAGACTTCTAAATTTAAGGGGGAAATTCATTGTATTTAACAAAAGGGGAAATCATCCTGACCGAAATTACAGAAAGCGACATTAACTTTGTCTGCCAAATCGAATGCGACCGAGATTTATGGCGTTATGAGGAATCTGTACCAACAGATCAGCTTGCTGTTAGAAAAAAATATGAAGAGAGAATCAAACAAAAGGGAAAAAAAGATCGATTTGATTTTATCATTACTCTTCAATCCGATTCTACTAAAACACCAATTGGTATTGCACAAATTTGGACATATGTTGATTTTCGTAAAAGCTGGGAACTCGGATATGCCATTCTTCCCGAATATTGTGGGAAAGGGTATGGAAAAACAGCTGTAAAACTGCTACTTCAACTTGCATTTGAACAACTAGGTGCCCATAAAGTAGTGGGCATGTGTAACTCGAACAATATCGCCTCTTCTTCTCTAATGGAAAGTGTTGGAATGACAAGAGAAGGCGTTTTTAAAGAAGAATTATTTTGGCAAAACAAATGGACTGATCAATACTATTATTCCATTCTAGAAAAGGAATATTTTCAGACGAAAAATTAAAAGAGGGGGGAGTTGATCTCTCCCATTTTTGTTAAAAATGTATGCTATAACGGATTAACTTTACTTAATGCATTTGTAATTTGTTGAAAATGGTGCTCATCATGTTCAAGTAATCCAGAAAAATACTGATAAAGCGTTAATTTCGTCTTTCCAATCGTAATTTCTTCACCCCAAAGCGAATCATCGATTGTTTGAATTTTTTCAAGGAGCACTTTTCTACAAGAAATAAAGGCTTCGATCGTTTCCTCCTTGCTACGGATTCTACTCGTATGTGCAGCTTGCCCGTTCACTTCACTTACTATTGGACTTTTAGGTAACTCTTTGTTTTGAAAAAAGTATGGAATCCGGTTTTCTATAACAAATTGATCCCAAGGAATTAAATGTCCAACAACTTCAGCAATCGTCCATTTTCCTTCTGCTATCGGTTTTCGCCACTTGCTTTCCGACAATTGCTGTAAGTTTCTTACCCATTCAATAGAATGCTCATATCTTTCGATAATTTCATACTTTTTAGTTCCCATTCCCATCCCCCTAATGAGAGCTTCCTTTAATATTTTAAAATATTGATAGTATATTTTCTATATGATTTTTAAGGATTGTAAAGGTTTTCAATAGAAATACAAATCTGATTGTGGAAGTCCCTCTTATAACAGATTTTTTTAAACCTATGTATTTTATCAATGACGATGAAAGGGAGGGATTTTTTTGAAATGTATCCACTGTCAAAATGACGCAGGTATTACTTACCGAATAAACCATAATGGTGATTTATTTTGTTCGGATGAATGTTATGAAACTTATATGAATACTATAGATACATTCAATGATCATGGACACCCATACATCGACCAATATGAAAGTATACGACGCGCTTATCTCGATTGGTTCACAAACTGGCAAACCGACCTGGAAGAAGCATATCCTGATCACCCACTACTTTTAGCAGATAAAATGAATGACCAAATAGACGAGATTATGAATCAATATGTCGATTTTTATTGGACGAAAGGTGATGATGGTCCATTTGCTCATGAAATTTACCAGTATCTAAAAAAATTCGAGCAGTTACAAAAAGAAATTTTAAACTGGAGACCTGAACGTCATACTTACTATTATTTATCCATCCATAACGATTTCGATGAATGGGAACACTTTTCACTTCACTTAAAGGAAATAAATGCAGTCAAACTCTATTTTCTTTTAAATGAAAATGTTCATCCATATGATATTCTTGCATTCTACTTTGAAACCGAATCCCATTTACATGCAGTATTAGACGAATTGAAAGCCGTTTTTGGAGAAGAATTTGTGCAAGAATCAGTTTACTATAGCCCAGCTTATATTTGTGAAGGAGAATGTCATGATTATGAAGACATTGAGAATGTCAATATGAATGAACTTAATGGCTGGTTCTACTGTTGTTCTTGTGAAATGTATTTACCTGGCTATTTCACAAGAGAAGAATTACTGGCAGAACTAACTAACGCTACAACGGATGATTCATACCTGGAGCGAAAAAGGAAATCGTTATATTACGAATTTTATATCCGTAAAGTAAAGCGATCTTGCCGCTATCATAATGTAGAGTTTCCAGATTGGGTTAACATTGAATTGGATTACTAATAAACTCTATCACACCAAAAATAGTGAGGTTGCCCTAAGAATTTTTCGTTCATGGCCAACCTCCTCTACCTTTTTTGTCAACAGGATGAAATAGATATTTTCAACAGTTGCTATTCAAGTTAAGCTTTCACGAGATGCGATTAAGAGAATCTTTTTAACACCTTTAGCTCTCCACTTTCTTCATATCTTTTATTCCATACTGAGAATTCCTTTTGATAAACCGACACACACACTTCGATATCATGCTGGTATTGTTTCAAAACTGGTAGATGATGAAATACAGATGAGCCTTGAAAGACAGATACCATAATTTTGTGCCCACTTTGAATTTTTCTTGCTATAGAGTAAAGATTTTCTAACTGCTTTGGTTCAATATCATCATACAATTCAATAAAATGACTTTTCGGGTCTTTAAAAAACTGATTAGCAAGATAGATGAGCTCTTCATTTTTCAAAATATATAACCCAATCATCACCAATGCATCTTCCAGCATATTTTCTAAGGTTGGTATCCAAGTTACGTTCGGTTGTCGCTCTTCTTTTTCTCCAAACTGATCTGCCTCCGTTAAAATCCAAGCTGGTCGACTATTTTCAGACAAGTATAAATGATGAGAGATATTGATAATTCCACTCTCATAAGGATGTTTCTGACCGAATAAAATTTGAGAAGTAAATGTACCCATTAAACATACCCCCATTTTTAAAAATAATTTCAAATTACTGCTCGTTATACTTCTCGTATACTCGCAATAATCGGTTCCCTTTTAATTTCACGAATAACAGCCTTTAATTCTCTCCATTTACTTAAAATCGCCAACACAAGCTTTGTCGTTTCATAACAAGCCGCAATATTTAAAGTTTCATAGTCGGTATGTTCATTTTGATAGCCTACAGAAAGGTTGACGCTTTGAATACCATGACTCGCCCAAACTTTTGTATCACTGCTTCCACCACTTGTCGTTTTCCAGCCTTCAAGACCAGCTGTCTTTGCCACCTCTTCAATAAATTCACCATATCGTTTGTCACAATACGGAGTCCATCCTTCATAAGAGGTTACAATATCACCCGTCCCTCGCCTGTCAACGACAATTGCCGCATCGATCCCCCAAAGGAAATATTCATTCACTTGTTTCGCGCCGAGTAAACCGATTTCTTCTTCTACTGTGAATATAAATTTGACCTTTCCGTTAAAAATTTTACTTTTATAAAGCTGTTTTGCTATCTGAAGGATGATGGCAACACCTGCACGATCATCAGCCCCTAGCAAACCTTTACTACTGGACCAAATTATACCGTCCTTAACAATTTCACGATTTTTCTCCATTTCATAAACTGTATCAAGGTGAGCATTTAATAAAATCGTTGGTCCAATTCCAGTACCGTATTTCTTTTCGGCTAAAACGTTCCCTGCATAATCAACTTTCATGTTGTCTACATATGGCGCTAGTTGCTCTAGGACATAGTTTCTTACTTGGTTCTCCTTACCACTTTCACCAGGGATATTAAGAGCCTCCTCAACTAACTTATAAAAAAGCTGTTCTTTAATAAACTCCATCCCTTTTTCAAGCGAGTCTTTATTGAATTGACTAAGCTTTTCTGCAAGGTCAAGTAATTGTTCATAGGATGTTTGATTAAACATTACTTTGTATCGTTTTTGGTTTTCATTTTCTATTAATCTTGGACTCATTCCTAGAGTTTGTAGTAATTCCATTAGTTTTTCAACGTTCACATCCTTCTCAACATAAACCCAAGCAGGACGACTATGATGACCATCACAAGACATCGTGGTATAGAAGCCTAGACGATTCAATTGACGGACCACACCACTTATATACATATCAAGATTCTTAATTTGAATATTTTCATCTCCAGGTCGAAACCAATATGAACCATTAATCCCTTGAAATTCATATTGAATTACTTCGAGCCATTCCGCTTCTGAAACGGGTTCAGAGTGCATTTCAAGAAAGTCGCAATTCATTTTATAGTCGGCATTGACTCGGTCTAAGCATTTTTTTAACAAGTAAATATTCTCCTTAGTTTCTTTGTAACAATCAAAAACTTGTGGCTGTACTTCCTTCAACAACCATCCAGTACGAACAAATAACTGATTCCAAGTTTTCATGCCATCATCTCCCTTTTAATTTCTATCTAAAGTTTACAAAAGTGGCCGTGACGCCTTCGTCACACCTTCTATTCCTTAAAATTGCGACCGTCACATTTTCTGCCCAAACATATTTACCACTTAAATATAAAACCACCACCTGTGACTTTCTCGTCACGCCTAGTACATGGAGATGACCAAACTTTTTTAGTCCACTTTATCTAAAAATAGAGATGAGTCTAATTCTCCTCCCAAAATAAAAAGTGCTAGCATAGGAACGACTAGCACTTTGTTTCATTTTTTTAATGATATTAATCTAAATATAGATCGAGACTAATGTTTTTATGTTTGAATAATCGGTATTCAAATGGAGAGTTCCATCTATAGCCATGATCAATTGTTTCAATACACTGAACGATTGGACTTAGCTGTGTGAGTCTATTACGTAATCTTGTTATTAATTGTCTCAATGATCGATTTGGATTAGGATTATATCTATATAACATCCTTGTCAGGTCTTCCCTGTCAACACCTTCTGGATTACGCATGAATATCTCTAATAATGCCATTTCTTTAGGTGATATAGTATGCTCTTTTTCATTAAAGGAAATGGAACCATCTTTAAAAGACCTTATATTTAAAATAAAACATTCCTCGTTCTCGAATGGATCAGATAACTTCCAATATTCCCGCTCTGTAATCTCTTTATATTCAACTCCATTTACAATCATCAGATACGGCTTATCTACTTTACCTCTCATCATTTTTAACTCATCTAACAAAAATTTCATTTCTCCAAACGATTCTAAATCTTCAGGAGGCATTTCCTCTACTATATTAAGTGTTTCATTTAACACGATTTGAGCTAATTTTAAAATATAATATTGGGCATTCAGCTGTTGTTTTGAATCTAAACCCTTCCGTACACTTCTTGACGATGTCTTTAATGCCTGTTGAAAGGCATCCATTGCTTTTACCCATTCATTTTCATAAAAATAAAGAAATCCTAATCGATAATAAGCTTTAGAATGCTCAGGATCTATCTCAATTATTGTTTGAAAACTCCTCTTAGCTTTTTTATAGGCATGATGCTGAAGTTTTAAATCTTCACCTTGTAAAAGGAGTAAGTTCAGAAGTGTTTCTCGATAACGCAATTCATTTCGGTTCGCTCTCGAAAGATATTCATATAGCTTAACTCCTTCATTAATCCATGATTGACTACTCTCATCTTCTCGATCTAACCAATCACTCTCATACTCTAGTAATTCTTCCATAGACATATTAGATAGTCTTCTCCTCAATTTCTTTCCCCCTCTCTATGATTTTCATCAGGAACCTCCATATTTTTATGGTACATGAGAAAAACCTCTCAAATTACAAATTCAACAAATAACTTAGATAACCTATGTAGTTCACATAAGAATTTCCTTAAATTTTCACTTTTCTTTAAAAAACGATATATTTTATGTAAGAAATGTCGAGTACGAAAAAATTTGCTCTGCTATGATTTAAACATGAAAAGGAGGGGTTCTTTTGTTAAGGGAACTAAATCTTGTCATAGATTACATTGAAGAACATTTAACCGAAGACCTATCTTTAGAAACAATTGCTGACTATGCGGGAGTATCTGACTATCACTTTCGGAAAATCTTTTTTTACCTCGCTGGCATGACATTAAGTGAATATATCAAATACCGAAGATTAGCTGAAGCCAATAAAGATCTATTGAACGGAGAAAAAGTAACAGATGTCGCTTTTAAATATGGTTATCAGTCTGTCGATGGATTCACAAGAGCCTTTAAAAAATGGAGTGGCTTCTTACCATCTGACGTACAAAAAACCAGACTTAGCAAATCGTTCCCCAAACTTTCATTCATTATTACCGTTAAAGGAGGAACTTCTATGGAATTTCGTATTGAAGAAAAGCCAGCATTTAATCTTGTTGGTGTGAGTAAACGAGTCCCGTTACAATTTGAAGGAGTCAATAACGAAATTGTGAAGCTTGCGATGAGTATTACAGAAGAACAACGAGTTGAAATGCGCTCTCTACAAAATATAGAACCGAAGAATATCGTAAATGCTTCATATGATTCCGACTCCAATTTTCTAAAAGAGGAAGGATATTTAACACACATGATTGGGGTACTAACAACGAAAGAAGAAATTAGTGATCAATTAGAAAAAGTACCTGTTCCAGCTTGTACTTGGGCGGTCTTCCCAAATGAAGGACCATTCCCATCTACACTACAAGAAACAATGGCAAAAACATATTCTGAATGGCTTCCTAGTTCTGATTATGAATTGATTAATGTGCCAACATTCTCATTCACAAAAATGGATCCAAATAAAAAAGACTACGCCTATAGCGAAATATGGATTCCCGTTCGGAAAAAATAATAATGAGCGAGCCTAGCTAATGAGTTAGGCTTGTTTTTTTTATCGAGGTATGAATGCATGTTCGCATTTTAATTCATGATCTTTCTTTATTCGTCAGGCTTATGAATGCATGTTCTTCTTCTCTCCCAAGTTATTTCTTTATTCATCATGCCTATGAATGCACTTCCGCCTCTTTTCCCAAACACTTTCTTTATACATCATGCTTATAAATGCACTTCCGCCTCTTCTCCCAAGCTCTTTCTTCATTCATCAAGCCATTGAATGCAGTTTCCCTCTCTTCTCCAAAGTTCTTTCTTCATTCATCATGCTTATGAATACATTTTCTCCTCCTCTCCCATACCATTACTTCATTCATTGAGCCTATGAATACACTTTTTCCTCTTCTCCCAAACACTTTCTTTATTCATCATGCTTATGAATGCACTTGGGCCACTTTTCCCAAGCTCTTTCTTCATTCATCAAGCCATTGAATGCATTTTCCCCTCTTCTCCAAAGTTCTTTCTTCATTCATCATGCTTATGAATACATTTTCTCCTCCTCTCCCATACGCTTACTTCATTCATTGAGCCTATGAATGTACTTTCTCCTCTTCTCCCGATCTCTATCTTCATTCATCAAATCAAAAAAAAGACCACCCTTTCAATTCAAAAGAGTAGTCTTATAGTTTTCTAGTCTTACTTATATAAACCAACTGTTTGATTTACGTTTTGAACAAAAATAATGCCATTTCCTGGCTCATCAATCTTCAATTTATTTTTAATCGAATTCACGATACCTTCTGTTTTATCTTTCTCCGATAAAATTAATACGATTTCTTTCTCCGGCTCAATTTCCATCGAGAACAGCTTGCTCGTCTCATGAATTCCCGAACCTCTTGCATTAATAATAGTACCACCTTTAGAGCCAGCTTCATTTGCAGCATCAATAACAAACTCTGCGTTTCCTTTTTCAACAATCACCGTAATTGCATGATACATAATATCTCCACCTCTACTTTCTATAATCTCATCGCTTGAGCAACTACTCGAACCAACGATATGTCCTACATCTGTCGTAAAGGCAATTCCATGATTTGGTTTTGAAAACTTAAACTTCTGATCTAGCTGAACGAGTGCTTCTTTAGCCGTTTCTTTATTAGTAACCATTAACACAATTTCTTTTCGGATATCATCAATAGCAAAGAACTCAAGTAATCTATTTTTAATGGTCCCTTTTCCTAAAAGAACCGTTCCTCCTGAAATTCCATGCTTTTTCGCTGTATGCAATACTTTGCTTCCGATTCCAAAATCAACAATGACACAAACTAATTCAAAACCTACATGATTAGAATGATTGGGCATCCTTCTCCACTCCTCCCTTTTTAAGAGTAGATTTTGATTTTAATTGAAAAATAAGGCCTAGTACTTGTAAAGCAATGAGCGGGGTTAAAGCAACCATGGCTATCATTCCGAAGCCATCAATCAATACATTTGCCCCATCGATTGCTTCAGCTGCCCCTTGTACGAATGCTAAAATAAAGGTTGCAGTCATCGGTCCAGATGCAACACCTCCAGAATCGAAGGCAATTCCAACAAACAATTTTGGTACGAAATACATTAATGCTAGTGAGATAGCATAACCCGGTAATAAATAATGCCATAATTGCAAACCTGGTACTAAAATTCGTATAACCGATAATGCTACTGCAAGACCAACCCCAATACATAAAGAAAACATAACTACGTTTCTCTTTACATATCCACTAGTTACATCTTCAATTTGATGAGTGAGTACGTGTACAGCAGGCTCAGCCATAACGGTAACGAGCCCTAGCACAAAAGCTACTATAATAACATATGCTTTGCTATCCAAAGATGCGATTGATTGTCCAATTGCGATTCCAACTTCCATAAAACCTGCGTTAACCCCTACTAAAAAGAGGACTAACCCCATAAAGGTAAATAAGAGTCCGAATGCAATTTTTCTTACTGCCTTACTTGACATTTTAAACGATACTTTCTGAAATACAAGGAAAAGTATAATAATTGGCAGTAAAGCAATAATAATTTCTCCTGAAATCTTTGGTAATTCATGTAAAAATGGTCCGAAAATTGATTTCGAAAAATCATGATGCATATCCAGACTTCCTGTCATTTTGTCTGTTTGATATACAATATTCATAATCATAACAGCTATGATTGCCCCGGTAGAAGCTATGGCAACAAGTCCAAAACTATCCATTTCAGACTGTTTACTGTCTTTTTTCATAGCACTAACCCCAAGTGCAAGTGCAAGAATAAAAGGAACGGTGAGTGCTCCGGTAGTTGCTCCAGATGCATCAAAGGAAATGGCTAAAAATTCTGGTGAGGTAAAAATAGCTAATGCAAAGATGATGAAGTAAAGGATAGCCAATAATTTATAGAGCGGTACATTATAGACAATTCGAGCAAGTCCAATAGCAATAAGTGCACCAATCCCAATTGAAACGACAATAACAATACTTTCTTTTGAAATCAGCCCACTTGTAACAAGATCAACTTGTCCTGCCAAAATATGCAAGTCTGGCTCTGCTATTGAAATGATAAATCCAAGTAGCAATCCAGCGATCAAGACAATCCATAACTTGTTTGATTTGGCAATTGACTTCCCCATCATTTGTCCGATAGGAGTAATCCCGATATCCACACCAAATAAAAAGATGGATAATCCTATAATAATGATAAGTGCTCCAATAATAAATCGAATGAGGAGAATTCCGTCTAAAGGTGTTAAGGTGAAATTGAGTAATAATACGATGAAAGTAATTGGAAGAACTGCGAATAGCACTTCCTTTAATTTTGAAACGAGTACATGCAATTTTTATCATCCCTTCCTATGGTTTTTTTAAGTTTAAAATAAAAATCATCGCCTTTCCTTTTTTGCTATGTTACATATTATTATCCTAACATATATTATGTAACATTAAAAGTAAATTAAACTGGAAAATATGAAAAATTTAAAATGAGACTTTCAAATTCCCCTATTTTTTAATGGATAAAAAATAGGCCTAAACCAAATATGATTTAGACCTAATTATGGAATCGAGTAACCTTCTTCGCTATTAAACTTATTTAAATATTTTTTTAGCTAGATCATGACCAATTACTAAACTTCCAACAGTCAATAATCCATATGGAGCATTGATTAATAAATCATATCCGTCAATAATCCCTTCTGTCATGAAACGGTAAAACAAGTATAAAGAATAAGGCAAGGTAATGAAAATAGCACTTCCAACTCCTAATGCATACACTTTTAAAAATATGGATTGACCGATATGCATAAATACATGCAAGAAAATAATAAGATTCACACCAATGAATGGTCCATAAATTTCATATTCCACGGCGATTAATGATGCGATTACATAAATAATAAACTGGAAGAAAACTGGGATAGTAAATCGTGCTGCGGTTGTATGTGAAAGTTCTTCAAATATTTTCTTGAATGATGTGGGAATGCGAGGACTAACTTTTACATAGTTTTTTTTAAACCAGCTTTCGACAGTAATGATTTCTTCAAAATCATGCAACATAAACGTTATAGGAAACAGCCAGATCAATGTTTCTAAACTAATCGTATTGTTTATCCATTCCAACATAAAAATGCCTTTCTATTATTCTTTTTTTAAACTCGGTATTCAACATATTCGTTCTCACACGGTGTCCCTTTTGCAATATACATTACTCCTTCTTCCGGTACCATAATAAATGAAGCTAATGTACTCATTTCCCATGCCACTGGCTTTTCTGGTGCTGGGTGTCGGCAAATGCTATATGGCAGATGGTCGTGATCACATAAAATTTTCTTCGCAACCTCTACCGAAAGATTCCCATAATGTTCTTTCATCAATTTTGTCATCTGGCTTTTTCTTTGGAAGGCATCAGGAAGAACAACTGGTGCTAAATCTTCCTCTTTAAAACGATCTGTACAATAACAATTCGAATGAAAAATCATGTCATCTTTCGGAACGATGACTTCGATATCTCGGAACGTGCTTTCAAAACCAACAATGTATCCAGACTGATCAGCTAAATGAAAATATCCGACTCCACGGGCTACTTGTTTCAACAGCTCTTCTGCATCTTGAATCGTCTTTTGACGCATCACTTTCGGTAAATAACAGCCAAGCGGAAGGGAGAATCGATAATGATCACCTTTTGTAAACAACGAATTAGCACAATTTCCGAATCCGTTCGAACTTAAACTGTACTCCACCATCCCACTTAATGACAAAGCAAGGACTCGTGTTCCGTTTTCGTAATGAAAATGAAGTAAGTATGGTTCATAACTTCCTAACCAATCTATGTTTTGAGCTAAAATAGTTTTTCCATCAATTGTTGCTTTTCCTGTTGCGGCCAACGACGTACATAATCCTTGTATTTGCTTATAATAATACGACATCTCAAACACACAACGAAGCGCAAACATTTTTTCAAATGGAACCCCAATGGCATCGGCCTGGCCTTGTAATTGCTCAATGATTATCGGATCATACTGGCGTACTGGTTCTATAAATTGACTAGCTGTCTGAACGACTTCATCTACAGTAGTTTGATACCCCCGCGATAAAATTGCTAATGTGGAATCTATACTATTTTTTAAAATATCACCACAAGCTTCACCAATTTGTCTTCCCATTTCATAAGGTGTCCCATAGCACTTAACAACTCGCATAGTTATCCCCTTTCTTTAACTCCATTCCAATATATATCCCAGATGGATTTTAATTTTTCTTTATCTAAATTTGAATTAATAAGAAATGTCATCAACATTCCTTCACGCAAACTCCGGAATGAAAGCAATACATCCTCACGATTAATTGAGCGAATCTCCTTATCCTCAATTAATCGATCAATCAGTTCAATCTCTTTTTGGATAAATTGATCTTCAACACTTGAAATTCTCTTTAACAACTCTTCCTTTAACTCTTGAGGAGGAAATAAAAACACACGATTCCAAAATAAAGTCTTTATCGGTTCTTGTGCAAACCATAAAATATATTTTTCAAACAAGTAAAAAAGTGAGTTTTCATTACTTTTTAGAGCATGGTCTGAAATGATTTGTAATTCTCTTTCATACTCTGTTAGCAAATCTTCGAATAAAGTCAGAAATAGTTCTTGTTTACTTGAAAAATATACATATAGTGATGGTTTTTTAATGCCAACTTCTGCTGCTATATCATTGAGTGTCGTTGCTTCATAACCTTTTTGTGCAAATAAAGTAAAAGCAACTTCTTTAATTTTTAATAATGTAGACAAAACGGCCCCTCCCTTGATTTTGTTTACCTAACGTTAGGTAGGTTACATAAACATCATATATGAATCCATTTTTTTCTGTCAATTACATTTTTTAAATGATTCCATTTTTCTAATGAGACCCATATCTTTTAATACTTCTTCAATCGAAAATTGTTCTTTAATTTTTCCTTTTTAAATTATTTATGCCAAAACGCATGTTTCTCCTTACGATAAAATTTTCATCAATCTCCCCCTTTCTTAAAATGGGCATTTGCCTATTTTTAATTAATGAAAGAACCTAATTTTTTGTCCGTTCATATTTTAGCTTCAAAAGTTAGTTCAACTCGTTAATCAGAAAATAATTTTTATTAGTCTATTCCGCCATTTTTCAAAAGAAGGAGATGAAATGTGTGCAAAAATTAATTATTCTAGCCTTCATTGGTCTGATTGCCCAACTTGTAGACGGTTCACTAGGAATGGCATACGGAGTAACTTCCACTTCTCTCTTACTTATGTTCGGTATTGCGCCAGCTGTTGCAAGTGCATCTGTTCATATGGCTGAAGTTGTAACAACCGCAGCATCTGGAATTTCTCATATTCGATTTGGCAATGTCGATAAAGAAGTCGTATTAAAACTAATTATCCCAGGTTCTATTGGGGCGTTTTTAGGGGCGATTTTTCTAGGAAGTATCCCAGGAGATTTGATCAAACCATATGTTTCCCTATTCCTCCTATTTCTAGGAATCTTTGTCATCTATCGTTTTCTATTTAAATTCAACTCACAAACAAAAGTATCGAAACAAAAAGTATCGAAGAAACAGCTCTTACCTTTAGGCTTTATAGCAGGCTTTTTTGATGCAACTGGCGGTGGAGGTTGGGGACCGATTGCCACACCAGTACTCATTACCAGTAACAAAATGGAGCCAAGAAAAGTTATTGGTTCTGTAGATACGAGCGAATTTGCGATTGCCGTTTCATCTACGATTGGATTCCTTTTGACATTAGGCTGGACCCAAGTGCATTTTGAATGGGTATTAGCTTTAATGATTGGCGGAATCATTGCTGCACCTATTGCAGCTTGGCTAGTAAAAATTATTCCTACTAATCTTCTAGGTACATTTGTCGGTGGAATTATCATTATTACCAATATCCGAACATTACTCGGAGTAATTAATGTATCAGAAACGATTAGTATTATTACTTATTCTCTTCTTTTTTCATTATGGTTAGTCGCCATTATCATGGTTTTGATAAAACTCAAGAGAAACAAAACGGTAAGTAGTTAATGGTAGACTCCTTCCTTCTCACAATCCCTCCGCTTTTCGCCATAAAAATTAGGTTAAGAGACTTTCTTTTCCTCTTAACCTATTTTTTGTCGTCAAAGCTAGAAATATGTAAATTATAAAAAACTTAACTATATCGATTATTTCACTACCCCATCGAGCGTTAAAATCGGATGATAAAGGTCTGGCCTACGATCACGGAAAAGTCCCCACTCAATTCTTCGATGGCTCAACAAATCAAGGTCAAATTCCGCCACTAGCACTGTTTCCTCATTTCGATTCGCTTCCAAAATCACTTTCCCAGTCTCATCGGTTATGAATGAAGAACCGTAGAAAGTAATCTCTGAATCATCTATCACTTCCTTGCCCACTCGGTTTGAAGCTACAACTGGTACTAGGTTACTCGCCGCATGACCGATCATACAACGCTGCCAATGATCTTTCGAATCTACTTCAGGACTTTCTGGTTCTGAACCAATCGCTGTTGGATAAAATAAAATTTCTGCTCCCATTAGAGACATGACACGTGCAGCTTCTGGGAACCATTGATCCCAACAGATGCCGACACCAATCGTTCCGTATTTTGTTTTCCATACTTTAAATCCCGTATCCCCTGGGCTGAAATAATATTTTTCTTCATAGCCAGGACCATCTGGAATATGGCTTTTTCGATAAACGCCTAAAACTTCTCCATCCGCATCAATGACCGCAATTGAATTATATCTTGCATTATTTTTGCGTTCGTAAAAACTAATCGGTAGCACTACAGATAACTCTTTCGCAATTTTTTTGAAATGAAGAATCGCTTTATTTTCTTCAAATTCCGTTGCGAATTGATAAAACTCTGGCTTTTCTTTTTGACAAAAATATAAAGTCTCAAATAACTCTTGGATTAAAATAATTTGTGCACCTTTACTAGCCGCTTCTCTTACTAGTTTCTCAGCTTTTGAAATGTTCTCATCTATATTCATTGAACAACTCATTTGAGTTGCTGCAACCTTAACTTTTCTCAAAACATATCCCCCAATCTTAGATGAATTCAACCATTATACCTAATCATTTTTATAATATTTGCTATTATACAATAAAAAATAAAAATATGATGACATATCTTTAAAATTTCAAGAAAAATTCTTTTTAAATATCATTTCTATTATTTCACCGCAACCCAAATCGTCGACCGTTCTTGCTCAACAGTGTTGCCCTCTGGTATCGAACTATTTATGTATTGAATTAATTCTTCTAACTCCGTATCCTCTAACTCTTCTAATATCTTTTTCCCTTTTCTCTCTCTTAAAGCTTGTAAAAGTTGTTCTTTATGTTCATACGTATTTTTCGTTTCCCAATATCTTAATTCTTGAACTTCTTTGAAGCCAACCTTTTTCATTAAATCAATGATAATATGACTCTCATATCGAAGACGAGTTTCTGTTTCTAATAATCTCGGGAATTTCTCGAAAAAATAACCTCTAATATGAGTTTCGCTACCTTTTTGTTGAATATCTTCTGGTGTCCGTTCTTGAACGATAAAATAACCTCCCTCTTTTAATAACCGATAAGCTTCTTGAAAACTTTTTGGTAAATTGTCTAAGTGATGGAGGACAAGTCGTTCTAGCACTAAATCATATTGATTACTTTCTAAGCCCGTTTCATATGCACTTCTATGAAGAAATGATATATTTTCATAATCCTGGCAGTTCTCTTTCGCGACTTTAAGAATATCTTCTGAAATATCGATACCCGTAATCGAATCGACACCCATATCAGATAAAACGGCTGAAAAAATACCTTGTCCACAACCAATATCTAGTGCATTGGAAATGTTTTGAATGGGTACCATTTCGGAAATGGTCTTCCTCCAAGAATCAATCACATCTTGTGTAATATTCATTACGTAATTTTTATTGTTAAATAAATATAATCCCAATATAATCCCCTCCATTCATAAAGATTTGCTTAAAAAATGCTTGTGCTAACTGCCATTTACCGAAACATACTATCATTCATTTTAATTCATCAAGTCATCGAAGGGAATCTATGTAAATTCTTTTTTAAATAAAAATGGAGATTACATAATTTCAAATTAATATGCAATCTCCACACCATATATCCATGTATTAAGACTATTTCTTCGCTACCCAAATGGTCCAGCGATCTTTCTCAATGATGTTCTCTTCAGTTTCTACAGATTCATCGATATATTGAACTAATTCTTCTAACTCTGTATCATTTAATTCATGTAAAATACTTCTACCTATTCTTTTTCTTAAATCTTCGAGTAAATCTTCTTTTTGATTATAGGTTCTTCTTGGTTCCCATAACTTCACTTCTTGAATTTCTTGGAATCCTGCTTCTTTTAGCAAATCGATAACAATATGACTCTCATATCGGCGAGATACCTCTGTTTTTATTAATTTCGGGAATTTTTCAAAGAAATAGCCTCTGATATGATTCTGGCTACCTTTTAACATACAATCTTCAGGTGTACGATCTTGAATGACATAGTAACCTTCACTTTTTAACAATCGATAAGCTTCTCCGAAAGCTTTTGAGAGATTATCTAAATGATGGATCACGGCACGCTCTAACACTAAATCGTAGTGATCACTTTCCAATCCTGTATCATAAGCATTTCCATGATGGAATGAAATATTTTGATAATCTCGACAGTTCTCTTTCGCCCCTTCTAGCATAACTTCAGAGTAATCGACTCCAATAATCGAATCGACTCCCACTTCTGATAAAGCGATTGAGTAATTTCCTCCGCCACAACCAATGTCTAAGGCATTTTTGATTTGGTTCATAGGTATCATTCTAGCAATTGTATCCATCCACATTTGATTCACTTTACGATTCGCATACGTATATTTATTTTGTGGGCTGTGAAAATTAATTCCCATTTTAATCCCTCACTTAATAACACTTTTTATAAAGTTCCGTTATAACGTGTTAGAAGGACCCTTCTGTCCTTAATTTTAGTTCATCCTTAATTATAAGAAAATGTTTAAAAAATTATAAAAAGTCATAAACAAAACTTATAAAAAAGAGATTGCATACTATCAATACGCAATCTCCATTCTAGAAGCTAGACTAGCTTATGAAAATTTTATTCAACCATGATTTGGCTACTAATCGGACTAAAAATTTTGTCAACGAGAGAAAGAGGGCCTGGTACTTTTTCTAAGTAAAACATTGATAAAATCATCGATATAGCGAGAATACTATAGAACGTAATCTTATCAACTCTAGGAGCATTTTTAAGATTTTTCTTTTCATAAAGCCAAATCAACACTGAAAAAATTATAACGAAAAAAAACATATTCCAATTCCCGAACACTATTTTTTCACCTCATCTTTAGGAAGAGCTGCTGGAGGTCCAACGAATCCTGGTTTTCTTATTTTCGCCTCTACATTTACAATGATCTCTACTTCTTGAAATTTTTCATCCCAATGATCCTGTACTTTTTTCCATTCCTTTGGGTATTTATGATGAAATCTTTTCCCCATATTGAAAGCGTCTGTCTTATATTTTTTTTGCAATAATTCAGCAGCTCGCATTACTCTTCCCTTCAAGACTTGTTGATACCCATTTTGAATTTGTATTAGTGTATCTAAATTCATTAAATTTAATTTTGTTTCATTCTGAATAATATCACCTTTAATATTTATCATGACATGATAAATCCATCGATCTCCTTTAATCTCTGGAGAAAACTTCACTCTTCCTAATGTTGGGGTTAAGACAACATCTCCTTCAACACCTTCTGGCTTAACAGATACCGTACTCATCGTCACATTATCTTTAAGCCACATTAATCCGCGACTTTCTTCAATCGTTAATGTTCCCACTAATCGATCTTTCTTGAAAATACCCGTACCACTAATGATAGGGATAGTCTGAAAAGATTCTCTTGCAGGTTCTCTAGAAATTAACTTTTTGACTAGTGGCATTGTTACACTCTCTCCCTCACTCATAAAACCCATATCAATATTCCGTAAAGTAGTAGCCCTACTTTCTTCATAATCAACTAATTTTCTTAAAGCTTCACCAGAATATCTTTCTAAAGGAGGTACAACTTTCAGAAGTTCTGCTGCTTTTCCTTCACTTACAAAAAAATAAGAATTTCCCCTTGGATTTGGACTGCGAGCAAGAAAATCTATTTCATCTCGAATCCCATTTTTCGCCAATTCTTCTCCAAAAATATAAATTTTACAATGCTGCCAAAACAATTTTCTCGGAACATTAAATTGAAGTTTAGAGACCGCATCTGCTAAATTATCCCCAACACCTTCTCGAACAAAAGTAAACACTGTACTTGGGTCCTCACCCGTTTCACCACTCCTTATCGCTCGAGGAATAAATAATTGAACTGATACCATTGTTTTACCTTCCTCTACTTGATCAATCGCAGCTGCTGTAATAATGCCAAGGTCTTGTAACTCCGTCTTATCCCAACACCCAGAAAGAAAGGGAATACATAGAAAAATGATGATAAGAAGGAATTTCTTCAACTATGAACCACTCCTTTTCTTTCGGAATCGAGCAACAATTAATAAAAGAAGAGGAAGAATAGTTTGCACAAATATAAAGTAAAATGGCTGATTTTTTACAATATAATTAATGAGTACAATGGTATTAGGTAATTCCCAATAACTAAA
>Ga0180215_1001607_pt1 | contig 24492 bp, 12 predicted proteins | sample eDN3rd37CBELigBY_FD_128871 | JGI IMG/M metagenome (GOLD analysis project Ga0180215, IMG submission 128871) | Enriched backyard soil microbial communities from Emeryville, California, USA - eDNA 3rd pass 37_C BE-Lig BY (version 2) (version 2) | ecosystem: Environmental > Terrestrial > Soil >...
CGCGGTGGCGAGGAACCTGGCCACCGGAGCCGACGGGATCAACGAACTCGGCTCCGAGAGTGCCGATCTGCCCGACGCCGGAGCATCCACCGCGCTGCTCGCGGAATCCCTGGGTGCGCTCGCATCCGCGCTGGATCTGGCCGTGCGGTCGCTGGCCAACGCAGCCGATCTCACCCGGAACAATCTGCGCGACTACCAGGAACTCGAAGCACAGAACACGCAGAACATCGCTCAGGGTGGTCAGCGGTGAGCATCGATACCCGGGTCTTCGGCGACTCCGCGACGTGCTACACCTGCGCCGACTCTCTCGCCGCGCTCGCTGCCGGCGTGAACCGGCAACTGGCGTCGGCTCGCGCGGGTCGCACCGAGTCGGAACACGAGTTCATCGGCACCACCGGCGACGAATTCCGACGACGCCTGGACAGCATCATCTCCGGGACCGCCGAGGTCGCCGACCAATCCGACGCGATCGCCACCGCCCTGCGCACCTTCGCCGACCAGCTCGTCACCGCTCGCGCCCGCATGACGCAGGCCGAAACGACTGCGGCGGAAGCCGGTCTGCCCGTGGAGTTCGGGATCGGTATCGGTGAACCGATCGAGATCGATCCGAATTCGTACGACCTTGCACCGCAGGTCCTTCGCGCCCGTCAGGTGGCGGCATACAACGCCGCGCTCGAGCTCGTTGCCGAAGGTCGCGAAATCGAGGGCGCAGCACACAGCAGGTTCGCGGAGGCGCTCCGCGGCCCGACCACGATCCTGAAGGACGCCGCGGCGCAGTGGGGTTGGCTCCTGGCGTTCGTCGTCACCGGATACATCGGAACCGCAGTCAACGAATTGTCCAAGTGGGGACCGATCGCGGCGAAACAGGCATCGCTGGTGTCCCGGTTCGGTGAACTCGCCGCGGAAGCTGCTCGTCTGGGCGATCCGTATCCGGAAGCGGCCGCAGCCAGGGCAATGCGAGCATTCCAGGGGGGCGCGGACGACGCCGCCCGCTTTGCCGCAGAGAACTCTCGGCTGCTCGCGGGGCTTGGCGGCAATCGCCTCGTCAACGCTCTCGGTACAAACTTGGATGTAGTTTTCACCGAGGGTTCAGCACTCGCCAAGTTCGGATCGAAGGTTCCGGGAGCAGGCCTGCTCTTGACCATCGGCCAAACAGGATTCGACGTCTACCACGCTGAAGACAGCGACGCAGCGATCAAAGCCGTCGCCAAGGATGTCGGCGGATTCGTCGCGGGAACCGTCGCAACGGAATTGATCCTCGCCAGTGCGGCTGGCGGGCCCGTCACACTGCTTGCCGTAGGGGCCGGCGTCGGCGTCGCGTTCGGAGTCGGTGAAGTGATCGAACACTGGGACGACATCTCCGGCGCCGCCGGCTCAGCGGCACGCTGGGCCGGCACTCTCTTCTGAGGACCACAAAATGCACGCATCCGATCTGCCCCCGATCCCCGACGCGGCAACCGGCGAACCTCGTCCACCCCGCGCACCCCGAATCCATCAGGGAAAGGAGCAGACACCGCAGGACCGTCAACCCCACAATCCGCCCCCATTGCCCAGCGGCCACGGACCCATGCTCGAGTGGATCCAACCGAGCGTCCGCCTTCAATACGGTGCGGCCGCAGCAATGGCGGGAATACTCGTCGTGTTCGCGATCGTTCGAACCGGCGGATTCGAATGGCTCCACTGGTGGTGGTACTGGGCACTTCTCATCGTCGGATCCTGGATAATGTTCCGTGCCACCAGGAATCATTGGACCGCAGCCGGCGCCACCTGGGTCCAGTGGCGCAGCAGTTGGGTCGACACCTATCGCCTCACCCGCATCCGCTTCTCTGCTGACGGAACCAACCGCGTCCTGCGTCTGCGTGACGCGCACGGCAACGAAATCCATTCGTTCAAAATCAGTGAGATCCAAGGCAACCCCGACCTCTGGGACCTCGTCTACAACGGCATCCTCCACTCCATCGCATCCGGCAACTGCGACATCGACGCCAAGACCCGCCAAATCCTGCAGATTCCCTACGAACTCGGCCCCCGCCCCACCGGAAAGCGTGCCGACAGAAGACGACTCTGGTGAACGCCCCTCACTCCGGCATCGAGCTGCCGCCGATGCCCGACCCGGTCACCGGCCAACCCCGGCCTCCTCGCGCGCCACGGGTGGGGCATCAACGCCCGAACACTCCCAGCGACCGCTTGCCACGCACTCGACCTGCCCCACCACCCGCCGAGTTCGGGCCGATGCTCGAGTGCGCTCAGCCGAGGTTCTTCGACCGGTTCGGCGGGGTCGTAGTGATGGTCGCAGTACTGGCGTTGTACGGCACCGCGCAGAACCGGGGCTTGGAATGGATGTCCTGGTGGGGCTATTGGGCAATCATGGGAGTCTCTTCCTGGTTCATGTACCTCACGGGCGATCGCTGGACCGCGGCCGGAGCCTCCTGGGTGCAGAAGCAGAATTCGTGGGTCGACACCTACCACCTCACTCGTATTCGCGTCTACGTCGGCAGGGACATCCGATCCCTCTCCTTCGGCGACACACACGGCAACGAGCTACGCAGTTTGTCGCTCGCGCAGATCCAGGCCAACCCCGACCTCTGGGACCTCGTCTACAACGGCATCCTGCATTCGGTGGCGTCGGGCAACTGCGACATCGACGCCAAGACCCGCCAAATCCTAAAGATCCCCTACGAACTCGGACCGCGACCCGTGCGGTACGTCCCGCGCCGAGGCCGTGTTGCGCCGGTAACCGATCGCCGGACTCGGCGCCCCGTGAACTTCGTGCCCCGCACCGGCCGCCACCGCCCCGGGTGACGGGACCGTTCGCCCTGGCCGCCCGAGTATCGCTTCCCGTCACCCGGGCGGGGCGGAGAGGCGGGAGGCGAGGAGTTCGGCCAGGTGCATCCCGCGACGATCGGTGAGATCGGCGATCTGGGTGCGGCACGAGTAGCCGTCGGCGAGGACGACATGGTCGTCGGCCGCCGCCTCGACCGCCGGGAGAAGCTGGTGCCCGGCGACCGCGACGGACACCTCGTAGTGGCCGCGCTCGACACCGAAGTTCCCTGCGAGACCGCAACATCCGCCGAGCCTGGTCACATTCGCACCGGCGTGCCGCAGCAGGTCGGCGTCGGTGTCCCAGCCCATCACGGCGTGGTGGTGGCAGTGCGGCTGCGCGACGACGGTGGTGCCGACCAGCGACGGCAGCGACCGGTCGGCGAGCAGTTCGGCCAGCGTCACCGTGGACCGTGCGACGGTCCGCGCCGACTGCGACCCGAGCAGATCCACGGTGTCCGATCTCAGGACGGCGGTGCACGACGGTTCGAGCCCCACGATCGGCACCCCAATGCGGAACAGCTCGGCGACGGTACGGCCCAATATTTTTCGTGCAGTGTCGAGCTGGCCGGTGGTGATCCAGGTGAGACCGCAGCACTGTTGCCGCTCGGTGACACACACCCGGAATCCGGCCGCCTCGAGCACCTGCACGGCGGCGATGCCGACGTCGGGAGTGAGGTAGTCGGTGAAGGTGTCGACGAACAACAGCACCGGATCGCCCGTCCGCGACCGCGAGGCCGCGCTGTCGGCGAACCAGCGCCGGAACGTGCGTGTCGCGAACCGCGGGACGCTGCGCCGCCGATCCAGTCCGGCGACCGTCAGTCCGGCAGCCGCGACCCCGGGCATCCCCGCGACGGCGTTGACCAGACGCGGGGCGTGGCTCGCCCACGCCGCCCAGCGCGGCAATCGCCCCAGCGAGTAGTGAGCGGCCGGGCGCGGACGGTTCCGGTAAGTCTGGTACAGCACTTCGGATTTCCACGTAGCCATGTCGACGCCGGTGGGACAGTCGGAGGCACAACCCTTGCAGGACAGGCACAGATCGAGCGCCTCGTGCACCTCGCGGGAGCGCCACGAATCGGTGACCAGACCGCCGTTGAGCATCTCCTGCAGCGCCCGCGCCCGCCCGCGAGTGGAGTCCTTCTCCTCGCGCGTCGCCAGATAGGACGGGCACATCACCCCGCCGGTCGCGGTCGTGTCGGCGCGACACTTGCCGACGCCGGTGCAGCGGTGCACAGCCCGGGTGAAGTCACCGCCGTCGTCCTCGTACCGGAACGCCAGATCCTTCCGGATGATCTGTGCGGCAGGAACTCTCAGATCACGATCAACCGGCGCCGGGTCGACGAGCACTCCCGGGTTGAGGATGTTGTCGGGATCGAACACGGTCTTCACCGCGCCGAACAACCGGAGCGCCGCAGGCGAATACATCAGGGGCAGCAGTTCGCTGCGGGCGCGGCCGTCGCCGTGCTCCCCCGACATCGACCCTCCGTACGACGCGACGAGTTGCCCTGCCGCGAAAAGGAATTCCCGCAGCAACCCGGGAACCTCGAGCGGAATGTCCAGCCGGATGTGCAGACAGCCGTCGGCGAAATGACCGTACGGATACCCGGTGATCCCGTACCCCGCGAGCAACGACTCGAATTCGCGCAGGTACGCACCGACCCGCTCCGGCGGGACCGCCGCGTCCTCCCACCCGGCGTGCGCGGGCAACCCCGCCGGGCTGCGGCCGGCCAGTCCCGCACCGTCCTCCCGGATCCGCCACAACGCGACCGCGCGCACCGCGTCCTCGACGAGCAGCGAGTCGACCGCTCCCCCGGCCTTCTCCAGCGCCGCAGCGCGGGCTCGGACCTCCCCGACCTCGTCCCCGGACAGTTCGACGAACAGCCACGCCGCGCCGCGCGGCAGCGGGGGCACCGCGCCGGGACCGCGCCGGGTGCGCACCACGTCGACGATCCGCGAGTCGAGGCCCTCGCACGCGGTCGGACCGAACGCGAGCACACCGTGCGCGGCGTCGCCGGCGGCCGCGATGTCCGGGTAGCCGAGCACCACCAGCGTCCGCACCGGCGGATCGGCGACCAGCTGCACGGTCGTCTCGGTGACCACACCGAGGGTGCCCTCGCTGCCGACGAACATTCGGCGCACGTCGAATCCGTTCTCGGGGGCCAGGTGTTCGAGCGCGTAGCCGGACGCCTGCCGCCCGAACCGGCCGAACTCGGTGCGGATCGTCGCCAGATGACCGGTCGCAACCGTCCGCAACTGTTCGAGCAGCGACCCGGCGCCCGGCAGCGACAGAACGTCGCCCGTCCCGGCGATCACCTCGAGGCCGACGACGTTGTCGACGGTGCGCCCGTATCCGAGGGTGCGGGCTCCGCACGCGTTGTTGCCGATCATCCCGCCGATGGTGCAGCGGTTGTGGGTGGACGGGTCGGGGCCGAAGCGCAGTCCGTGCGGAGCTGCCGCGCGCTGCAACTGCGCCTGCACGACCCCCGGCTGGATCCGCGCGGTGCGCGTCGCCGGGTCCACCTCCAGCACCTCGTTCAGGTGCCGGGACAGATCCATCACCACACCGGGCCCGACTGCGTTGCCCGCGACGGACGTGCCGGCGCCGCGCGCGGTCAGCGGGACACCGTATTCGCGGCACACCGCGAGCACCGCGGCGATCTCGTCGGCGGCGCGGGGCCGCACGACCGCGAGCGGCGGCACCCGGTACAGGGACGCGTCGGAGGAGTAGAGGGCCCGGGTGGTGGTGTCGCCGCGCACCTCGGCGATGCCCGCGGCATGCAGGGCTGCGACGAGATCTCCGTCGTGCAGCGGCCCGGCCCGGCCTCCGGCGGGCGGTGCGTCGACGGGATCGGTCGCGCGGGCCATACCGGACGATGCTAGTCCGACGTCTCGTGGGCTCGAGCGCGATCCGGGCGCGTGCCTCACGGGTGCTGCTCAACAGGCACGGTCCCCCGTCGACGCGTCCTCGCCTAGCATCGAGGCTTGTGCCCGCCGATTCCCCTTCGCCCGAAACGACCGCTTCCACCGGCGTGACCGTACGCACGGCCCGCATCGTCGCGATCGTCACCGGGTTGCTCGGGTTCGTCCTCGCCCTGTCGTTGCCGTTCCTGCCGGTGAAACAGGAATCCGCGAGCGTGAGCTGGCCGCAGAACGGCAGCCTCACCAACCTCGAAGTCCCCCTCATCACGTACTCGCCGCTGGAACTGCGCGTCAGCGTCCCGTGTTCGGCGGTCGGCCTGCTCGGCGAGGACGGCGGCACCCTCGTCTCGACCGTTCCCCCGGACGCCCCCGACGCCACCGAGAACGCGCTGGTGATCCGGTCGGTGCCGGGCCGGGACGGCGCCCCGGGCAGCATCGAGGCGGTCCTGCGCAATTCGGTGCTGGTGTCGGCCCCGACGGATCAACCTTGCACGGCGGTGACCGTCGCCGCCAACGCGAAGCGGACCGCCGCGGAGATCGTCGGCCCGGGCGACGAGCCCGTCACGACAGTCGAAGGCGACGTGCGGCCCCAGATGGTCGGGATCTTCTCGGATCTGCAGGGCGCCGCGCAGGATCTGACGACCGGGCCGGCTGCGGAGCGGCTGTCGGTGCGCGCCGAACTCGATTCGCGCTTCACCTCCACGCCGACGACCGTCAAGCAGGTCGCGATGATCGTGTGCGTCCTGTCGACGCTGCTCTCGCTCGTCGCGCTGCACCGGATCGACGGGGTGGATCGGCGCGGTGCCCGCCGGGTGCTGCCGGCCCGGTGGTGGCGGATCACCGTCGTCGACGTCGTGGTCGTCGGCACCCTGCTGGTGTGGCACGTCATCGGCGCCAACACCTCCGACGACGGCTACATCCTCAACATGGCCCGGGTCTCCGAGCACGCCGGGTACATGGCCAACTACTACCGCTGGTTCGGAGTGCCGGAAGCGCCGTTCGGCTGGTTCTACGACGTTCTCGTGGTGATGACGAACGTGTCGACGGCGAGCATGTGGATGCGCCTGCCGGCGCTGATCGCCGCGATCCTGTGCTGGATGGTCATCAGCCGCGAGGTGATGCCGCGGCTGGGCGTCGCGGTGCGGCGCAACCGGGTCGCGCTGTGGACGGCCGGGCTGGTGTTCCTCGCGTTCTGGCTGCCCTACGACAACGGTCTGCGCCCCGAACCGATCATCGCGCTCGGCGCCCTGCTGACCTGGTGTTCCATCGAGCGGGCCATCGCGACCGGGCGCATGTTGCCCGCCGCGATCGCGGTGCTCATCGCCGCGTTCTCGCTCGCCGCCGGACCGACCGGCCTCATCGCGGTCGCGGCCCTGATCGCCGGTGCCCGCCCGCTCGTGAAGACGCTGATGGCGCGGCGGCAGTTGGTGGGCTGGTTCGCGCCGCTCGCCCCGATCCTCGCGTCCGGGACGGTGGTGATGGTCGCGGTGTTCGCCGACCAGACCCTCGCGTCGGTGCTGGAGGCGACCCGGGTGCGGTCCGCGGTCGGCCCGAACGTGCCGTGGTTCGACGAGCGGCTGCGCTGGGACGCACTGCTCACCGTGTCCCCGGACGGCTCGCTGGCCCGGCGCTTCGGCGTGTTCGTGATGCTGTTGTGCCTGGTCGTGTGCGTGATGCTGATCCTGCGCAAGGGCCGCATCCCCGGCACCGCGATCGGTCCGTCACGCCGGATCCTCGGCATCGTGTTCGCCTCGCTGCTGCTGATGATGGCCACACCCACCAAGTGGACCCATCACTTCGGTGTGTACGCGGGCCTGGCCGGATCGGTCGCGGCGCTCGCCGCGGTCGGGGTCGGCGCCGCGGGGATCCGCTCGCCGCGCAACCGTGCCCTGTTCACGGCCGGGGTGCTGTTCGTGCTGGCAATGGCGTTCACCGGCTCCAACGGCTGGTGGTACGTCTCGAGTTACGGCATCCCGTGGTGGGACAAGCCGCCGTCGATCTCCGGCCGCGCCTTCTCCACCGCGCTGCTCGCCCTCACCGGTGTCGCGCTCGTCGTCGCCGCGTGGTTCCACCTGCGCGAACCGTTCACCACCCCGAGGCCCGACCGCAACGGGCGGGTGCGGGCGTTCGCGTCCGCGCCGCTGACCGTGGTCGCGGCGGGTGTCGTGCTGTTCGAGGTGCTGTCGCTGGTCAAGGGCGCGGTCGCGCAGGGACCGGCCTACTCGATCGCCCGGTCCAACATCGCGTCGCTGACCGGCGGGTGCGGTCTCGCCGACGAGGTGCTCGTCGAAACCGATCCGAACGCGACCGCGCTGGTTCCGCTCGAGGGGTCTGTCGCGGATGCGCTCGGCGCGGGCCGGGACGAAGGCTTCACCCCCAACGGGGTGGCGCTGGACCTGACCGCCGACCCGGAAACCACCACGAGCGGTGGCGCCAACACCGTCGACCCCGAGGAGGGCGGCACCAGCACCTCGACCGGTGCCGGCACCGGCGGCGGTCGCGGGGAGACCGGTGTCAACGGCAGCACGGTGGCGCTGCCGTTCGGCCTGGACCCGGCGACCACCCCGGTCCTGGGCAGCTACCGCACCGGCGTGCAGCAGAGCGCCGAACTCGAATCCGGCTGGTACGCGCTGCCGGAACGCACCGACGCGACGCCGCTGCTCGTCGTCACCGCCGCCGGACGCGTGCGGTACGTCGACCCGGACGGGGTCATCACCCCGGGTCAGGACGTGCGGCTCGAATTCGGTCGTACCGCAGACGGGACCGTCGAACCGATCGGCGCGGTCGCGCCCATCGACATCGGGCCGGCCCCGTCGTGGCGGAACCTGCGGGTGCCGCGCGAACAGATCCCGGCCGACGCGGACGCGGTGCGCCTGGTCGTCACCGACGGGGACCTCGCCCCCGGCCAGTGGGTCGCGGTGACGCCCCCGCGGATGCCGCAGCTGGAGACGCTGAACACGGTGGTCGGGGATCAGGCACCGGTGCTGCTGGACTGGTCCGTCGGCCTGGCGTTCCCGTGCCAGCGCCCGTTCGACCACCGCTACGGGGTCGCCGAGGTTCCCGACTTCCGGATCCTCCCGGACCGGGTCGGCGCGGACTCCACCAACGGCTGGCAGGACCACATCGGCGGCGGCCCGCTCGGCTGGATCCCGCTGCTGCTGACCGCGCAGACGATGCCGACCTACCTGAACCACGACTGGGACCGCGATTGGGGCTCGCTCGAGCGCTACACCCCGATCGATCCGACCGCGACGACGGCGGATGTCCAGGTCACGGAAGTCACCCGTTCCGGGCTGTGGTCGCCCGGTCCGATTCGCGACGGTGTTCCGGATCTGCTCGAGTGACCCAGGCTACGCCCAGGTGAGGGGGCGTATCGCCGAAGGTCACCGGCAGATAACATCGACAATCGTGCCCGACGACGTGACGACGACCACCGTTCCCCCTGCCGCCCTGCGGCCACCGGTCGTGACCGACCTGCGCGCGCAGTACCGCACTGCGCGCCTCGTCGCCATCGTCGCAGGTCTGCTCGGTGCACTGCTCGCGATCGCCACCCCGTTCCTGCCGGTGAAGGTCACCGAAGCGACGGTGACGTGGCCGCAGAACGGCTCGACCGAGGCGGTCTCCTCCCCGCTGATGTCGCAGGTGCCGCTGCGGCTGTCCGCGACCCTGCCGTGCACGACCGTCTCGGAGCTGCCCGACGGTGGCGGCATGCTGCTCTCGACCGCACCCGCCGACGGCGAGGGTGCCGCGCTCAACGCGATGTTCGTGCGGGTCGGCGAGGAGAACGTCGACGTGCTCGACCGCAACGTCGTGGTCGCGACCGCGCCGCGCAGCGAGGTCGAGTCGAGCGCCTGCCGTGAGATCACCATCTTCTCCGACGTCGACCGCACCACCGCCGAGTTCGTCGGCCTCAGCGACGAGAACGGCAACCGCCGCGCCGGCGAGCTCATCGGTGACCTGCGTCCGCTCGTCGTCGGTGTGTTCAGCGACCTGAACGCCGACGTGCCGGGGCTCAGCGTCACCTTCGACGTCGACTCGCGCTTCTCGTCGTCCCCGACGGTCGTGAAACTGCTCGCGATGATCCTGGCGGTGTTGTCCACGGCGCTGGCCCTGGGTGCCCTCGCCAAGCTGGACGTCACGGACGGTCGCGGACACCGCCGGTTCCTGCCCGCCCGGTGGTGGAAGTTCACCGGCGTCGACGTCGTGGTCTTCGCGACGCTGATCGGCTGGCACTTCTTCGGTGCGAACACCTCGGACGACGGCTATCTGCTGACGATGGCCCGGGCGTCCGAGCACTCCGGCTACATGGCCAACTACTTCCGCTGGTTCGGGGTCCCCGAGGCACCGTTCGGCTGGTATTACGACGTGCTCGCCGTGTTCGCGAAGATCTCCACGGCCAGCCCCTGGATGCGCCTGCCCGCGCTGATCGCCGCGATGCTGTGCTGGATGGTCATCAGCCGCGAGGTGGTGCCGCGTCTCGGCCGGGCGGTCCGTACCAACCGGATCGCGCTGTGGACCGGCGGCCTGGTGTTCCTCGCGTTCTGGCTGCCCTACAACAACGGCCTGCGGCCCGAGCCGATCGTCGCGCTCGGCGCCCTCCTGACCTGGTGTTCCATCGAACGGGCCATCGCCACCGGCCGGCTGCTGCCCGCCGCGACGGCGGTGCTGGTCGGCGCGTTCACGCTCGCCGCCGCCCCCACCGGCCTGATGTGTATCGCCGCGCTGCTCGCCGGTATCCGGCCCATGACGCGCATCGTCGTGCGCCGCCACCGCCAGCTCGGGACCCTGCCGCTGGTGGCGCCGATCCTCGCCGCCGGCACGCTGGTGCTCGTCGTCGTGTTCTCCGACCAGACCCTCTCCTCGGTCCTCGAGGCCACCCGCGTACGCACCATCATCGGCCCCAACGAGGAGTGGTGGAACGACTTCCTCCGCTACTACTACCTGATGGTGCAGACCGTCGACGGGTCGCTGGCACGCCGCTTCGCGTTCCTCACGATGCTGCTGTGCCTGTTCACGTGCGTGCTGGTGCTGCTGCGCCGCCGGCGCATCCCGGGCGTCGCGGTGAGCCCGTCGTGGCGGCTCATCGGCATCGTCTTCGGCACGATCTTCTTCATGATGTTCAACCCCACGAAGTGGACCCACCACTTCGGGGCGTACGCGGGCATCGCCGGGTCCCTCGGCGCACTGACCGCGGTGGTCGTGTCCGCCAGCGCGCTGCGGTCGCGGCGCAACCGCACGATCTTCCTGGCCGGACTGCTGTTCGTGCTGGCCGTGTCGTTCGCGGGCATCAACGGCTGGTGGTACGTGTCGAGCTACGGCATCCCGTGGTTCGACAAGACGGTCTCGCTCAACGGCCGCCAGTCCAGCTCCCTGTTCCTGGTGCTGTTCGCACTGTCCCTCGCGCTCGTCGCCTGGCAGTATCTGCGCGAGGGCTACGCGCCGCCGCCGGAGAAACCGACGTCGCCGAAGGGCCGGCGCATCCGCGCGTTCGCCGCGGCACCGCTGACGGTCGTCGCGGGCATCATGGTGCTGTTCGAGGTGCTGTCGCTGCTCAAGGGCGCGGTCTCGCAGTATCCGGCGTACTCGCTGGCGCGGTCCAACATCGGGGCGCTCGCCGGGCAGACGTGCGGTCTCGCCGACGACGTGCTCGTCGAGGTCGATCCCAACCAGGGCCGGCTCCAACCGATCATCGACCCGGCCAACCCGCCGCAGGACGGTGACGCGCTGGCCGGTGCCGCACCGCGCGGTTTCAGCCCCGACGGGATTCCGTCCGACCTGACCGCCGACTACGTCGAGGTCAAGCCGGGCCAGGGCAACACCGACAACCAGAGCGTCGGACCGACCTTCGAAACCGGAGCCGGTGGCGGCACCACCGGTGGATCGGGTGCGCGCACCGTCAACGGCAGCACCGCGAAGCTGCCGTTCGGGCTGGACCCGGCGGTCACCCCGGTGCTGGGCAGCTACCAGACCGGCATCCAGGAACCGGCGATGCTCACGTCGAGCTGGTACCAGCTGCCCGAGCGCAGCGACGACGCGCCGCTCATCGTGATCTCCGCGGCCGGCCGCATCTGGTCCGTCGACGACACCGGCGCCACAACCTACGGGCAGTCGATGCTGCTCGAGTACGGAACCCGGCAGCCGGACGGAACGGTCGAGGTCCAGGGCACCTACCTGCCGCGCGACATCGGCCCGGCCCCGACGTGGCGGAACCTGCGGGTGCCGCTCGCGGACCTGCCCGAGGACACGAACGTGGTGCGGATCGTCGCGAACGACCCGAACCTCACCGGTGACCAGTGGCTGGCGTTCACGCCGCCGCGCGTGCCGACGCTCGAGACCCTCAACTCGGTCGTCGGCTCCGAGCAGCCGGTGCTGCTGGACTGGGCCGTGGGCCTGCAGTTCCCGTGCCAGCGCCCGTTCGACCACCGCTACGGCATCGCCGAGATGCCGAACTACCGGATCCTGCCGGACCGTCCGCTGGCGGTGTCGTCGACCGACACGTGGCAGGCCGCCGAGTTCGGTGGCCCCCTCGGGTTCACCGAGGTGCTGGCCCGCCCCCAGCAGGTGCCGACCTACCTGAAGGACGACTGGGCCCGCGACTGGGGTTCGCTCGAGCGGTACACGCCGTTCTACCCCGAGGCGACCCCCGCCGAGGAGGCGACCACGGTGGTCACCCGCTCCGGCCTGTGGAATCCGGGCACCCTCCGCGTCTACGAGTGACATGACGAAAGTCGGCCCGTACGGAACTTCCGTACGGGCCGACTTTTTGTCTACGCGCTGAGTTCGAATCGCTCATGCTGTAGCGCAGGCGAATTCCGAATCCGTGAGCGCATCCACCGGTGGTGGAACCTTCCACGAAGGTTCCGCCACCGGGGAGCGTCAGAGCGGGAGGAGGTGGTGCTTGCGCGGGTTCTTGAAGACCTTCTTGTCGCGCAGCAGATTGAGCGCGCGACGGATCTCGAGGCGGGTCGTCGACGGCTCGATCACCGCATCGACATAGCCGCGCTCGGCCGCGATGTACGGCGTCGCCACGTGCTCGTTGTAGAAGTTGATGAGCTGCTGGCGCACGGCCGGAGCGTTGTCGCCGGCGGCCTCGATCTGACGGCGGCCGATCACCGCGACCGCGCTCTCCGCACCCATCACGGCGATGCGGGCCGTCGGCCACGCCAGGTTGATGTCCGCGCCGAGCTGCTTCGAACCCATCACCGCGTAACCACCGCCGTACGACTTGCGCACGACCACGGTCACCTTGGGCACCGACGCCTCGACGTACGAGAACAGGAAGCGACCGCCGCGCTTGATGACGCCGATCTTCTCCTGCTCGACACCCGGCAGGAAGCCGGGGGTGTCGACGACGAACACGAGTGGAATGTCGTAGGCGTCGCAGACCCGCACGAAGTGCGCCGCCTTGTCGGCGGCCGCCGCGTCGAGCGCACCGGACAGGAACATCGGCTGGTTCGCGACGACACCGACGGGACGTCCGTCGACGCGCGCGTAGCCGGTGATGATGTTCGGCGCGACCTGGGACCGGATCTCGAAGAATTCGCCGTCGTCGAAGATCTTCAGCAGGACGTCGTGCATGTCGTAGCCGGCGTTGTCGGCGTCGGGCATGAAGGTGTCGAGTTCGAGATCGTCCGGGGTGATCTCCGGTTCGAGGCCCGGGTTGATGACCGGCGGCTTCTCCTGCGCGTTCGACGGCATGTAGCTCAGGTACTGCCGCACCCATTCGAACGCCGCCTTCTCGTCGGGGGCGATGTGGTGCACGTTGCCGTATTCGGCCTGCTTGCGGGCACTGCCGAGCTCTTCGAGGCTGACGTCTTCACCGGTGACGGCCTTGATGACGTCGGGACCGGTGACGAACATGTACGCGTCCTCGGTCGCCACGACGACGTCGGTGTTGATCGGCGCGTACACCGCACCACCGGCGCACTTGCCGACGATGACCGAGATCTGCGGGACCAGCCCGGACAGCGGTTCGCTGCGCTTGCCGATCTCCCCGTACCACGCGAGGGAGGTCACCGCGTCCTGGACGCGGGCTCCACCGGAGTCGTTGATGCCGACGACCGGGCAACCGACCTTCAGGGCGTGCTCGAGTACAGCCGACACCTTGCGGCCGAACATCTCACCGACACTGCCACCCAGGACGGTCTGGTCGTGGGAGAACACAGCGACGGGCCGCCCGTCGACGGTCCCGTGCCCGACGACGACGGCGTCGCCGTAGAACGCGTCCGGGTTCCCGGGCGTGCGCATGAGCGCACCGATCTCGATGAAGCTGCCCCTGTCGAGCAGCATGTCGATGCGTTCCCGTGCGCTCGGGATGCCCTTCTTCGCGCGCTTCGCAATCGCGGCTTCGCCCGCAGGCTCCTTCGCGATTTCGAGTTTTTTGCGCAGGTCGGCCAGCTTTTCTGCCGTGGTGCTCACTACTCGTTCAGCTCCTCGTGGCCGCGATCTCGGCCAGCTTCCGGGTCAGGTCGGCCCCCACCTTCGCGATGTACGGTTCATCCACGATCTGCAGGTGGTCACCACCGACGTGGATCACCTCCAGATTGCGGACGACCTCGCCCCACCCCCCGTCGGGCTGCCGGGTTCCGAACGCCGGCTCGAGGTCTATCGCGTCATCGTGATACTTGTCGGCCATGTACAGCACCACGGTCCCGTCGTAGGGCTCGAGCTTCGCGGTCTGGATGGCACGGTTGTCGAGCCAGGACGTGCGCTGATGTTCGATGATGCCGCCCGGAATCTTCGCGCCGCTGAGCTTGAGCAGGTCCATGAGGATGCGGACCTGGCCCTCGTCGTCGGCCTGGGCGAGCTGCTCGTACGGCAGCGGCGCATCGACCCCGTAGGTCTTCTTCGCGAACTTCGCGTACCGCTGCCAGCGCTTGGTGATCTCTTCCGGCGTGTCCTCGACCTTCTCACCGGCCATGACGGTGTCGATGAGGCCGACGTACCGCACGTCCTTGCCCTCGGCGCGGAGCATCCGCGCGACCGCGTAGGCGAGCACGCCACCGAGGGACCAGCCGTACAGTACGTACGGGCCGTCGCCCTGGATCTCCTTGATCAACGGCAGGTACTCGGCGGCACGCTGCTCGATCGGGCCTTCGGTCCGCTCGAACCCGTACATCGGGGTGTCGGCGGGCAGACGCTTGAGCAGCGGCTCGTAGGCCACGGTGGATCCGCCTGCGGGGTGGAACACGAACACCGGCACGGCGTCGGAACCCTCGGGGCGGGCACGCAGCGTACGGACCAGGCCGTCGATGCGGTCGGCGGATTCGAGGTGCTGGCGCACGGTCTCGGCGAGCTGCTCGATGGTTTCGGCGTCGAGCACGTCGTCGACGGTGATCTCACCGTTGGACCGCTCGGTCAGGCGCGCGGCGAGCCGCTCGGCGGTCTCGTCGTCGAGGATCGGCAACGTGTCGAAGATGCCCTTGGCCGATTCGCCGGTGATCACCGCCCAGGACGCGAACGTCAGACGCTCGGCGGCGTCTCGCGGCGGCACGTGCTGACCGGACGCCTCCGCAACCGCCTGCTGATCGGTGATGTCGGTCTGTGAAGTCTCGGCCTGCGCCTTCGTAGCCTCGGCTTCGGCCTCCGCGAGGATCGCTTCGGCCTCGGCAATGACGGTGGTGTCCTCGACCGGCGGCACCGTGACCGCGTTCGCGGCGTCTTCGGCTTCCTCCGCAGCCCGTTCGGCGGCCTTCTCGGCGGCCTGCTGCGCGGCGAGCGCGGCGACCTCCTCGCGGTTGTCGACCGCGTACCGCAGGTACTTGGCGACGTCGCGCAGGCTCGCGTCCTTGACCGCGGACAGCTGCAGCTGCGGAATGTCGAACTCGTACTCGACGCGGTTCTTGATGCGGACCGCCATCAGCGAGTCCAGGCCCAGGTCGATGAGCGGGATCTCGACCGGCAGATCCTCCGGGGAGTAGCCCATCGACTCGGCGACGATCACCGCGAGCCGGTCCTCGAGGCTCTCCGAACCTTCCGGATCCCACCTGTCGCCGAAGGATTCGACGACCTCGGGCAGTTCCTCGACGGTGTCGGCCGCACGTTCGACGGACGCGACGACCGGTTCCGGCAGCACCTCGCCGGAGGACACGACGGCCTCGTGGACGAGTGTGAACCCGGATGCGTCCTTCGCGTGGACCTGCAGGGAGGCGCCACCGGGATGTGGGGTGAGGGTCGTGGTGAGCGTGCCGGAGGCCGGGACCGGCGCGTGCGGAACGCTCGCGACGAGCGTGACGTCGGCGTACACCTGCGCGGCCGCGGCGGTCGCGAGGGCCGCGGGATCGGTGACGGCGGAGGCCTGCACCTCCCACGCGAAGCGGCCGTCGGGCAGGGCGACGCGGGCGCCGGGGACCCGGCCGTTGCCGCCGGAACCGATGCGCGTCTTCAGCCAGAACTCCTTGCGCAGGAACGCGGTCCGCGGCAGGTCCGCGTACTCGCCGTCCGGCAGCAGGCTGCGCAGATCCACCGCGTGCCCGTACGTGTAGAGCTGCGCGAGCGCGGTGAGCACGCCGAGCGACTCGTCTTCCTTGCGCTTGAGCGTCTGGATGAACTTGCCGTCCTGCACGCCCGCGTCGAACGCGGTGGCGGCGACGGACATGAGGGTCGCGGGGTTGGCGTTGAGCTCGACGAACGTGGTGTACCCGTCGGCCAGCGCCTGCCGCACGGCCTGCGTGAAGTACACGCTGTGCCGCAGGCCCTTGGTCCAGTACTCGACCGGGTGGATGCCGTCGTGGCCCGCGCGGTACAGGGTCTCCTGATCGACGGACGAGTACACGTCCACCTTCAGGCGGTGCGGTTCGATGCCGGCGAGTTCGGCGGCGAGCTCACCGAGCAGCGGATCGACCTGCGAGGTGTGGCTCGCGCCCTTGGTCTGCAGGACGCGCGCGAACTTCTCCTCGGACTCGGCCCGCGCGACGATCGCGTTGACCTCGTCCTGCGGTCCGCCGATGACGGTGTGCGTGGGCGCCGCGTAGACGCAGACCTCGAGATGCGGGAAGTCCGTGAGCACCGCGGAGATCTCGTCGGCGCTGTATTCGACGAGCGCCATGAGACGGATGGCGTCGCCCTCGAGGCCGGCCTCGGCCTCGCCCATCAGCCGCGAGCGCGCGCAGATGACTCGGACGGCGTCCTCGAGCGACAGGCCACCGGAGATGTAGGCACCGGCCGCCTCACCCATCGAGTGCCCGATGATCGCGGCGGGCTCGGCACCGTGGTGGCGCAGCAGCGCGGCCAGGCCGATCTGGATGGTGAAGATGCCGACCTGGGCGGTCTCGACGTCGTAGTCCTGCGCGTCGTCGAGGAACTTCTCCTTCATGGAGTAGCCCGACTCGTCGTAGATCAGTTCGTCGACCTCGTCGACCGCGGCGGCGAACACCGGGTTCTCGAGGTAGAGCTGCTTGGCCATCTTGCGGTGCTGGGCACCGAAGCCCGACAGCACCCAGACGGGGCCCTTGGTGTCGGGGGTGTCCGAGCTGAAGACGCCCTGGGCGGGCTTGCCGGCCGCGACCGCGCGCAGTCCGGCGATGGCCTCGGCGCGGTCCTTCGCGATGACCACGGCACGCGAGCGGCCGTGGTTGCGGCGAGAGAGGGTACGTGCGACGTCGGCGAGCGGCGTGGTGCTGCCGACCTCGGTCTCGAGCCAGTCCGCGAGGTCCGCGGCGGCCCGGCGGCGACGCGACGGCAGCGCCGCGGACACCGGGAGCAGCACGGGCAGTTCGCGCGCGGCGCTCTCGGCGGCCGTCTCGCCGGCAGGGGCCTCGGCCTCTTCCGGCAGGATCTCGACCTCGGCCTCGGACTCCTCGAGTCCCGCGTGCCCGGTGTATTCGCGGACCACGACGTGCGCGTTGGTGCCGCCGAACCCGAAACCGGAGACACCCGCGACGGCGGCGCCGGTGTAGCGCGGCCAGTCGGCGCCCTCCGGGATCACCTTCAGGCGGGCCTGCTCGAACGGAATGTACGGGTTGGGCGCGGTGTAGTTCAGGGACGCGGGCAGGTGGTTCTCCTGCATCGCGAGGACGACCTTGATCAGGCCCGCGGCACCGGCCGCGGCCTCGAGGTGCCCGAAGTTGGTCTTGGCCGAACCCAGCAGGACCGGCTTGTCGGCGTCCCGGCCGCGGCCGACGACCTTGCCGAGCGCCTCGGCCTCGATCGGGTCGCCGAGCACCGTGCCGGTGCCGTGCGCCTCGATGTAGTCGACCCCGGACGGCAGGATCTGCGCGTCGCGGTAGGCGCGGCGCAGCACGTCGACCTGCGCCTCCGGGTTGGGGGCGACCAGCCCGTTGGAACGTCCGTCCTGGTTGACGGCCGATCCGGCGATGACGGCGAGGATGTTGTCCCCGTCGCGTTCGGCGTTCTCGAGCCGCTTGAGGACGACGAGCCCGCCGCCCTCGGACCGCACGATGCCGTTGGCGTCGGCGGAGAAGGCCTTGATCTTGCCGTCCTCGGTGAGCATGCCGGTCTCGTCGAAGCCGAGGGTGCCCGCGGGCGCGAGCAGCATGTTCACGCCGCCGGCGAGGGCCACGTCGGCTTCGCCGCCGCGCAGGGCACGCACGGCCTGGTGCACCGCGACGAGCGACGACGAGCACGCGGTGTCGACGGTGACCGACGGGCCGCGGAAGTCGAAGAAGTACGACACCCGGTTCGCGACGATCGCGGTGGACGTGCCGGTGATCGCGTACGGGTCGGCCGCGGACGGGTCGGCGACCGTGAGCAGCTGGTAGTCGTTGGCCGAGCTGCCGATGAACACGCCGACGGAGCCGCCCTTGAGCTCGTTCGCCGGGATGTGGGCGTGCTCGAGCGCTTCCCACGCCAGTTCGAGCGCGAGCCGCTGCTGCGGGTCGACCATCTCGACCTCGCGCGGCGACATCGCGAAGAACTCGGCGTCGAAGCCCTTGACGTCGTCGAGGTAACCGCCGCGCGTGTTGGCGTTCGCGATGGCCTCGGCGACGACCGGGTCGCCCTCGAATTCGGACCAGCGGCCCTCGGGCAGATCGGTGATGCCGCTGCGGCCTTCGGCGAGCAGCTCCCACATCTGCGCGGGGGTGTCCACGTGCCCGGGCAGCCGGGCGGACATGCCGACGATCGCGATGTCCTTGGCGCCGGTGACGCCGCCGACCGCGTAGAACGCGTCGTCGGCGGCGGCGGGCACCTCGGGTTCGCCCTCGATGATGCGGGTGGCCAGCGACGCGATGGTCGGATGCTGGTACGCGATCGTCGCGGTGAGCGTGACGCCGAGCAGGTCTTCGATCTCGCCGCTGAGGGCCACGGCGTCTCTCGACGAGAGGCCGAACTCCTCCATCGGACGATCGTCGGAGATCTGTGACGCCGGTTGCCCGGTCGCGTCGGCGATCCAGTTCCGCAGCCACTCGCGCAGCTGCGCGACGGTCATTTCAGTGTCAGCCATCAACCCACCACGCTACCCGGGAAAGAGAACAATTGTTACACGCTATCGGGGAATGCTTGCTGCTGATACCCCCCGCGCAGCGTTCCCTCGATGTAGGCGGCCTTGCAGGCCCGGCGCGCGATCTTGCCGCTGGACGTGCGCGGGATGGAACCGGCAGGAACCAGCAGGATGTCGCGTGCCGTCACACCGTGGCGGGTCGAGATCGCCGCACGGACCGCGTCGGCGATCGGCTGCGGATCGGCCTTGCCGGCACCCGGGCCGCGCTCGGCGACGATCACGAGCTGTTCGGAAGCGTCGTCGGCGTCGAACTTCAGGCCGGAGGCCTCGTTCTCGAACACGTCGACGGGAAGCTGGTTGGCCGGGACCGCGAAAGCCGCGATGAAGCCGGGGCGCAGCGACGAGCTGGCCTCCTGCGCCGAGAACTCGAGGTCCTGCGGGTAGTGGTTGCGGCCGTCGACGATCACGAGATCCTTGACGCGACCGGTGATGTACAGCTCGCCGTCGATGTAGACGCCGTAGTCGCCGGTGCGCAGCCAGTTGGCGTCCGGCGCGGTGCCCTCGGCGTGGCTGTTCTCCTCGAGACGGGACGTGATCCGGTTGTGGAAGGTCTCGTCGGTCTCGTCCTTGCGACCCCAGTAGCCGATGCCGATGTTGTCGCCGTGCAGCCAGATCTCGCCGACGTGCTCGTCGGGGACCTCGGCGCCCGTCTCGGCGTCGACGATCGCGGCCCACTGGCTGCGGGCGACGTAGCCACAGGACACCTGGGCGATCGCGCCCGGCGCTTCGCGGTCCACCTTCACGATGCGGCCCGCATTGAGCTCGCTGCGGTCGACGTAGATGACCTTCGCTTCGTCGGTGCTCTTGGTGGAGGACACGAACAGGGTCGCCTCCGCCATGCCGTAGGACGGCTTGATCGCCGTCTTCGGCAGGCCGTACGGGGCGAACGCCTCGTTGAACTTGCGCATCGAGGACGTGGTCACCGGCTCACTGCCGTTGATCAGCCCGATCACGTTGGACAGGTCGAGGGTCTCCCCCGGCTTCGGCAGGCCGCGCGCGGCAGCGTGCTCGAACGCGAAGTTCGGGGCCGCGGCGAACGTGCCGGCACCGTCGGAGACGGCGGCGAGTTCACGGATCCAGCGGCCGGGCCGCGCCACGAACGCGCGCGGGCTCATGATGGTGATGTACTTGCCGCCGATCGCGGGCAGGATCACCGTGAGCAGACCCATGTCGTGGAACAGCGGAAGCCAGGTCACGCCGCGAGAGGTCTCGTTGAGCTCGATCGAGTCGGCCATCTGCACGACGTTGGTGAGCACGGACCGGTGGGTGATCTCCACGCCGGCCGGAACCCGGGTCGAACCCGAGGTGTACTGCAGGTAGGCGATGTCGTCGGTCCCGATCTCCGGTCGCGTCCAGGTGTCGGCGACCGAATCGGGGATGGCGTCGACCGCGATGACCCGGGGGCGCTGCGCGGCCGGCAGGGGACGGAAGAACTGGCGGACGCCCGCAGCGGACGACGTCGTCGTCAGGATCGCGCTGGGCGTGCAGTCGCCGAGCACGGCGTGCAGGCGGTCGGTGTGGCCCGGCTCGTCCGGGTCGAACAGGGGCACCGCGATGGCGCCGGCGTAGATGGCCGCGAAGAACGACACGACGTAGTCCAGGCCCTGAGGCGCCAGGATCGCGACACGATCGCCCGGCTTGGTGACCTGCTGGAGACGGGACGCGATCGCACGCATCCGCACGCCGAACTGACGCCAGGTCAGTTCGTGCACCTCTCCGTCGCGCTCGCGGGAGTAATCGATGTAGCGGTAGGCGAGATCGTCGCCGATACCGTTCGTGTGCTGCTCGAGGTGATCGAGCAGCGTGTTGCCCTCGGGCAGAACGATATGACCGTTCTCATCGATGAACTCTTCGAAACCGACGCTCAATTCCTTCTCCCTGTCGAAGCGATCCCACAACCACCCGACATGGTTGCGCCCCGTTCATTACTTCGCGATTCGTTGGCCCGCGCTACACGGACCGTCGCACATTCGCTGCCGAGTGGCCTGCGAACGTGCAACCCGTCGGACCGGTTCATCGGTCCGAGATCACGAATATGTTACAGATCCTCACTGGCTCATTCCCCCGCGAGCAGGGGAATCACCGGCGCGAACGCCTCCATCTGGGTCGGGAAGACGCCCACGTAGGACATGCCGGTCTTGGCGCGCACCGCACGGATCCGATCGGCGATCTCCTCGTGCGAACCGATTGCCAGATATGGGGATTCGAGGATGTCGTCGACCGTCAGACGGGTGTCGACCTCGATGTTCGGGGGGAACCCCTGATCGAGCGCACCCAGCGCCATCTCCGCGGCCTGCTGCTTGTCGTCGGTGACGAGGATCATGGTGATAGTCCAGTTCAACTCGATGTCGGCGAAGCGATCACCGGCGGCCTGCCGGATCGTCTCCACCCGCTCGATCGTGCTTGCCATCGTGATGCCGGACAGCAACAACTTGCCGTCCTTGTTGGTCGGGGGCGCCACCGAGATGATGTCGGCGTACCGGGCGGCCAGGGCGAGCATGCGCGGACCACCACCGCCGACCGCGATCGGTGGCCGCGGGCCCTGACGCGGCCGCGGACTGCCCTTGAGGCCGTCGATGCGGTAGTGCTTGCCCTCGAACGTGCATTCCCGGCCGCGCAGCAGCACGTCGAGGATCTGCAGTGTCTCCTCGAGCTTCTCGATCCGCACACCGGGACGGTCGTAGGCGATGCCCGCCTTGTCGAATTCGTCCTTCATCCAGCCGGCCCCGAGCCCGAGTTCGAGGCGGCCACCGGAGAGCACGTCGATGGTTGCGGCGTCCTTGGCGAGGATCGCGGGGTGACGGAATCCGTTCGCGAGCATCGCGGTGCCGATCCGGATGCGGTCGGTCGCCACGGCGAGGGCACCGAGCGCGGCGATGGGTCCGACCTGGTTGCCCAGGTGGTCCGGGATCATGAAGCTGTCGTAGCCGAGCTCCTCGGCCCGCTGCGCGAGCTTGACGAAACGCCTGGCCCCGCCTTCCTCGGCGTTGCCCTCCCCACCCGCGGCGAAGCGGAACTTCCGCGGCTGAAGTGCTGCGGAGCCGTCGGTCGCACTCATCGAACCTTCTCTCCAGTGTGCTGTGTCCGTGCGCCACGGCCCGGACACCCGGACGCAGCCGATTGTCGAGTCTAAGTGCCGACGGTGGAGAGATTGTATCGGGTCGTGACCGCCGACACTACCGCCCGGTAACCAGACCCGCGGATCACTCTTCCGGAGGCGTCGGCGCCGCGTTGATCTTGTCCGCGGCCCAGCTCGCGACCCACTGCGTCGCCGTGGTGCCGGCGTCGTCGACGACGAACGTGTTGTACATCGCGTGCACCGGATTGTTGTAGTACTCGAGCAGCCGCGGCGCGCTCGCGAGCAGATTGCCGGGATTGAGTGCGTCCGGCGGGGCGTCGCAGATGCCGTCGGTGGGCGCGCAGATCTGCACGGTCCGGTCGGCGAGCTCACCGAACCCGCCGGGCCGGGGACCGGTCAGGGTGATACCCGGCAGCCGGAGCCCGGCCAGCGCCAGCTCGGCTCCCACCCCGGCCACCGAGGGGCCGATCGTCGGGGCCGCGTCGGGGTCGCGCCGGCCGTCGGCGATGAGCGCGACACCGAGCACGCGATCCGCGGGTACCGGCCCGTTCCCGGCCCCGATCCTCGCCGCGACGTCACCGGCGATCACCGCACCCTGGGAGAAGCCCGTGAGGATGTACGACGTGAGCGGGCACTCGGCGAAGCGGCGCGTCAGGATGTCCTCCATCGCCGCGGTGCCTGCGGTGCGGCTGTTGTTGTAGGACTGCTGACCGTCCGGCGGAAGCGCGATCGGGTTGGAGAACTGCGCGACGTACGGCACGGTGTAGACGTCCGCGCGCTGCGGATCGAACTGCTGCTGCAACGGCCGGGTCACGTTCAACATCAACGAGAACGGATTGGCGGTCGGGTTGTACGGATCGTCGCCGACCGCGGACTCCCACGTGCCGGGCACCGACACCACCTGGACGTCGGGGCACTCCGCCGGCTGCGACTGCGGCTGCTCCGGCGTCGGCGGGATCGGCGGGACCGGCGTGGGCAGCCGACCGGCGAAGATGTACCACAGCGCCAGCACGACGACCAGGACGAGAAGCGCAACGATCACGACGAGGACGCGTCCGCGCCGCCTCGTCTTCGTCCTGGCCATCATGCTGTGGATCCTCCCCTAGCTGCAGTAGGTCGACTTGGCGGTCGCGATGTAGACGTTCGCGGTCTCGGCGGCCTGCTCCTCGGTGATCTCGATCCCCGAGGCGACGGCGTCGCTGCCGACCAGGGCCGTGACGATCGTCTTGATCTCGTCCTCGCTGCCGCCCTGGGCGATCGCACCGCAGATGTAGTTGGCGGTGTTGATCGCGCTGCTGCCGTCGCCGGACGGCTCGACGCCCTCGGCGCGCAGCGCGTCGAGGAACGCCGCGTCCCGCGAATCGGTGGGGACCTCGGTCGGGCCGGGGAAGCCCGGCGCGGTCTGGGGTTCGGCCGGCGGCGCGGTCGCGGCCTCGCCGGGGCTCGTCACGGGCGCCTCGACGGCGGGAGATTCCGCTGCGGTGTCCTCGGCGCCCGTCGTCGCCGTCGCGGATGCCGACGTGGTCGCGGCCGTCGCGGACGTCGTCGCCGACGGGGTGCTCGTCGCGGTGGAATCGTCGCTTCCGCAGGCGCCCAGCACAGCGGCGGCGGTCAGTGCGGCAACGCAGGCGCCGACCACGCGGGTCGAACGCGAACGGGTCCGTGCAGGCATGTGGTGGTGTCCTCGCATCCGGTTTCGTGAGCAAACGGTCTGACGGGCGAACAAGGTCGTGGGGCCGGACGGGCCGGCCCCGCCCCAGGCTACAGAGAGCTCCGGGCGGTGACCGAAGCCGTCGCTCCGATCACCGCCCGACGATAGGTGTCCACGACCGCGCGGTCGAGACCGGTCCTGGAGGGTCGCGCCTAGGGGCTCACCGCGGTGACGTCACCGACCCGGGTGACGAACCCGCCCTGGAAGTTCTGCCGGACCCCACCCTCGATCGGGAATTCGTCGCTGATCGGGAAGCCCAGCCGGCCGTTCTCGTAGCCGGCGTCCTTCCAGGCGTCGAAGATCGGGCCGTTGCGCACCGGCCAGGCACCGCTCAGCGGGCTCCAGTAGATGTTGCCGCCCTCGAACGCGTTGAAGCGGCCACCGTCCTTGACGGGGATCTCGCTGGTCTTCGGGAAGCCGAGCCAGCTGTTCTCGTAACCCATCTCGGCGTACTTGCCCATGATCAGGCCCTGCACGGCGTGGGCACCGGTGGGTTCGCTCCAG
>Ga0180215_1001608_pt1 | contig 24485 bp, 21 predicted proteins | sample eDN3rd37CBELigBY_FD_128871 | JGI IMG/M metagenome (GOLD analysis project Ga0180215, IMG submission 128871) | Enriched backyard soil microbial communities from Emeryville, California, USA - eDNA 3rd pass 37_C BE-Lig BY (version 2) (version 2) | ecosystem: Environmental > Terrestrial > Soil >...
CCTCAGCTCGGTGACGGTGCCGTCGATCAGGCGCGCGAGCTCGTGCGCGTCGGTGAAACGCAGCGCGTCCGGGCCGGGCGGGACGTTCGCGGGCAGGTCCTTCGCGGCCTCGGCGGGCAGGCCGAGGATCGCCACCTCCGCCTCGGGCCCCCACATCGCCAGCGCGGTCCGGCGCGCGACGCGGCGCAGCTCGGCGGCCGCCCGCTCGGGGTCGGGCAGGTGGTTGACGATGAACGCGCCGAGCGCGACGTCGAAGGCGCCGGCGTCGAACGGCAGCTGCTCGGCGTCGGCGTGCCGGAACGTGATCCCGGGGTGCCGGCGCCGCGCTTCGGCGAGCATGCCCTCGGCGAGGTCGACCCCGGTGACCCGCGCGCCGCGCGCCGCGGCGGCGGCCGAGAGCGCGCCGGGGCCGCAGCCCACGTCGAGCACGGCAGTGCCCGGCCCGACCCCCGCGGCGTCGAGCAGCGGCTCGATCGCGAGCGCGGTGGCCCGCGCCATCAGCGCCCCGTACGTCCCGGCCCGCTCGCTCCAGCCGGCCGCCTCGAACGCCTTGAAGGCGGCGGCGTCGCCGCCCCCGCCGGGGCGGGGCGCCCCGGCGCCGCCGCGCGGCGCGTCGCCGCCCTCGCCGGGGCGGGCCGCCGCATCGCCGCCCGCGAGGGCCCCGTCACGCCCGCCCGCGCCGCCGCGCGGCGCGTCGCCGCCCTCGCCGGGGCGGGCCGCCGCATCGCCGCCCGCGAGGGCCGCGTCGCGCCCGCCCGCGCCGCCGCGCGGCGCGTCGCCGCCACCGCCCGGCGCGGCCCCGCCGCTCACTTCGCCGCGGCCAGCTCCCATGGCGCGGCGCCCTCGCGCACCGCCCGCGCCGCGGCGGCCAGGCGGCCCTCGTCGATCGCGTCGCGCAGCTCGGCCATCAGGCGCTGGAGGTAGGCGAGGTTGTGGATCGTGAGCAGGCGCATCGCGGTCTGCTCCTTGGCCCGCAGCAGGTAGTGCAGGTAGGCGCGCGAGTAGCCCTCGGCGCAGGCCGGGCAGGGGCAGCCGTCCAGGAGCGGCTCGTCGGCCTCGCGCCAGCGCGCCTTGGCCAGGTCCACGCGCCAGCGCTTCGACGGGTCGGGCACGATCGCCATGCCGTGGCGGCCGATGCGGGTGGGCATCGCGCAGTCGAAGGTGTCGATGCCGAGCTCGACGCCGCGCACGAGGTCGTCGACCTCGCCGATGCCGAGCAGGTGGCGCGGCTGGGCCTCCGGCAGCTCCTCGATCGTCCATTCGACGACCTCGAACATCTGGGCCTTGTCCTCGCCCAGCGAACCGCCGATGGCAATGCCGCCCAGGCCGTCGCGGGCGGCGACCGCCTGGGCCGAGCTTCGCCGCAGATCCTCGTCTGTGCCGCCCTGCACGATCCCGTAGACGATCTGTCCCTCGGGGCCGTGCTGGGCGTGCCAGGCGAGGCAGCGGTCCAGCCAGCGGTGGGTGCGCTCGGTCGAGCGCGCGGTGTACTCGCGGTCGGCGTGGAACGGGGTGCACTCGTCGAAGACGAGCGCGATGTCGGACCCGAGCGCGGCCTGGACCTCCATCGAGGTCTCGGGCCCCATGAACTGGGTCGAGCCGTCGAGGTAGGAACGGAAGCGCACACCCTCCTCCTCGATCGCCAGGATCGCGCCGGCGCGCTCGCCGACGAACTGGGCGGCGCGGCCCTTGATCTCGTCGGCCACGGTGCCGTGGCCCATCGAGAAGACCTGGAAGCCGCCCGAGTCGGTGATGATCGGCTTGTCCCAGCGCTGGAAGCGGTGCAGGCCGCCGAGCTTGGCGATCAGCTCGTGGCCGGGCGCGAGGAACAGGTGGAACGTGTTCCCCAGCACCATGTCGAAGCCGAGGTCACCGGCCTCGCGCACCTCGAGGGTCTTGACGACCGCCTTCGTCGCCAGCGGGACGAAGGCGGGCGTGCGGACCTCGCCGTGCGCGAGCTTCAGGGTGCCGGTGCGGGCGTAGGAGCCCGGGTCCTTCGTGCGGATGACGAACACGGGGCGGCAACACTAGCCGCCCCGCCAAGGGTCACTTGCTCTCGGAGGCCTCGATGGTCTTCGGCGCGCCGTTGCCGACGCCGATCGCGATCTTGCGCGGCTTGCGCTCCTCGGGCTTCGGGATGCGGACCTCGAGGACGCCGCGGTCGAACGTCGCCGTGATCTCGTCGCCGTCGACGCCCTCCGGGAGCGTCAGCGAGCGCGAGAAGGACCCGAACGCGCGCTCGACCCGCTGGTAGCCGTCCTTCTTCTCGGTGTGCTCGGCCTTGCGCTCACCCGAGACGGTCAGGACGCGGTCCTCGACCTCGATCGTGACGTCGTCCTCGGTCATGCCGGGCAGGTCGGCCCGCAGGACGAAGTGGTCGTCCTCCTCGATCAGGTCCATCGCCGGCATCCAGCGGCGGAGCGTCCCGTTCCCGTTGCCCTGGACCGGCGCGTCGAAGACGCTGCTGAACAGACGGTTCATCTCGTTCTGCAGCGTGGTGAGCTCACGGAGCGGTTCCCAACGAACGATTGCCATATCGGTACCTCCTGATAGCAGCAAGACTTCGTTGCTGACCAATATAAGATCTAAGTCGCTCGCTATCAAGTATAGGTCGAGCCGCGGCGCCGGCAACGGCCGGCGGACGCACATGGGTGACTACGCCGGGCGCGGCCCGGCGACAACCGACGAAGGGGCGCTAGGACTCGTTGCCGGCGCCGCTCGCGCCCGTCCAGTCCGTGACGGGCGCGTTGGCGTCGTCGGACTGGATCCAGCCCTGCGCGTGGTTGATCTCCACGAGCTGCTCGTTGACGCGTTGCATGCCGCCCGTGAGCAGCTCGGCGGAGTAGATGAAGCGCAGCACGGCGGAGACGAGCCCGCCGACCAGGCCCGGGCCGCCGTCCGTCGAGCGGCCGGTGGCCCCGGCGCCGCCGGCCGCGGTCGGGTCGGCGCCGAAGAACTGCGTGCCCATGCGCGTGAGGAAGATGATCTTCGAGACGTCGACGGCGTTCTTGAGGTCGATCGCGCGCCCGCCGACGCGGTCGCCGACGTTGCCCTCGATCGTGTGGATCACGTACTCGGCGGCGTCGAAGCTCTCGACGAGCATCGTGTGGCTCTGTCCCCCGCCCGTGAACTCGTTGTTGCCCTCGGCGTCGCCGCGCGGCTTGACCACGATGTCGCCGGGCTGCGGCAGCGGGTGCGTGGTGAAGAACGTCTCGGTGACCGTGCGCCGCGCCTCGTCGGTCGTCGCCCTCCGCAGGTCGGCCCGCAGCCGCCTCCACTCGGCCTTGTCGATCAGCGCGCTGCCGGTGCCGGCGGCGTCCTCGACGGTCTGGTCGGGCGCGGTGATCTCCCGGTTCTGGGGGTCCAGGCCCTGGGTCGACCAGTGGCGCAGCCGCCAGCCCGACATGAACTGCGACGTCGTGCCGCGGGCGTTGGCCCGGAAGCCGAGCCGCGTGTAGGCGTAGCCGGCGAACTTCGTGCACCACGGCTGGGCGCCGCCGCCGATCGCCTCGTCGTAGGTGTCGGGGAAGACGCCGGTGTTGTTGCGCTCCCACCGGGCGGTGGTGCCCTGGTGGTACATCGTCCCCAGCAGGAACTCCATCCGCGCCACGGACGCGGCGAGCTGGCCGAGCGTGGCCACCTTCTCCTCGGCCGTGATGTCCGTGCGGTCCAGGTAACCGTCGAGCAGGGCGCGCGGCGGCATGTTCTCCCGCGTCCAGCCGGCCAGGGCCAGCACGGCCGCCTGGTGGGCGGCCAGCGCGGCGGCGCGCGCCGTCCGGGCCGTGTTCCTGGCGGCCGTCGTGGTCGCGGCCGCGAGCGCCTCGTCGGCGGTCTTGAGCTCCTCGATCTTGGCCTTGACGTCCTCGACGAGGCCGGAGAACGTCTCGGCCGGGGCCTCGGCCGGCGCCTCCGCGGCCGGCTCGGGCGGCGCCTCGGCGGGCGGCGCCGGGTCGCGGGCGAGCACGCGCCCGACGGCGGCGTTGCCGGCGGTGCGCTGGAGGCGCAGCAGCAGCGCCTGCGACGGCGCGGCGGGCATCGTGACGCGGGCGGGCTCGTCCCGGCGCTCCTCGCGTCCTTGCTGCGTCTGGTACTCCCGCATCCACGGTCGATCCTCGCGGACGCCGACGGCGGCCGTCAAGGGCCGTTCGGGCCGCCCTGGGGGCAGGCCGGGCTAGTCCGTCGCGGCCGAGCCGGGCAGCACGCGCTCCCACAGCTCGGCGAGCAGCTCGAGCTCCTGGGGCGCGAAATGGCGCAGGAAGCGCTCGCGCACGCCCGCGAGGTGCGTCGGCCGCGCGGTCTCCAGCACCTCGGAGCCCTTGGGCGTGAGCACGGCGTAGCAGCCGCGCCCGTCGTCCGTGCAGGGGTCGCGCTCGATCAGCCCGTGCTTGACGAGCCGGTCCACCAGCCGGGTCATCCCCGACCGCGACAGCAGCACGGAGTCCGCGAGCTCGGCCATGCGGCGCTTCTTGCCGGGCGCCGAGTCGAGCGTGATCAGCACCTCGTAGGAGCTCAGCGGCAGATCATGGGCGGCGGAGAGCTCGGCGTCGAGCTCCTTCACCAGCGCGGTGTGCACGCGCAACAGCCCCCGCCACGCCCCCAACTCGGCGGGCGAGAGGTCGACCCTTGTCTGCGGCATCGCCATCGCAGAACAGTTTAGCGGGCGGTAGTTGCGCGAGCAACCGCTACGCCAGCAGCGAGCGCCCGGTCATCTCGGGCGGCTGCTCGATCCCCAGCAGCGCCAGCGCCGTCGGCGCGACATCGGCGAGGATCCCCTCGCCGGACAGCGCGTCCGCGCCCGCGGTGACGATGAACGGCACCGGGTTCAGCGAGTGCGCCGTGTTCGGCGAGCCGTCCTCGTTGAGCATGTGGTCGCAGTTGCCGTGGTCGGCGGTGATGATGCAGGCGCCGCCGGCCGCGTGCACGGCCTCGACGACCTGGCCCAGGCACTCGTCGACGGTCTCGACCGCCTTCACCGCGGCCTCGATCACGCCCGTGTGGCCGACCATGTCCGGGTTGGCGAAGTTGATGATCGAGAACGCCGGCCGCTCGGCCTCGAAGTGCTTGACGAACGCGGCCGCCGCCTCGCGCGCGGACATCTCCGGCTTGTGGTCGTACGTCGGGACGTCGCGCGGGGACGGCACGAGCTCGCGCACCTCGCCCTCGTAGGGCTCCTCCTCGCCGCCGTTGAAGAAGTACGTGACGTGCGGGTACTTCTCGGTCTCGGCGACGTGCAGCTGGCCCTTGCCCTCGCGCTCGATCACCTTCCCGATCGTGAGCGCCGGCCGGTGCGGCGGGAAGATCACGTCGTAGTCCCACGTCTCGTCGTACTCGGCCAGGGTCGCGTAGCGCTCGATCACGCCGGCGCCGCCGCGGTCGATCTCCGTGAACTCCGGGTCGCAGAGCGCGAGCGTGATCTCGCGCATCCGGTCCGGGCGGAAGTTGAACGCCAGCACGGCGTCGCCCGGGCGGATCCGCGCCTCCTCGCCGACCGTGGTCGGCGTGATGAACTCGTCCGTCTCGCCGCGCGCGTAGGCGGCCTGGGCGGCCTCCGGCCCCGAGTCGGCGTGGTGGTCGGCCTTGCCGTGCACGAGCAGGTCGTACGCCTTCTGGATGCGGTCCCAGCGCTTGTCGCGGTCCATCGCGTAGTAGCGGCCGACGACCGAGCCGATCCGGCCCGCGCCGACCTCGTCCATCCACGACTGCACCTCGGCCAGGTACTTGGCGCCGCCGGTCGGCGACGTGTCGCGCCCGTCGGTGAACGCGTGCACGACGAGGTCCTCGATCCCCCACTCGGCGGCGAGCTCGATCAGCGCCTTCAGGTGGCGGTCGGAGGAGTGCACGCCGCCGTCGGACACCAGGCCGATGAAGTGCACGCGCGGGGCGTCGCGCAACGCCTTCTGCAGCGTCTCGTTCTCGGCCAGCGTGCCGTCCTCGACGGCGGCGTCGATGCGGGCCAGGTCCTGGGGGACGATCGCGCCGGCCCCCAGGTTCAGATGCCCGACCTCGGAGTTGCCCATCTGCCCCTCGGGCAGGCCGACGGCCGGCCCCATCGCGGTCAGCTGCGTGTGCGGGTGCTTGGCCCACAGCTCGTCGAAGACCGGGGTCTTGGCCAGCGAGACCGCGTTGCCCGGGCCGTCCGGGGCCAGGCCCCAGCCGTCGAGCACGACCAGGCAGACGGACGGGACGCTCATGCGCGCGCGGCCTGCACGATCGCGGCGAACGCCTCCGGGTCCAGCGACGCGCCGCCGATCAGGCCGCCGTCGACGTCCGGCTGGGCGAGGATCTCGGCCGCGTTGTCCGGCTTCATCGAGCCGCCGTAGAGCACGCGGACCTGGTTGCCGGCCTCCTTGTCGAAGCCCTGCACGAGCGCGCGCACGAACGCGATCGCGTCCTGCGCCTGCTCGGGCGTCGCGGTCAGGCCGGTGCCGATCGCCCAGATCGGCTCGTAGGCCACCACGACCTCGTGCAGCCGCTCGACCGGGACCTTCTCCAGGCCCTCCTGGACCTGGTGGCGGAGCTTGCGCTCGGTGTCGCCGCGCTCGCGCTCCTCCTCGCTCTCGCCGACGCACAGGATCGGCGTGAGCCCGGCCTCGAGCGCGCGCGGGACCTTGGCCTGCAGCGCCTTGTCGGTCTCGCCGAAGTACTGGCGGCGCTCGGAGTGCCCGAGGATCACGCCCGCGACGCCGATCTCGGCCAGCATCGGCGCGCTGACCTCGCCCGTGTAGGCGCCCGAGTCCTTCTCGTGCATGTTCTGGGCGTAGACCTGGACGGCGGAGCCGCGCGCGGAGTCCACGACCGCCTGCAGCGACAGGAACGGAGGCGCGACGACGACGTCGACGTCCTCGACGGCGCCGACCCGCGGCAGCAGGGCGTGGATCAGCTCCTCCGACTCGGCGATCGTGTTGTTCAGCTTCCAGTTGCCGGCGATGAACGGCTTGCGACTCATGACAGGGCCTTCACTCCCGGCAGCTCCTTGCCTTCGATCAGCTCAAGTGACGCGCCGCCGCCCGTGGAGAGGTGGCTGACGCGGTCGGCCAGCCCGAACTGGGCCAGCGCCGCGGCGGAGTCACCGCCGCCGACGACCGTGGTCGCGTCCGTGGCGGCCATCGCCTCGGCGACCGCGCGCGTGCCGGCGGCGAACGGCTCCAGCTCGAACGCGCCCATCGGGCCGTTCCAGAAGACCGTGCCGGCCTCGGCGATCGTCGCGCTGTAGCGCTCGGCCGTCCCGGCGCCGACGTCGAGGCCCATCCAGCCCTCGGGGACGTCGACCCCGTCGAGCTCGCGCACCTCGGTGTCGGCCTTGAACTCGCGGCCCGCGACGAGGTCCGACGGCAGCTGGAGCTTGTCGTTGCCGAGCAGCTCCTTGGCCGGGGCGATGCCCTCCTCCTCGCACAGCGAGGCGCCGACCTCGTGGCCCTGGGCCTTGAAGAACGGGAAGCACATCGCGCCGCCGATCAGCACCGTGTCGGCCTTCTCGAGGAACGCCTCGAGCACGCCGATCTTGTCGGTCACCTTGGCGCCGCCGACGACCGCCACCAGCGGCCGCTTCGGGTCCTCGAGGATGCCGTTGAGCGTCTTGACCTCGCGCTCGAGCAGCCGGCCCGCGGCGCTCGGCAGCAGGTGCGCGACGCCCTCCGTGGACGCGTGCGCGCGGTGCGCGGCGCCGAACGCGTCGTTGACGTAGACGTCGGCGAGCTTCGCGTAGCGCTTCGCCAGCGCCTCGTCGTTCTTGGTCTCGCCCTCGAAGAAGCGCACGTTCTCGACCATCACGACCTCGCCCTCGGGCACGGCGTCGAGGTCGGGCGCGAGCGTGACCTCGACGCCGAGCAGCTCGCCGAGCCGGTCGGCGGCGGGCTTGAGCGAGAACTTCTCGTCGACGCCCTTGGGGCGCCCGAGGTGGGCGAGCAGCACGAGCCCGCTCGCCCCCTTGGAGCGCAGCTCCTTCAGCGTCGGCAGCGCCGCCCGGATCCGTGCGTCGTCGGTGATCCTGCGGTCCTCGTCCTGCGGGACGTTGAAGTCCACGCGGACGAGGACGCGCTTACCGGCGACGTCGAGATCGTCAAGCGTGCGCACGCACCAGCACCTTCTGCGCGAGGTCGACGCAGCGGTTGGAGTAGCCCCACTCGTTGTCGTACCAGGTCACGATCTTGACCAGGTTGCCCTGCAGCACCGACGTCAGCTGCGCGTCGAAGATCGAGCTGTGCGGGTCCTTGACGATGTCCGAGGAGACGATCGGGTCCTCCGTGTAGCGCAGGATCCCGTTGCCCGACGCCGCCTTGACGGCCGCGTTGACCTCCTCGACCGTGGTGTCGCGGCCCGCGACGATCGTGAGGTCCACGACCGAGCCGGTCGGGACGGGGGCGCGCACCGCGAAGCCGTGCAGCTTGCCGTTGAGCTCGGGGATCACGAGGCCGATCGCCTTGGCGGCGCCCGTGGAGGCCGGCACGAGGTTGATCGCGGCGGCGCGCGCACGGCGCATGTCCTTGTGCGGCGCGTCCACCAGGCGCTGGTCGCCCGTGTAGGCGTGGATCGTGGTCATCAGGCCCTTCTCGATCCCCAGCGTGTCGTTGAGGACCTTGGCCACCGGCGCCAGGCAGTTCGTGGTGCAGGACGCGTTGGAGATCACGTCGTGCTTGTCCGGGTCGTAGACCTCGTCGAAGTTGACGCCGAGGACGACGGTCGCGTCCGGCTCGGTCGCCGGCGCGGAGATGATCACCTTCTTGGCGCCGGCCGCGAGGTGCTTGGCGGCGTCCTCGCGCTTGGTGAAGCGGCCCGTGGACTCGATCACGACGTCGACGCCGAGGTCGCCCCACGGCAGCGCGGCCGGGTCGGTCTCGGCGAGGACCTTGACCTCCTTGCCGTCCACCGTCAGCGCGCCCTCGCCCGCCGTGACCTCGCCCGGGAACGGGCCGAACACGGAGTCGTACTTGAGCAGGTGGCCGAGCGTGCCGGCATCCGTGATGTCGTTGACGGCGACGATCTCGACGTCCGCGCTGGACTCATGCGCGGCGCGGAAGACGTTGCGGCCGATCCGGCCGAAGCCATTGATCCCCACACGTACAGCCATGTGTCGTTCCCTTTCCCGGTTGAAAACGGGGGGTCAGGCTACCGAACCTGGAGGGTGTGACGGGCGATCAGCGCCGGATGGGAAGCCGGTCGACGTCGCGGTGCGCCACCTCGACGAAGTATTCGTCGCGATCGCGGAACACGCTCGCGAGGTGCTCGGCGATTGCGACCGAGCGGTGGCGGCCGCCCGTGCAGCCGATCGCGATCATCAGATGTGCCTTGCCCTCGGCGATGTACTGCGGCAGCAGGAACTCCAGCAGCGGGATCACGTGGCCGTAGAACTCCTCGAGCCGGCCGTCGCGGGCCACGTAGTCGACGATCCGCTGGTCGAACCCCGTCAGCGGGCGCAGGTCGGGGTCGTAGTGCGGGTTGGGCAGAAAGCGGACGTCGAAGGCGATGTCGGCGTCGCGCGGCGGGCCGTGCTTGTGCCCGAAGGAGGCGAACGTGACCGCGAGCCGGCCCGACTGGGCGGGCGACAGCAGCTCGTCGGCGACCTTGCGCCGCAGCGCGGACGCGGTCAGGCCCGAGGTGTCGATCACCAGGTCCGCGCGCTCGCGCACGGGCTCGAGCAGCTTCTGCTCGGCGCGGATGCCGTCGAGCACGCTGCCGTGCGGCGCCAGCGGGTGGCGGCGGCGCGTCTCCTTGTAGCGGTCCACCAGCGTCTGCTCGTCCGCGGTGAGGAAGATCACGCGGTGCACGAGGCCGCTCGCGCCGAGCTGGTCGATCACCCCCGCGAGCGCGGTCAGGTACTCGCCCGAGCGCGAGTCGCACACGACCGCCGCCAGCTCGACCTTGGAGCCCTCGTAGGTGAACAGCTCGCTGAGCGCGCGGATCATCTCCGCCGGCAGGTTGTCGACGCAGAAGTAGCCCGCGTCCTCGAAGACGTTCATGGCCGAGGACTTGCCGGCCCCGGACAGGCCGGAGATCACGACCAGGTCCTCGAGGTTCGAACCGGGCCGACGCCCGTCGCCGTCCCTGACCGCGTTGCTCATCGGCCCGTCCGGTTGAGGTGGGCGTACAGGTCGCGGGCGACCTTCTGCGGGAAGCCGGGCACGGCCTCGAGCTGCTCGCGCGAGGCGCCGAGGACCGCCTCGGGCGAACCGAAGTGCTTGAGCAGCGCGCGCTTGCGCGCCGGGCCGATGCCCGGGAGCTCGTCCATGATCGATGCCGTCATCGCCTTGTCTCGCCGGATCCGGTGGTGGGTGATGGCAAAACGATGCGCCTCGTCCCGGACGCGTTGCACGAGCTGCAGCGCGGGCGTGTCGTGCGGCATCACCACCGGGACGGGGTTGCCGGGCAGGAAGACCTCCTCGATGCGCTTGGCCAGCGACACCACGGCCACGCCGCGCTCGCGGAAGCCGCGCAGGGGCTCCAGGCCCGCGGCCAGCTGGCCCTTGCCGCCGTCGATGATCACCAGGTTCGGCAGCGCCGCGAACGACGCGTCGCGCTCGGCGTCGTAGGGCGAGCGCTCCGCCTGGCGCTCCCACTGGGCGTAGCGACGGGACAGCACTTCCGCCATCGCCGCGAAATCATCGCCGTCGTCGACCTCGCGGATCGTGAAGCGCCGGTAATCGCTCTTCTTGGGCGCGCCGCCCTCGAAGACCACCATCGACGCCACGGTGTGCGTGCCGCCGACGTGCGAGATGTCGAAGCACTCGATCCGCACCGGCAGTGTGTCCAGGCCGAGCGCCTGCTGGAGGCCGGTCAGCGAGTCCACGCGCTGCTGGCGGCGCCGCTCGGCCTTGAGCTTCTCCTGGTCGAGCGCGAGCCGCGCGTTGCGCTGCGCGAGGTCGAGGATGCGGCGCTTGCCGCCGCGCTCGGCGGCGCGGATCTCGACCTTCCCGGAGCCGCGCCGTTCGGCCAGGATCTCGCCCAGCACGTCCAGCGCCGACCCCTCCGCCAGCGTGTGCTCGACCACGATCAGCGACGGGATCGAGAGCGCGCTCGCGTAGTACTGGAGCATGAACTCCTCGGCGACGATCGCCGGCTCCTGCTCGGCCTGGTTGTCGAGGTAGAAGGACTGGCGGTCGCTGAGCACGCCGTCGCGGACCTGGAAGACCTGCGCGTTGGCCTCCGTGCCCTCGACCGCCACCGCGACCGCGTCGTAGGTGCCCGAGCCGCCCTCGGCCACGCGCTGGCGCTCGAGCAGCGCCTTGACGGCCTGCAGCCGGTTGCGCTCGATCGTGGCCTGCTCGTAGTCCCGCTGGCCGGCGGCGAAGTACATCTTGCGCTCGAGGTCGCGCTCGATCTGCTTGAAGCGGCCCGAGAGGAACGCGATCACGCCGTCGATGCCCTCGCGGTACTCCTCCTTGGAGACGTAGCCCACGCAGGGTGCCCCGCAGCGCTTGATGTAGTAGTCCAGGCACGGCGAGCCGCTGTGGCGGCCCGGCTCCGGGCCCTCGCAGGAGCGGAAGAGAAAGATCTTGCCGAGCAGGTCCAGCGTCCCCCGCACGCGCTTGGCGGAGCTGTAGGGGCCGAAGTAGACGCGGTCGCGCTTGTGCTTCTCGCGCGTGAAGTACACGCGCGGGAAGTCCTCGTCGAGGCTGATCGCGATGTACGGATAGGACTTGTCGTCGCGCAGCCGGATGTTGAACTTCGGCTTGTACTGCTTGATGAAGTTCTGCTCGGTCAGCAGCGCCTCGGCCTCGGTGACCACGACGAGGTACTCGATGTGGTCGATCTCCTCCGTCAGCGCGGTCGTCCCGTAGACGGTCGGGTTGGAAAAGTGACTCGCGACGCGCTTGCGGATCGACTTGGCCTTGCCGACGTAGACGACCCGCCCGCGGGCGTCGCGGAACAGGTAGACGCCAGGCTGGTCCGGCAAGGCACGACGCTGCTCCCGGAGCCGTAGCCGGCGCTGCTCGTCGGGTGGTGCGTCGACAGCCATCGTTGCTCTGACAATGAGGTTAGACAGGCCCCCGGTCCGCAACTCGGTGGGAACTGATCGGTTCCGGGCAGCATGCAGCGAATGCGAACGACGATCGTTCTGGCCGTGCTCGCGGCCCTCGTCCTCGCCGTCCCGGCGTCCGCCAACTACCGGGTCGGCCTCTCTGAACAGGACGCGCGGACCTTTGACCAGCCGCTCTGGCAGAACCTCAAGCTCAAGCGCGTGCGCTACGTCGTGCCGTGGGATTACGCCCGCCACGACTGGGCCGTCGCCGAGACGACCAACTTCATGAACGCCGCCCGCGCGCACAAGCAGGACGTGCTGGTGATGTTCACCGCGCCCCGCGGGTGCTGGAACGACGGGCGTTACTCGCGCTCGAAGGACTGCCGTGCGCCGTCCAAGGCCGCCTACACGCGCGCCTTCAAGAACTTCAAGAAGGCGTTCCCGTGGGTGAAGACCTACGCGCCCTGGAACGAGGCCAACCACGCCTCCCAGCCGACCGCCAAGAACCCGAAGCGCGCCGCGCAGTACTACGACGCGCTGCGCAAGAACTGCCGCGGCTGCAAGATCCTGGGCGCCGACGTGCTCGACCAGAGCAACGTCCGCAGCTGGCTCAAGCGCTTCATCCGCTACTCCAAGAACAAGGCGCGGCTGTGGGGCCTGCACAACTACAAGGACGTCAACCGCAAGCAGTCCAAGGGCCTGCGCAACGTGCTCAAGACCGTCCCGGGCCAGGTGTGGCTGACCGAGACCGGCGGGATCACGAAGTTCGAATCCTCCGGCTTCAAGCGCTCGCCCTCGCGCGCCAAGTCCGCGACCAAGTACATGTTCAAGCTCGCGGACCGCTTCGACTCGCGCAAGAAGGGCTACAAGTCCAAGGTCACGCGCCTGTACGTCTACCGCTGGTGGGGCGAGCCCGACGGCCGCTTCGACGCCGGCCTGGTCAACCCGGACGGCTCGGCGCGCCCGGCCTACAACGAGTTCGCCAAGTACGTCAAGCGCCGCCAGAAGTGACACCTGACTAAGGTCCGTTGGACCTTGGTCAACCTGTACTCAGACACCCAGACCCGCCCGTCCCCCGCCATGCGCAAGGCCATGGCGGAGGCCGAGGTGGGGGACGAGCAGCGCTTCGAGGACCCGCAGGTCACCGAGCTCTGCCGTCGCGTCGCCGAGCTGTTCGGGATGGAGGCCGCGGTCTTCCTCCCGAGCGGCACGATGTGCAACGAGATCGCGTTCCGGCTGCACATCCGCCCCGGCGGCGACGAAGCCATCCTGCACCGGCTCTCGCACCCGATCATCGCCGAGGCCGGCGGGCCCGCCGCGTTCGCGGGCGCCATGATGCAGCCGCTGGACACGCCCAAGGGCATGTTCACGGGCGACGACGTCCGCGGCGCGCTGCGCTACCCGGACCGCTACTCGCCGCGCTCGCGCCTGGTGTCGGTCGAGCAGACGACGAACATGGCCGGCGGCCGCGTGTGGCCGCTCGAGCAGCTGCGCGGCGTCGTGGAGGCGGCGCGTGAGCACGACCTGCGGCTGCACATGGACGGCGCGCGGCTGATGAACGCGGTCGTGGCCTCGGGCGTGCCCGCCGCCGAGATGGCGGCCGGCTTCGACACGGCCTGGATCGACTTCACGAAGGGTCTCGGCGCGCCGCTGGGCGCGTGCCTGGCCGGCTCGGCCGAGCTGATCGAGGAGGCGTGGCGCTACAAGCAGATGCTCGGCGGCGCGATGCGCCAGGCCGGGATCGTCGCCGCGGGCGCGCTCTACGCGCTCGAGCACAACGTCGAGCGGCTCGCCGAGGACCACGCCAACGCCGCCGCGCTGGCGCGCGGGATCGCCGACGTCGTCGAGATCGACCCGGACGAGGTCGAGACCAACATCGTGATCTTCGAGGTCGACGACCCGGACCGCGTCTGCGAGGCGCTCGAGGCCGAGGGCGTGCTCATGGGCGTCGTCGGCGAGCGGCAGATCCGCGCCGTGACCCACTTGGATGTCGACGCGGACGGGATACAACGTGCCGTCGAGGCCGTCCATCGAGTCGTGAGGTCCCCATGAAGCTGGAAGGCATCCACCACATCACGGCGATCACCGGTGACGCGCCGCGCAACGTCGACTTCTACGTGCGCGTGCTCGGCCTGCGCATGGTCAAGAAGTCCGTCAACCAGGACGACCCGACCGTCTACCACCTGTTCTACGCCGACGAGCTGGGGTCCGCGGGCTCGGACCTGACGTTCTTCGAGTACCCCAACGCCCGCCCGGGGCGCGCGGGCGCCGGCATGGTGCACCGGATCGCGCACCGCGTCGCCTCGGCCGCCACGCTGGACTTCTGGGCCGACCGGCTCGGGAGCGAGGGCGTCGAGACCGCGCGCGTGGACGGCGCGCTGCGCTTCGCCGACCCCGAGGGCCTCGAGCACGAGCTGGTGGTCGCCGACGTGCCCGACGCGCCGCTCACCGCCCGCTCCACCGAGGTGCCGCCCGAGCACGCGCTGCAGGGCTTCCACGCCGTCGACGCGCTCGTGCCCAGCGCCGCCCGGTCGGGGGCGATGGTCACCGGCCTGCTCGGCTTCGAGGCGCGCGGCGAGGACGCCTACGAGGCCCGCGGCGCCTCGCGCGGCGGCACGATCCGCTTCCAGAGCACGCGCGAGCGCGGCTTCGGCGGCGCGGGGACCGTCCACCACATCGCCTGGGCGACGCTCTACGACGAGCACGCCGCCTGGCGCGAGCGCGTGGCCGCCGAGCGCCAGGTCACGCCGGTGATCGACCGCTTCTACTTCCGCTCGGCGTACTTCCGCGAGCCGGGCGGGATCCTGTACGAGCTGGCCTCGATCGGGCCCGGCTTCGCGACGGACGAGCCCCAGGAGACGCTGGGCGAGTCGCTGGCGCTGCCGCCGGACTTCGAGCGGCTGCGCGCCCAGGTCGAGCCGCTGCTGACGCCGCTGCCCGACGTGCGCCAGTGGCGGCCGGCGCCCGTGAGCTGAGTGAGCGCGCGCCCGCGCGCCAGCATCAGCAGCGGCAGGGTCGCGCCGACGATCGCCAGCGCGCCGCGGTGCATGACGCCGGACTCTCCTCGGGGAGCGTCGGCGTGGGCTTGGAGATACCTAGGAGAAGGTGACCAGCGGGCCGTCCATGCTGTTCACGCCGGCCACGCAGGCACGGCGCGCCGCGGCCGGGGACAGCTGCGGGCAGCCGTCGGTGCGGAAGGCACCATCGCTGATCACGCCCAGCACCTTGCCCAGCCAGCGGTAGCAGGTCGTGGCCATCGTGCCCTTGAACTGGCCGCAGTCCTGGATCAGCTGGAGCCGCAGCTCGTCGGGGTAGGCGAGCAGGTTCTGGACCTTGGTGCCGCGGATGCAGGCGGACACGTCGGTGCCGTCCCGCAGCGCCGAGCACAGGCGCAGCTGGGCGCGCGGGTCGGCCGGGCCGACGACGATCGCGCCGGTCACGCACGCCGCGCGCTGCAGGCCCTCGAGCCCGCCGCACAGCTCCTCGAAGTCCTGCGGCGACTGGGTGATGGTCCCGTCCGTGGTCTCGACGAACGCGCGGTACCAGCACGTGCGCACGAACTCGTCGGGCTGGGCGGCGCACAGCTCGCGCGGGTCGGTCACCGCGTCCTTGGGCTTCGTCGTCTCGTCGATCCCGTTCACGGCGAACCAGTAGTCGTGGTAGACGCCCTGCGAGCAGTCCGGCGCGGCGGCCGAGCCCAGCTGGCGGCACATCTCCAGCGAGGGCCCGATCGTGTCGTTGGTGAGCCGCATGAACGCGTGCCCGAACCCGTGCGTGCAGCTGTAGCGTTGGTAGCGGGTCTGCGAGGACGAGCACAGCTCGTTGGCGACCTGCGGGCCTGACGCCTCGATCTCGGGCGCGACCGCGGTCACGAGCCCGTGCGCGTAGCCCGCCGAGCAGCCCGGGTCGTTCGTGCGCGGCAGGGCGTCCATCAGCTTCGCGAGCGTGAGCTTGGTGCGCAGCGCGTACTCGCGCGCGACCGTGTGCATGATCCCGTGGCAGTTGGCCAGCAGGAAGCCGGACTGGTCCGCGTAGGCCGCGTTCGTGATCCCCTCGACCGCCGCCAGCGGGTCGGCGGCCTCGTTGACGATCTTGTCGAGCTCGCGCGCATAACAGCTGCGGCCCTCGTCCTGGACCAGGCCCTGGCAGTTCGCGAGGTCGCCCGTCGCGGTCTGGGAGCTGCGCGCCGCGCTCGGCTTGTCGTCCCCGGAGGTGGCGAGCACGATCCCGGCGCCGGCCGCGATCAGCAGCACGACCACGCCGAGGCCGGCCAGCAGCGCGCGGCGGTTCATGACGTGGCCGCCAGCGGCTCGGTCCAGCCGAGCCACGACGGCACCTGCTCGTCGATCACGCCCACGCGCGTGTGCAGGTCGCACAGCAGCGGCCGCGCCTCGGCCTCCGAGGACGCGAACGTGACCGCGGGCGCGCCCGTGGGTGCCTCGAGCGACACGGTCGCCTCGACGCCGCTTCCGACCGACGCCAGCTCACGCCCGACCTCGCGGCGGTAACAGGCCCGCGCGGCGTCGCCCTCGAGCTGCGCGCAGACCGCGAAGTTGCCGCCGACGACCGGCGCCTCGTCGCGCCGCTGCAGCACGGACAGCAGCACGGCGACCGCGGCGGCGATCAGCCCGCCGGCGAACAGCATCCGGTGCGACAGGAACTTCGACAAGACCAGTGTCAGCGTAGTCGAGGTGGGTGCCTTCCGGCCACCAGAAAGTCGTGGTCCGGTGCCCACCGCCCGCCGGCCGGAGCCGGCGGGCGGTCGCGGCGGACGGCGCCTCCTACGGGTTCGTGGTGGAGAGCGTGAACGTCAGCGTCTTGCTGTACGTCCCCGTCCGCAGGGCCTCGTCGGCGTCGATGGCCTGCTTGAAGGCCACCGCCACCGGGTCGTTGCTGACCGGACCGTCGTAGGTCAGCAGTGTCGTCGAGCCGCCCACCGGGGCGAGCGCCCCGCCCGTGCCGGCCGGGCTCGTCGCGGCGGCCCGCAGCGGTTGCGCGAGCGAGAAGGCGCCGTTGACCAGGCGGCCCGGCGCGGCGCCATCGGGGTCGGAGACCGACAGCGTCGCCGCGCCCGCGGTCGAGACGACGTTCGCGGTCGTGCTCGCGTCGTACTCGCGCGCGACGCCCGGCGTGAACGCGCCGAAGGTCGCGGGCGCGCCGAGCGTCAGCGAGAGCGTCGCCGGGACGCTGCCGCCGACCTCGCCCTGCGTGCACAGCGAGCGGACCGCCTGCTGGCCGCGCGTGAGCTTGACCGTGGTCGTCTCGAGCACGGTGCCGTCAGGCGCGGTGCACGTGAGCGTCCAGGCCTCGTCGATGCCCTGGTCGGAGTACTGGCTCGGGCGCACGGACGGGTTGACGTGCCATTCGAACTTGCCGTCGGCGGGCACGGTCATCGTCGTCTTGATCGTGTTCGGGAGCGTGCGCACCTCGGCCGGCTGGCCCGTCTCCCAGACCGTGTTGGAGGTGTCGAGCGTGGTCTCCTTGGTCAGCGTCAGCGTCGCCCCGGGGACGGCCGTGCCGCTGATCACGGAGTGCAGCGCCGGGTCGATGACCGCCTTGAACGCGTCGTAGTAGAGGCCGCGCATCGTCTGCCCGGCGTAGCGCTCGCCGATCCCGAGGTAGTTGTTGATGACGTTCTCGTACGGCGGGTGGTAGGTCTGCGTGCCGCTGAAGCCCGGCGTCGCCTCGGGCGTGAAGCCGAACGTGCCGTAGCCGTAGAAGGCGTGCTGCTCGGCGGTGCTGGAGGCCTCGTAGTAGACGTCGGTCCACGGCCCGGACGGCCAGCCCGTGAGGTTGTTCACCAGCCGCTCGAGCAGGCCCTGGTAGTACGCCTCGTCGTAGACCACGTCGGGCTCGTTGGAGGAGCTCGGCGCGCGCAGCAGCCGCCGGTCGGGCGTGTGGTTGTTGATCGCGACCATGATCTGGTTCGCGTTCAGGAGCTCGATCATCGCCGCGATCTCGGGCTCCGACGCGGGCGCGAAGCCGCGGTGGTTGGACGCCGTCTGGCTCGTGCTCGAGCCCGGGCCGCCCCAGAACGGCAGGTAGTTGCGGTTGAGGTCCACGCCGCGGTTGGCGTTCGCCGAGGCGATGCACTCCTCGTAGGTCGGGACCACGTTGAACTCGACCCGGCAGTTCTTGCGCTTCTGCTCGTTGATCAGGCGGCGCGAGACGTCGTAGCCGTCCGGGTTGACCACCGGCACCGCGATCAGCTTGCCCTTCTCGAGCAGGGTCGTCGCGTCCGGGTCGGTCCCGTCGTGCATCAGCAGGTCGTAGACGAACTCGAGCGTGAACTCGGGCGTCGGCCACTCGCGCGCGTGGTGGGCGCCCGTGAGCAGGAACGCCGGCTTGCCCGTGTCCTGCATCACGTTGTGGCTGACCTCCACGCCGTAGATCGGCTTGCCCAGCAGCGACGGCTTGCTGAGCGTGAACAGCTTCACCCGGGTCGGGTGGTCGGCCGCGAGCTGCTGGAGCTCGGCGTTGATCGTCTCCAGGTCGCGGTAGGCGACGCGGCCCGTCGGCAGCTGCGAGAGCGGCTCCACGCCGGCCTCGACGCGCGCCTGGGCGCGCTCCTCGCGCTCGATCCGCGCGTCGTTGGCGCCGTCCACGTCCTCCAGCAGGACCTTGAACCGGACGCCGGCGTTCCTGAGGATCTCGCGGTCCTCGGAGCCGTGCAGCATCACCTCCGTGCGGTCGTCGCCCTCATAGGTGACGTCGAGCCCGAGCGCCTCGAGCTCGTGCAGGACCGCCGGCTCCGTGGACTGCACCTCCACGAGCGTCGTCTTCGCCTGCGCGGCGCCCGGTACGAGCAGCCCCGCACAGACCGAGAGCCCCGCCAGGACCCTGAATCGGTGCACTGATCCCATCCCCCCTCGTGTCAAGTCCCCTCCTGACTGACGGCGATGTCAGCACGTTAGGGGCGCGGGGACGAGTTGGGAACCGCGCGGGTGTGGATGTGTCTCAGCGGCAGACCGCGGAGGTCTGCGTGGAGACGGATGCGCCGTTGACGGTCACGCCGGACGCGGTGGCGACGAAGTCGAGCACCGATTCCGTGCCGTCGTCGTAGACGCGGCGCACCCGCGCGGCGGCGCCCTCCGTGCGGTACTCGGCGGCGAGGACCTCCCAGGTGCCGCCGTAGCGGCGGTGGGTGGCGTCGCTGTCGGGGAGCGGGTACTCCGAGCCGGAGCCGAACTCGCTGTAGGTGCTGACGTCCTCGACGAAGCGGCCGTCGGCGCAGAGGTGCAGGTGGGTCTCGGAGGAGCTGAAGGTGGTCGCGGTGATGCGGGTGAAGGCGCGGCCGGCGAGGTCGGTGCGGGCGCGGGCCCTGGGGTCTTCCGGTTGGGCGCACGCGGTCCACAGGCCGCGCTTGGCTTGCTGCGCCGCTTGCTGGGCCGCGGTCAGCGCGGCGGCGAGCTTGAGGTTCGTGAGATTGCCGGCGCGGGCGGCGCCCGACTTCAGCAGGGCGGCGTTGACGAGCTTGTGGTTCCGGTAGACGTAGCGGCCCTTGCCGGCGCCGTCGCGCTTGAGGCGGACCTTCGCGTTGCGCGGGAGCAGGCGCTTGAGCGCGGCGCGGGCCTGCTTCGCGTGGCAGGCCGGGACGTCGACGCCGAGCAGGTCGTAGGTCTTGGCGCCGACGCGGATCGTGTTGCCGTCGACGACCTTCTTCACCGTCGCGGCGCCCGCGGTGGGCGCGATGCCGAGCGCGACCGCTGACGAGAGGAGGAGGGTCGTCAACGGTCGCGCACGCATCGGGAGGAGGGGTCGGACCGCCGCGCTGGTCAGACGCGGCGGCCCTGCTGGTGCTCCAGCCCCGGCGAGCGTCAGAGGAGAGTGGGAACGACTCGGGGGGCCTGAAGCTATTTCGCGGTGGTCAGCCGCTGTGTGACCATCTTCGGCCCTCGCGCGCGTGTTCACCATCCACCTTGGGGGTGAACCGTCTCCCCCCTCGTCGGTCAAGATGTGACGATGGACTGGAACGAGCGGTTCGCTCGCCGCGCGCGCGAGCGTGGGAGCGCGGAGCTGGCAACGATCCTCGCCGGGCCGCCGCCCGGGGTGCTGGCGATGACCGGCGGGTTCCCGAACGTCGCCACCTTCCAGACGTCGGTGCTGGCCGAGCTCGCCGAGCAGGTGCTCGCCAACGATCCCGGCGTCGCGCTGCAGTACGGGCCCTCGCAGGGGCTTCCGAGCGTCCGCGCGTACCTGCGCGAGCGCGTCGGCGCGCTGCAGGGCCGCCAGCCCGCCGAGGGCGAGCTGATGGTCACCAGCGGCGGGATGGAGTGCATCGACCTGGTCTGCCGCACGCTGCTGGACCCGGGCGACGACGTCGCCGTCGAGGCGCCGACCTACCTCGGGGCGATCATGGGCTTCGAGGGCTACGAGGCGGTGCTGACGGGGATCGGGATGGACGCCGACGGGCTGCTCGTCGACGACCTCGCTCTTAGGTTGTCGCGCGGCTATCGCCCCAAGCTCGTGTACGTCATCCCGGACTACCAGAACCCGTCCGGGCGGTCGCTGTCCCTGGAGCGGCGGCAGGCGCTGGTCTCGCTCTGCCGGCAGTACGGCGTGCTGATCTTCGAGGACGTCGCCTACCGCGAGCTCGCGTTCGACGGCGAGCCGCTCCCCTCGCTGTGGTCGCTCGGGCCCGACGTCGTCCTGCAGGCCGGCACGTTCTCCAAGATCTTCTCCCCCGGCTTCCGGCTCGGGTGGGCGGTCGGCCCGGAGCCGCTCGTGGCCCTGCTGGCCGACTTCAAGCAGAACACGGACCAGTGCGCGAGCGCGCTCGGGCAGCGGATGGTCGAGGAGTACGGGCGCGCCGGCCACTTCGACACGGGCGTCCCGCGGGCGCGCGCCCTCTACGCCTCGCACTGGACCGCGCTCTCGGCGGCGCTGACGGAGCACATGCCGTCGGGCTGCACGTGGAGCCAGCCGACCGGCGGCATGTTCACCTGGGTCACGCTGCCCGAGGGCGTCGACACGCTCGCCCTGCGCCCCGCGGCGCTGGAAGCGGGCGTGGCCTACGTGCCCGGGCGGCCGTTCTACGTCGACGAGTCGGGGCAGAACGAGCTGCGGCTCTCCTTCAGCCACCTGGACGAGGGGCAGCTCGAGCTCGCCGCGCGGCGGCTGGCGGGCGTGATCGCGGGCGCGCTCGCGCCGGCGTAGCGCGGGCCGCGCGGGGCGCCGCCGCCCGCGCGCGGCTCGGCGCCACGCCGCGCCGCGCGCCGACGCGGCGCGCCCGCCCGCGCGCACGCGCCTCGCCGCCGCCACGCCACGTCGCGGCGCCCCCGGCCCATGCCGCGACGCCCCGCGCCCCGCCGCGCCGCGGAGGTGCGCCGGATTCATACGTATTTCCAGGGGTTTCCCGGCTCACCTCCGCACTCGCGGGGTGAGCGGCTCCGGTCAGCCCTCGTCGCCGAGGGTGGTGCCGTCCCAGTTCGAGCAGTCGCGGTGCCAGTCGTACGCGCGGGCGCAGACCGTGCGCTGCCGCCAGGTGTCGCGGAAGTGGTCCATGAACTCGTCGAGCGCGGCCGCTTGCGCCTCCTGGGCGAGGGTCTCGCGGGCCAGCGTGCGCGCCTCCTCGGGCGTGAGCCGGCGCGCGGGCGTGATCCGCAGGAGCTTGATCACGTAGTAGCCGCCCTCGTACTCGATCGGGCCGATCAGCTCGCCCCGCTTGGCGCGGAAGATCGCGCGATCGAGCTTGCGCGGCAGGCCTCCGCGCGCGTTCTCGGTCAGCACGTCGGGTTCGCCCTCGACGTCGTAGCGGCGGGCGGCCTGGCGGAACGTCGCGCCGCGCTCGATCGCCGCCTTGACGCGGCGCGCCTTCGCGCGCGAGGTGGTCATCAGGAGGCGGACGTCGCGCAGCTCCGGGACCGCGGGCATCTCGTTCTGCGCGAGGTACGTCTCGACCTCCGCGTCGGTGACCGTGGCGGCGGCCGCTGTCGTAACCGCGTCGCTGAGCTTCTCCGCCATCAGCTCCTGGCGCACGCGCCAGCGGACGTCCCGGAGCGTCTGCTTGGTCGTGCTCAGGAAGCGCCGGAAGTCCTTGTCCGTCTTGAACGCCGAGCGCTTCTGCCTGCGGAAGGTCCGCTCGACCTCGCGCGCGCTGACCGCGATGCCGCGCTCGCGCGTCTCGCCTGTCAGCCACGCGTGCTCGATCAGCAGCTGCAGGGCGGGCGCCTGGACCTCGCGGCTCTTCGCCTTGCTGCGCGGTACGCCGATGCTCGCCGCGTTGACCTGCGTCCAGTGCTCGACCTGCGCGACGGAGACCACCTGCGTGCCCGCCGGGCCTTCGATCGTCACCGCGGTCTGGGCCCCTGCCGGCGCGGCGGAGAGCGCGAGCGCCGTGATCGTCGCCGCGAGCGCGCGGCTTCCCTGCCGTTTCATCGCGGCCGAACGTAGCGTGCGGTTTCACCACGGTCAACCGATCAGGAGCACTGTGGCTCATCGCACCAAGCGCACCGTCAGACCGTCCGCGGCCAACGGCGCTCCCGCGCCGTTCATCAGCCCCATGATCCGCGCGACGTACCCGCGCGTCTCGGGGTACGGCGGGATGCAGCCGCACGCGGCGACCGCTCCCGGGCCGGCGTTGTAGGCCGCGAGCGCGAGCGGCACCGAGCCGAACTGGCGCAGCAGGTCGCGCATGAAGTGCGCCTGGGCGTGGATCGCCTGCTGCGGGTCGAGCGGGTTCTCCAGGCCGAACGCCCGCGCCGTCGCCGGCATGAACTGCGCGATGCCCAGCGCGCCCGCCTTCGAGCGCGCGAACGGGTTGAAGTTCGACTCGGCGTAGAGCTGCGCGGCCAGCAGCGTCGCGGACACGTTCCAGCGCTGCGCCGCGCTGCGCAGGATCGGGGCGTAGCGCTCGGGGACGAAGCCCGGCAGCGCGCGGACGGCGGCCCCGTCGGGCCGCGGCGCCGACTGCGTGTTCAGCGCGTAGCCGAAGTGCCACGGCTCGTGCGGGTAGCGCTTGATGAACTTCAAGCGCGGCGCGTTGGCGGCGAGCCAGCCGTACGCGGACTCGGGGCCGAGGTCGAGCTCGGTCCCGTAGCGGTGCAGGCTCGTGCCCGGCCGCGCGACCCATTTCGGGTCCGGCCGCTTGGCCCACAGCACCGCCTGCTCGGCGTCGGAGCGGTACGCGCTGACGATCGTCAGCGCGATGCCGTCGGCGCGGGCGGCGCGCTCGAGCCGGTCGAACGCCAGCGCCACGTCGGGGCGCATCGGCTTGCCCTGCCGGTGGGCCAGCGGCCCGTCGTACCCGCCGCCCTCGGCGAACCCGGCGGCGCTCGGGGCGAGCTCGGCCTCCGCGGCGACGGCGAGCCGCACCTCCTTTCGTTGCCGGCCCTCGCCGAAGCGCACCGTCTCGCTGATCGCCACCCGCACGCGGACGGGCGCGATCGTGTCCTCGTCGGGGAAGCTGACCCGCGGGCGGCCGTGCCCGTTCGCGGCGGCGACGGCGCGCGCCGTCCGGCGCGCCCGTTCGAGGTACTCGGCCTTGGGGAGGTGGTTCGGGTTCGGGGTCTCCTCGATGTACGCGGGCTCGAACAGCCGCGGGTAGTCGGCGTGCATCGTGCGGGCGGCGGCCACGGCCGCGAGGTCCGCGGCGCGCTGGGCCGCGCCCTCCTTGCCGACCGCGGCGGCGACGGCGGCGACGATCACGGCCGCGATGAGGATGCCGGCGAGGCCGCCGACCACGAGGATGGCGGCTTGGCCGCGCTCGGGGTGGCGCGGCGCCGCGAGGCGTGGCGCGGCGCTCATCGGCGCTCCTCCTCCTCGAGCAGGCGGCGGATCGCCGCGGGCGCTCTGCGCCCGGCGCGGGCCAGGGCGCGGGCGGTCCGGTGCAGTGGGCGGACGGTCGCGGACGCGCCGCCCGGGAGGCCCGCGAGCCGCGCGAGCGGGCCATCGGGGTCGTCCGTGACGAGCACGAGCAGGTCCTGCTCGGCGAGCGCCGCGTCGATCGCCGGGGTGCGCGGTGCGACGACGGCGAACACGGCCGGTGCGCCGAGGAGCGCGAGGCGCCGCGCGATCGGGGCGAGGTGGTCCTCGTCGGGCTCCAGCCGCACCCACGCCAGCCGGCCGCGCGCCCACGGCTCGAACCCGTGCGCCTCGAGCCGCGCGGCGAGCCGCCGGGCGGCGCCGGTCGCGTTCGCGGCCTCCTGCGGGCGCGCGCCGCCGATCATCGCCACGGTGGCGGCTTTCGCCCGCATCGCGCGCCGCAGCGAGAGCGCGAGCGCGGCGGCGACCGGCTCGACCTCGCCGGGCCTGCCGAGCACCGCGGCCGACGTCACCTCCGCCGGAGCGTCCTCGTGCGGCTCGTCGTCGGGCACGGGCGGCATCCAGCGCCGCTCGCGCTCGTCCGAGGGCGGCGCGAACCAGGTTCGCTCATCCGCCGCTTGTGGCAGCGGCGCGACGAACCAGGCGCGAGCACGGTCGAGCGCGCTCATGGCCCCGCGTCCGCTCGGGCGACGCCGGCGAGCCGGTCCGCGAGGCCGGGAAGCGGGAACGCGCTGCGCACGCGCACGTGCACCCGACGCCCGGTGAC
>Ga0180215_1001610_pt1 | contig 24480 bp, 28 predicted proteins | sample eDN3rd37CBELigBY_FD_128871 | JGI IMG/M metagenome (GOLD analysis project Ga0180215, IMG submission 128871) | Enriched backyard soil microbial communities from Emeryville, California, USA - eDNA 3rd pass 37_C BE-Lig BY (version 2) (version 2) | ecosystem: Environmental > Terrestrial > Soil >...
CGCATTCTTGTCATCAATAAAGGTCAGATTCTGGAAGAAGGTTCACACGATGAACTAATTGGGCGGAAGAGCTTTTATTGGAAATTGCATCAGGCTCAACATCGGTCGTTAGATGTGGGTTAACATGATAAAAAAACCAAGGACCACCTTGGTTTTTTTAATTCTCTTAGATAAGGATGCAGGTTTTCATCATCATGTATGGAATTAACTAGAATAGCAAAAAAGGAGATGATTAGAATCGTGGAAAAGAAAACACAAATTGGGAAAACGGATTTATTCGTCAATCCAATCGGTTTAGGAACAAATGCGGTTGGGGGACATAATTTGTTTCCAAACTTAGATGAAGCAGCTGGAAAAGAATTAGTTCTGACCGGCCTGGAGAATGGCATCAATTTTCTAGATACCGCCTTTATTTACGGACCGAAACGCTCTGAAGAAATCATTGGCGAGGTAGTAAAGGAAAGAGGGAATCGTTCGGAAATTGTGATTGCTACAAAAGCCGCCCATAAATATGTTGGAGAAGAGATTGTTCTTGATAATTCACCCGAATTTTTAAAGCAGTCTGTGGAGGAGAGCTTGCAGCGACTACAAACAGATTATATCGATTTATTTTACATACATTTTCCGGATACCGATACGCCCAAAGATGAGGCGGTTGGAGCGTTAAAACAGTTGAAAGATGCAGGGAAGATTCGTGCCATCGGAGTATCGAACTTTACCTTGGAACAAGTAAAAGAAGCGAACAAAGATGGGTACGTGGATGTTGTTCAAGGCGAATATAACTTAGTTAGCCGCGAGGCGGAGAAGGATTTCTTTCCTTATGCTCTCAACCAGCAGATCTCGTTTATACCTTATTTCCCTTTGGCAAAAGGAATATTGACTGGTAAATATCAGGTAGATACAGATTTGACTGGAAGACGTGGCAAGTTCTTTGAAAAGCCACTGTATGAAAGAACGCTAGAAAAGGTTGAAGGTTTAAGAACCATTGCCACCTCAAAAGAAGTAGAAATTGCCCATCTTGTTCTTGCATGGTATTTAACTAGAGAAGCTATTGATGTTGTGATTCCAGGTGCTAAAAACGCAACCCAGGTGCTGAACAATTTAAAGACATTAGAGGTTCAATTATCTGTCGATGAGATACAAGCGATTGACCGTATTTTTCAAGAAAACTGAAGATTTTAGACAGATGCTTGAGCGAAATATAATGACAGGAGATGTATCTAAAAGGTACATCTCCTTTTATTTAATTTGCATGGTATCACGATGAAGGTTTTCGCTCGAAAATCCTTTTAAAGTTTTCTCTATAATAAAACAACAAATATACATAAGCGAAGGTAAGAAGGGTGGCTAGAAAAAGGAGCGAGCGGTCAAGGAACAAATGGAGAAGCAAGATATTAACGATGATTGGGGACAATAATGCAAGTGATAATGGAACGAAACGATTGAGTAACAAAAGAATACCACAAACGATTTCTAACGTTTTCTCCGCAACTAATAAATAATCAAACTGAAATAAATCCATAGCCTTTGGACTTGTGGGAATAAATGGTTCTAGTCCAAAAATGACAAAATATCCATTTATCCCGGCAACCAAAAAGACAATCCCTAGAAAAACTCTACATATTTGCATCATAATAGAACTCAATCGGCACACCTCCTAGTAAAGTCTATTCTTCTTTCAAACGGATATCCTTCTAAAGTTCATACTGTGATAAGAGAAAGTATGCTTCATTAAAGCAAAAAACCCACTACTTTATATAAAAGCAGTGGGGACTTACCTTCATTTTGTTTTTACATCAATTTGAACAGTGGCTCATTTTTAATAAAATGAATGGGTGTATTTGGGAATATTTCAGCCATTTTTGTGGCAAGAAGGTTCATCCCAGGTTCTTCACTTTCAGCGTGCCCTAAGATAATAAGTGCCTTTTCTTTCCCTTGAAAATTCGCATCGCGTACATATTCTGGTGTTTCCCATTCAGGGCCTTCGCCGTAGATGACGAGATCCAGCTGGTGTTTTTCAAATAGTGGAATCACATTCGATCCACCACCTCTATACCCCACCAAAATCCCAATTTTTGTACAAGGTTTTGATAGGTCACCTACATAGCGTAAAGAATCAATCTGGAGCTTGTTTTTTACATAATCGATTATTTCCTTTGTCGTCTTCGGAGGGATATTCAAAATAGTCGCTGCAGGTTGATGTTCTTCTACATAAGAATCCCAGTTTAATGCTTGAACCAATCCATAGGTTATTCCATCAGGCTTATAGCGGTGTATGTAATCGTGAATGCGGTATATGGCAATCCCTGATTCTTTGATGAACTGAAGTTTTTCTTCTTGAACTTGATTTTCACCAAGATTATTTTCATCCCAATGGCTGTAAAATAATCCTTCATGGGTAAGAAGCAAATTTGCCCCCAACTCCACCGTCTTTTTTAAAGCATGCAGTGTAGGCATAAACGAAACAGCCACACCTGTTACTTTCATATCGAGCGACCCGAACTTTAAGGTATCGACAGTATTTTCAAGCTTTTCTACTGGAGAGGTTAGTTGTTGAATGATATCTTGAACAATTAGGCTCATTTTTTCAGTCCTTCCACATTTTTATAATTAAATCATAATAGGATAGGCTGGTTTCATTGGATCATGCAAGGGGAAAACTGCATGTTATCGGTGCGTTGAGTAATAGGCGAATGACTGTGCACCAGGGTAGACATTAATAGAATAATTGCTCCACCATTCCAATCACCAAGAAAGATAGAATGAGAGTGGGCACAAAAAGAAAAATCCGAAACGATAAACGAATAGAATTGAAGCGAATAAATACCTTCCAGATTAAGCTGAACCCAACCATCAAGAGCGGTAGTCCAATACAAATAGCGATAAAATCCATTAGCGTAAAGGGCTTACTGATACAGTGATCAAAAAAAATATTAAGACCAAATAGTATGGTGACTAAAAGGAATTGACAAACAAAAAATCGAACATGCATCATGAGTGAACTCCTCTTGTTTTGATAATATTATTATCATATGACTAAAAAATGGAATTGTCATTAGGAGTTTATCACTATTTGAATCTCAGAAAATAAACGTTAACAATTTTGTCTTTTTTGTCAGGCTAAAAGTCTATGTAACAATGGTAAAATTAGGTAAGAAAGATAGAACTTAGCCAAACAAGGAGATGAGAAGGATGTTAACGATTTATTCTAGGATCGTCGTTCCTTATGATCATTCTGAGTTAAGTAAAAAGGCTCTACAATCTGCAATCACGCTTGCAAAGCAAGACAACAAGATTGAATTGTATGTTCTAATGGTCATTCAACCGGAAATCACCATCGCGTACCAACAAACGAATACTAGGGAATACCAACGTGAAGCGTTCGGCAAGCTGCGAAACATAATCGAAACAGAGTTATCTGTATTGCCAAACAGAACGAGAACATTTGTATTGGAAGGCAATCCACCATCACTTATCGTAGATTTCGTGAAGGAGCATGATGGGGATTTAGTTGTAATGGGCAGCAGAGGCTTAAGTGGACTAAAGGAATTGTTTTTAGGAAGTGTTAGTCATTATGTTGTTCAAAAAGCACCATGTCCGGTTCTAGTAGTGAAATAGAGAATAAATGACAGCAAATGGCGAACAGTGAAAAAAGCTGTTCGCTTTTTTTAATTCCTTGAACAAAATCGAAGAATACCATCTTTCCTTCAAAAAGACTTACAAACCAAGAGCCCCAAATAAAATAGAAAAGGTGAATAGATAAAAGGAGATAAAATATTTACTTTCGTAGAAATATAAGGATGATAATCATCATCCATTGTTTATAACGGAATACCTAACACCTAAACAATGGACTTGCATATAGCCAAATAAATAGAGGGAGGGAAATACTGATCTATGACGAAATAAAATCAGTATGCTATGTAAGTTGTAGGGGAAAAGAAAGAAGATTTTACGGGAAAGTTGGTGCAAGGATATGGACTATGTAAAACTAGGTAACACTGGGATGGATGTGTCACGTCTTTGTCTTGGTTGCATGAGTTATGGTGAACCAGAACGAGGAAATCACCAGTGGGTGTTAGATGAAGAAAAGAGTCGCCCGATGATTAAAAAGGCCCTAGATTTGGGAATTAATTTCTTTGATACCGCCAATGTGTATTCAGACGGGACAAGCGAAGAAATTGTCGGTCGAGCACTTAAAGATTTTGCCAATCGTGATGAGATTGTGTTGGCCACAAAAGTTCATGGTAGGATGCACAAAGGACCAAATGGTGCAGGACTATCACGGAAAGCGATTATGAATGAAATCGATAATAGTCTAAAACGACTTGGAACAGATTATGTTGACCTCTATCAAATTCATCGCTGGGATTATGATACCCCGATCGAAGAAACAATGGAGGCGTTGCATGATGTCGTTAAAGCGGGAAAGGCAAGATATATTGGTGCTTCCTCTATGTTTGCATGGCAATTCCAAAAAGCCTTACATATCGCAGAAAAAAATGGGTGGACCCGTTTTGTCTCGATGCAAAACTACTTAAATCTTCTGTATCGGGAAGAAGAACGGGAGATGCTACCGCTATGTAAAGAAGAGAAAATCGGCGTGATTCCTTGGAGTCCGATGGCGAGAGGCCGATTGACACGAGATTGGGATTCAACCACTTCGCGTTCGGAAACCGACGAGTTTGGTAAATATCTTTATGCAAAAACAGCAGAATCCGACCGTGTTGTCGTCGAACGAGTAGCGGAAATCGCCGAAAATCGAGGCGTTCCTAGAGCTCAAATTGCTCTTGCTTGGGTGCTCCAAAAGGATCCTATAACAGCACCAATCATTGGCGCCACAAAAGTATCTCATTTGGAAGATGCAGTCGCCGCTCTTGACGTTCATTTGTCATCCGAAGAAATTTCGTTCCTCGAAGAGCCGTATGTACCACATTCAGTTGTGGGTTTTAAATAGTAAGTGTAGCATTCTAATAAAAACTGCCCTAGGGATCTTACTTAGGGCAGTTTTTATTTTACATATAAGGAACCGTGCTAGCTGTCCTTCTGAGTTAAAATTACACCATAATAATTTATCATAATAAAGAGAATAATAACACTATGTAATTTTTTTTCAAAAATGACTTCCTAATTCGACAATTTTCGAGTAAAATTATCTAGCTTAATGTAAAATTTCTTCGAATGGAAAATATTAATGGGGGTTACAGAATGGCTTTCAAAAAAAAGGATAAGTTTGGTCTCTTACTACATAACATTTCTTCTAATTTAAAAGAGGCAACGACTTATTTTTCTGATTACAAATTGAACAATGTCAGCGATTTAAAAATTTTCTCCGAAAAAATGAAGGAATATGAAACAAAAGGAGATACATATGTACATGAAGTCATTAAGGAATTAAATAATGCCTTTATTACCCCAATTGAACGGGAGGATATTCTGGCATTAACGATGACGATGGACGATGTGTTAGATGGTCTAGAACATACTGCAGCATTATTTGAAATGTATTCAATCACAAATGCAGACGACTTTATGCTCCAATTTGTTGATGCGATAAAAAATTGCGCTTTTGAAATTCAAGATTCGATTGATCTGCTAACAAATAAGAAATTACCTCAAATTCGTGACCATGCGATCAAGATAAAAGATTACGAATCAAAGTGTGATGGAATCCAGCGACAATCGATTAAACATTTATTTTCGGTTGAAAAAGATCCAATTCGCATTATTCAATACAAGGAGATTTACGAAAACCTTGAAGATATAGCCGATTATTGCCAAAACGTTGCGAATACGTTAGAAACCATCATCATGAAAAATGCATAAGGAGAAATGACAAATGGATGGACTATTTATTTTGACAATCTTAATTGTCATTTGTGCCTTGGCTTTTGATTTTATTAACGGGTTCCATGATACCGCAAATGCCATTGCAACTTCTGTTTCCACTAAAGCCTTGAAACCAAGACATGCAATATTATTAGCGGCAACGATGAACTTTATCGGCGCAATGACCTTCACTGGGGTAGCAAAAGCGATTACGAAGGACATCGTCGATCCGTTTACCCTGCAAAATGGTTCACTTGTGATTCTTGCCGCACTGCTTTCTGCGATTGCATGGAACTTAATCACTTGGTATTACGGCATTCCGAGCAGTTCTTCTCATGCGATTATCGGTTCGATTGCTGGTGCAGCCATAGCTGCAGCAGGATTTAGTTCTTTAAATTATTCAGGCTTTATTAAAATTATTCAGGCGTTACTCATTTCACCAGTCCTTGCTTTTGTAGTCGGATATTTAGTTTATAGCCTATTTAAAATTATCTTTAAAAACAATAACTTAGCAAAAACAAATAAAGGTTTTCGAACTTTTCAAATTTTCACTGCTGCTATTCAAGCCTATTCACATGGAACCAATGATGCACAAAAAGCAATGGGAATCATCACAATGGCCTTAATTGCAAGTGGCAATCTTACGACGGATGATGTACCTTTTTGGGTGCAGTTTGCCTGTGCTCTTGCCATGGGTCTGGGAACTTCAGTAGGTGGTTGGAAAATTATTAAAACGGTTGGGGGCAATATCATGAAGATTCGCCCCGTAAACGGAGTGGCTGCTGATATAACTGGTGCCATGATTATTTTTGGAGCAACCTTTATCCATCTACCTGTAAGTACGACACATGTCATCTCTTCCTCCATTATGGGTGTTGGAGCTTCTCATCGACTAAAAGGCGTTAAATGGGGAACAGCACAACGAATGCTTATTACATGGGTGATTACATTGCCAATTTCAGCAACATTAGCAGGATTAATCTATTTTGTGTTAAATCTCATCTTTTAACGATTCATACACTGTTTTTTCATTGAAAACTGGATAAAACTAATTCATAGTAAGTACCTTTTAGCACAAAATGGAGTTGATAGGATGCCGAAAGCAAAAGCAAAAAGTGGTATTGGGAGAGGAACAGGCAAAAAAGGCTGGAATCGTTGGCAAGCGAAAGCAAACAAAGTAAAGAGTGCCAAACCTTACAAAAGTAAAGGCACTAAACAAGCCGATGATTCTAAGCATAATGCAGATTAATGTTATAAAACAAGATTGTCTAGTTGAGCCTGAGAAAGAAATGCTAGGGTGACAATCGATGGAACAATAACCTTCTTTTTTAAGAAGGTTATTTTTTTATGGAGAAATGGTTCAAATTTTGGGCATTCTTGTTATATAGAATTAATTGCGAATGAGATAGACTATCACAGAAAGAGATGATAAGTATTGGATAAGCAGATAAGTACAAAAATGAAAATAAAAAAGCCAGCCTATCAGGTGTTTGAAGCAATCGTTATTCCAGTACATATAGGGAATTACTGGTTCTCGTACAGTTCAGAAAGGTGGGAACAAGGTAAGAGTGTTACATTAAGATATGATGAATATCAAGCAGAAGGTGAGATTAACATCTTGGAAATCAAGGTAAATAACAAAATTGTGTTTTCTTGGGGAGGGGAACTAGGAGAAGAAACTATTGTCACAATTACATTCAAAGTGTTGGAACCTAATTGCACGTTGGTTGAGATAATCGAATCAGGTTTTAATGAAGAGGATCCTGAGTTAGTCTGTAAAATGTTAGACCAAAAAGAAGGCTGGGTGTATATGTTATCCTGTTTAAAAAGCTATTTGGAAAATGGGGTAACCAATTTACGAGCATCTCTAGTCCATTAGATTCCCTTTACGTTGGGGGAAGTCATCGTACTTAAATAGAAACCCCCAAGTATAGGAAAATGAGGTATTACGAATTCTTCTAAAAATAGGAGGACAGGTGGGCCCTGTCCCTCATCCAGGAATCGTAATATCTTGTAAGTGAGTTTGATTGATGTTCATTACATAGGAGTGAGGCTTTTCAGCATTTCGCTTCGTTAATTCATTGAAGAGGCTCTTATATTCAACAATGGATATTTCGCTATGAATATATCTTTTTTGAACATAATCTAGTAGTTCATTCGCATGATACGGCGGCTGATTCTTCTCCAACTGAAAACGGTGAATTAATTCCTCTAACATAAGATCACTCCATTTTTAGATTGTTTGCTACTTGAAAACGCTTCCATAGTCAAGTATAACATGTGTTTTTGATATGATGAATTATAAAATAATTCAAATTATCGACACATTTCTACAAGGCTAAAATGGTTTGCTGCAAAAAAACAGCTTATTTCCCCAGAGTTAGGGAATTAAACTGTTTTTTTAAAGAGGGCAGAACCGTTTAAACTAGGAGGAAACCAACAACTAAATAAAACAAGGTTGCGATCGCGGCACCTATGATACAAATCTTCAACTTATAACGGGCGTATTCAACAATATGCAAATCTAAAATGGATGCTGTCGTAATCGTAGTATCTCCCAATGGGGAAGTCAACGCGCCAAACGCTCCACTTGCAAATACGGCGCCTACGGTCAAAGGGATGGATGCTCCTGTTGAAACAGCTAGTGTCATCCCTAGAGGCATAAACAATCCCCAGGTCCCCCAAGAAGAACCAATAAAGTACCCTACCGTTGAACCAAGTAAAAAGATGACACCCGGTGTTAAAAAAGCTGGAAGGAAAGATCCTAATGTGGAGCTAATGAAAGCTGAAAATCCGAGATCTTCTGCTGATAACGTGAGCGCCCAAATAAGTACAAGCAAGCTAATTGCCTCCATCATTTGATTGCCCCCATCATAAAAATGGTACAACAATTCGTCCAATGGTTGTTTACGAATAATATATAAAATAAACGACAATACCAAAGTGATAAAAACAGCTAAAAGCATGACAAAAGTTGCATCGGCAACCGAAAAGGCTTCGAAGACAGAGGAGGCACCTCTAGCTGTCCCGTCTTTCCACAAAAGAAATAAAGATAATCCTAATAAAATAAAGACAGGAATAATTAAATTCCAAGGCTGAGCCTTTACCATATCCAGTTCTCTCTTAATCCCAACCCGATGAAACTCATGCTCGTGATCATCTATTTGCTTCTTTTCTTTAGAGACATCAGACTTTTTTTTCGGGTTCCATAAGGTTTGAATGATGCCAATAATTAGCATGCTAATCGCAAAAAAATTAAAGAGAATGCTTTGTAAAAAAACTTGATAGGGCGACAACTTTAGGTTTAATTCTAGGATTCCGCCTTCTACTAGAGAAACCATAAACCCGACAAACGCGGTTGCAACTGGTAAGAGAACAATAATGGACTCTGTTGAGATGTCCAAGGTTAACCCGACTTTTTCTTTAGATAAATTCATTTTTTTAATCAATGATTTGATGACGGGACCAACCATCATGATGCGAAACATGGGCATCATAAACGTGAAAGGAAGGGTAAGCCAAATGACTCCTAGCAAACCTCGTTCAGTGTGAATTTTTGTACCAACCCACTCTGAGAACCCTTTTATCCCCCCAGAGATGTTCATCATCCCTACAAGACCACCAAATAAATAAAGAAACGCAATGATTTTGATATTGGTTTCATCAGACAGGGTCGTAACGATATAGGTGACGGATTGATAGGTTCCGTTTATTAAATCAGTTGTTACAATCAATGAACCAACAAGCAAACCGACTACGAGCCCAGGTAAAATGTTCTTGAGCCAGATTGACATTGTAATCACAATCGCAAACGGCAATAAAGAAAGCCAAGTATGTTCCAAATCTTTGCCTCCTAAATCCATGGTTTATGTAGAAATCTAACTAGCTTATCTATTGAATTTGTATAGTATTGCCGTTAATGATCTTTTATATGTTTGGTTTTGTACACACTGGTTCCTCACAAAATACCAATAATTTGGACCTCTGATTCTGTGTGAATACTCATAATGGATAAATTATCACTTTACGGAAAAAATACCTTTAATAGCTAACGGAGGTTTTTTTATGGAGAAACATAATATTAAATTGACTTCTTCAGAAGTTGCGAATCTTTGGGCGAATTATATTGGGGATAGCATGTCCATTTGTGTGTTCAAGTATTTTATAGCTCATGTTGATGATTGTGAAATTCACACTATCCTAAAACACGCGATGGATTTGTCGAAGCAGCATGTTGAAACCATCCAGGATATTTTTCAAGAGGAAGGAATTCCTGTTCCTAAAGGATTTACAGATGAAGATGTGAATATCGAAGCTGCACGATTATTCGAAGATCCATTTTATTTATACTACGTTAAAAATATGACAAAAGGTGGACTTGCCACCTATGGGGCAATTTTGCCAAATGTATTTCGAAACGATATAAGAGAATATTTCATGTCTTGTTTGTCTTCAACAATGGAACTATATAATGAGACGACAGAATTGCTCTTGTCAAAAGGTCTCGAAATCCGTTCGCCGAATATTCCATACCCAACTACCGTGGAGTTTGTAAAAAAACAAAATTTCTTAGCGGGATGGTTTGGGGATAAACGACCACTATCAGCGATAGAGATCACACATCTCTATGCAAATATACAAACGAATAAACTAGGGGAAGCGTTAACCCTGGGATTTGCGCAAGTAGCAAACAGAAAAGATGTGAAAGAGTATATTCTAAGAGGTTTAGAAATGGCAAAAAAACATATTGAAAGATTTTCTAAGCATCTTAAAGCTGATTCATTGGCAATTCCTATGCCCTGGGACCAAAGTGTAACCACATCTACAGAACCGCCATACTCAGAAAAACTAATGATGTATCATGTTGGATTACTAAGTAGCGCAGGAATGGGAAACTATGGGGTGTCAATGTCCCTGTCTCCGAGACGAGACTTAGCATCCTTATACGGGGAAATGATTGGGGAAGTGGGCCTTTATGCCGAAGATGGAGCAAACATCAATATCAAATATAACTGGATGGAAAGACCTCCTCAGGCTGCTGACCGAGATGAATTAACACAATAGCATCGTTTGAAAGGAGGGTTAGCATGGAATACAGAGAATACTGGAATCAAATTTATGAGAAAAGTGACGAGTTTAATTCGTTAATTGCGTCTTATTGGCATGACTATTCGCATATTGGAACATGGCAATTTTGGTTCGTTGCATTTCTATTTATTGCTCCTTTAGTTTTGCTTTACTTTATCGTGGATCGAAGCAGAATTTTTGAGATATTTTTCTTTGGGTATACCGTTCATATTTTGTGGATTTATGCTGACCTTGTGCTTGAAAGGTATGGATATTTTGTACACACCTATTTTTTATCTCCATACTATCCTTTTGCCTCAAATATAACCGCATCCTTACTCCCTGTGGGTTATTTGCTCGTTTATCAATATTGTACAAATAGAAATAAAAACTTTTTTCTTTACGCTCTTTTATTTGCAATAGTAATTACTTATATTACAGCCCCTCTAGAGGAGATGTTAGGGTTATTAGAAGTAAGAAAAGGGATGAAAAAATTCTATATAGTACTTATAGGAATGGGTGCTGCATCTATTGCCTACTTGTTCACAAGATTCATTATACGGTTTTCCAAGAAATCCTCGTAGTTACACATCAACATAGTCTATGAAACGGCCTTTATCACAAAAAGATAAGGCTTTTTTTGTTCGAAAATGGATCATGCAAAAGCGAAAATCCAAGTATTCAGTCGATTGAATAAAAGCCAATAATATTCGGTTATTATAACTGAAAATTGAAATTTTTAACAATGAAAGCCCTTTTATTATGGTATAATATTCCTGTCAGTTCTAACTTGGAAGGTGTGAGATCCTATGTCCGAGAAATTAAAACAACTAGTAAATGAACGCAATTCTTTTCTAAATCTGCTAACTAAGGGTAGGTATCCTCTTTTTCATAAAAGAAGAGAGTTTACGATGAGTAAAGAAACCGAAAGGCTCCACATACGACCACTGAAGAAAACAGATTACTCAAATTGGTTAAACGCGTTTAATAATCGACTTCCTTCTCAGCACAAACACGATAAAGGTAGAATGAATATGAGTAATTGCAGTGAACAGTGGTTTGCTCAACTAGTGAGAGAACACCAGGAGTTAGCATTATCAGATCAAGCCTATATTTTCGGGGTGTTTCGCAAGCCTGATGACACTCACTTAGGCATGATCGACTTTTCAACTTTAGCAAGAGAAAACTTTCAATGGGGACGTATAGGGTATACCATTCACAATCATTTCTGGCGCCAAGGGTATGGGAAAGAAGCAGTCCTTGCAGCTCTACAATTAGCTTTTGCTGAACTTCACTACCATCGAATTGAAGCGCATATTAATGTTGATAACAAACCGTCCATTGAACTAGCAAAAAAAGTTGGAATGGAATATGAATGTGTTCGGAAAGCGTTTCTCTTTGAATCAGGAGAGTGGTCGGATCATTTGATCTTTTATAAAAATAAATAAGAACGCTTTCAAATCAAACTCTGCTTCTTTAGCCTTAGACTTACAATCGATACATTAAGGCCATAAATAAAAAACAAAAAAAGCCCTCACCAAGGGCTAAATTCGCTTTTTCATGCCGCATTGTCGGCATTCCCGAACGAACGCATAGTTATGAACCGAACTTTTAAAAAGAGCATTCCCACAATTATCACAGCGTCCACTTACTTTATCCGGGTACTCTTCGTAATCGTATATTTTTTCTAGATCATATTCTGTTTTTTCGTTTTCCATTCTTCAGGCTCCTCTATCTTAACTTCTTATCTTATGATAACAAAATGCATACATAAGGGGAACCAGTTTAATTAGAATCATATCTCCTAGTTCGAACTAAGCTGATCACGGTTAACGGCATGTGGTGGTTGTTCCATCCAGCCATGATCAATCATGATGTTAGCACCATCCTCCACATATCTACCGATGTCTAAGAGTAATTTCCCATACATAGCCCCAATATCACGCCTTCCATTTAAGGACAGGGCATTCGCGTAGGTTCTGATTTTCATCGAAAACATGTCGATTTTATGCGTCATCATTAATTTATCAGAAAAAGGGGATGTCGTTGATGCTTCAACAAGGTCGTCGATTAATGGAGGAGAAGGTAAGTCTTCTTTGCGTAATTTATGCGACAGTTGTTCAACATGTTGCATCGCCATCTTTTTTCCTCGAAGTAGAAAATTTTTCACATCGTCTTTCTTGGCTACTTGAGTAAATCCAGTTAATAATGCTTTACTCGTTATGTTGTTTTCAACATTATCAAATAAATGAGCAATTTCTAATGCATGAAGAGGTCTCACTTCTCCGAAGAAACCACTTAGATAGCTTTGTTTTGAGATGTACATAACGTTTTCAGGTATAGGAATCGTTGCCGGTTCTTGTAGATAGCCTTTTTTATCTAAGGTTCCTTTTACTTTATTTATTAACTCAATCGTATTAGAATTGCTGTAAAGGATAAATTCTTTTACATCATCTCTCATCATCAACGGAATGGCCGTTGAATAAATACTCAACCCTGCCTTCGTAACATATTTTAAATAATAAAGGTAAAATAAATCAGAGTATAATCTAGGAGCATCTAAGTCAACATCCTTCTCCGTTAAACCGATTGGAACAGGTGAATTTTCGTTTTTAAAGAGATGGTCTGTTCTTTCTAATAAGTCGTTTGTTAAATTTAACGCATCGTTTACGACCGTTTTTATCTCCGGGTCCTCAACATGTTGAATGAAATAACTAAGCACACATTTAGATAAAGTATTTCCCATATGAACAGTCCATAGTTTGCCTATTTCAGCTGATGTCATTTTTTTATTCATGAGTATAATTCCTTTACACATAATTTTTTCATCCTGTTTTTGTTAGTATTTGCAGAATGATTCAATCAAATACGGTAAAAATAGCTCATAAAACGTTTTGCGTTAGAATAAAAATACAATGTGTTTTGATTGCAAGGAATTTGACGGAAGTGTGTTTAATTGACCGTTAATGCCAAATTTAATATACTATTTTCATATAATGAAATTCTCTTTAAAGGGGAGTAGCTTTTACAGCAAGGTCGTCAATACGGAGATTAAAAATCTCTCGGCTTTGTTGGCAACTGATGTTGTTAGCAAGACCTTTATCAATTTAACAGTTGATAGAGGTCTTTAATTGTCATAAAAAGACCTTTACCAACTGGTAAAGGTCTTTTGTTTAAGTTAAGTAACATCTCATAAGTCGCTGGAAGGATCTTCTTCCGCGATTGTTGTATAAAATTTACATGGAGGGGATAACATGGTAAATATGAAAATGCCAGATTTGCCAAAACACGTAAGCAAAGAAATTGAAAAGCTTCAGGAAATCCTGAATCCATTCATGAAAAAAGTGACCAAATACACGATGTGGACACTTCCACTAATTCTGTTCTCGATGTTTAATTTGTTAAGCCTGATGTTTGTTGGTGCTTTAAATTTTGATAACTTGTCTATGATTCTCTTTTTCGCCTTAACGGGTGCGGTTGGGTTGGCCTTGTACAAAGAGGTTAGAATACAACGAAAAGAAATCCAACAAATTAGCGCTAACTATATGATTGAACGAATTAAAAAGAGTGAAATAGCGACGGAAACACATAAAAATCAGTACATTGCTCTTGTGAGAGAACAACCTATTGGAAAAATGCTCAATCACTTTATCATGTTTTTAAATGAGGAAGAAAATCGAAGAAGGCTGCTGAACTAAGATAGCAAAAAAGGGTCAATTCCACTGGGAGTTGGCCTTTTTTGCTATCTCACTTTGTTTCATTCAATCAGTTCTATTAATAGGGATTCGTAATGCAATTTTTTTCCTATAGGTGTAATCCCTTCCTGATTGGTAAAAATAACATCAAGTTGCAAACAAACAGGGGGGATTATGCAGCATGGAGGAATACCAAAAGTATGCTATTCGAAAACGGGGACCTCAAAGTGATGAATATGAATTTATCCTGTACCTTGATGATCAATTAACTGAGTTTGGAAGTGAGTTTGGAGGGCCAACAAGTTCGCGACAATCCATCATCATGACCACTAGGAAGTTGATAACCGAACAGTTTCCGACTATTAAAGTGACAATGGTTAAAGTAATGATTGGTGGAATGGTCGTAGCCGCGATGCCACTCACTACTGATAGATTTTCAGGTGAAGCACTAGCAGCACCGATGCCAACTAGTTCGGAAACACCACTACCCACCTCGATTTACTATACTGTTTCTCCTGGTGATACACTATGGCTATTATCGCAAAGGTTTAATTCCAGTATTGACTTAATTAGGAGAGCGAACCACCTTACTACAGATGTACTCCAATTACAGCAGCGGCTAATCATACCCATCGCCATTCATACTGTTGGAATAGGAGACTATTTAACTGTATTGGCGAAAAAATATGGAACGACTGTCGAGGCGATTAAAGAAGCGAATAAGCTAGAAACCGATAACACGACTCTTGGTCAAACATTAATTATCCCTAGATTAATTGGTGGTCAAAATAATCAACCATCACCAACGGGTTCACCACAAGCCACTTCCACCTATACTGTTGTCTCAGGAGATAGCTTATCTCTTATTGCAAAACGCTTTAATACAACAGTTGCAGCGTTAAAAAGCACCAATCAGTTACCATCAGACTTCCTGCGGGTAGGGCAGGTTTTAACTCTCCCTACTGAAACAGGACCTGAGGCCACTCCACAAGCTGATTATCTTCAATATACGGTCGTTACAGGGGATAGTTTATGGGGAATCGCAACAAAATTTAACGTTAGCTTAAATGATATAAGAAAGGCAAATAATCTTGAGAATGACTTACTACAAATTGGACAGTCATTACTGATACCAAAAACAGCATCAAATGGGGGAAAAGTTCCTGATCAGGCTGCACCAGAAAAGCCGAATTCTACCTATACCGTTAAATCTGGCGATTCGCTTTCGGTCATTGCGAAGCAGTTTCAGGTTTCGGTAGAGCAATTGAAACAAGAGAACCAATTATCTGGAGACATCATAAGAGTAGGCCAGGTCTTAACAATACCAAATGGAACTCCTGCTCCTGAACCATCAACGCCATCTCCAGTGCCAGCAAATCAGGATATCGTGTCGGTTCAAAAGGATCTTCAAAAGCTCGGGTATGATAAAGGAAAAACGACAACCGGGAGCTATGACACAACAACAACACAAGCAATTAAAAGTTTTCAAACTGATTATGGGTTAGCTATAACTGGAGTTTTAAATGAGGCGACGGGTACAGCGATCAATCATGCCATTGTGAAAAATGATCTCGTAAGGGATACTGTCAACTACACTGGCGTTCCCTATCTTTGGGGAGGGGAAACCCCAGCAGGATTTGATTGCTCCGGGTTTGTGTACTTTATGTTTAAAAAACACGGGGTAGACATGTCTCGAAATACTTCTGCTGGCTTATATAAGACCGGAACCCCAATCAGTAGAAACAACCTACAGCCTGGCGACTTGGTTTTCTTTGATATCAATTCAACTGGAACCATTAGCCATGTAGGCTTTTACATGGGAAATAACCAGTTTATTTCTGCAACTAGCTCTAAGGGAATCCAAGCCGTCTCAATGGATAACTCCTATTGGTCAAAGTATTATGTTGGGGCAAAGAGGATTTATTAACTTATTCCTAATAAGGGAAGTCTCTCTGTTCAATAGCCAACAAGGCATCACCTATTGGGTGATGCCTTGATATTTTAACGTAGGGGTCTTTTTCGTGAAGAATTGTCGCTAAACTCTAAAAACCTTCTTTTGACGAAGAACATTTTATTATTCATTCTTAATTTGTTTTCAAACTTTAGCTGAGCATAATGGATTTTGCTCTATACAAGCAACAAAGTTCTAGCATTGTGAATTCTGCTTACATAAGAAAACGATAATGGTTCACTATACTAAATAAGATGAATTTGAGTTCAATTTTGGTTGTGTCACCTAACTATGTGTAAAAAGGACTCTTTGCAATTAAAAAATTAAAAGTATTGGTCATTTACGAAACTGTTTTCGCTAGAAAGGATGAAAGTATGATTTCATTTCGTGGGGATGCTCATAAAATTTACCTTCAATTGAAAAATACCTCCAACAAAGGGCAATCTTATAAACAGTTGCCAGGGTTAATAGAGATTGAAGAAATCAACCAGTTTTATCATTCAATCGATAGCAGTACCTTAAAACTCATTTTTTACCGAATGATAAAAGAAAAAAACGGTTCAGGGATTGTCCCAATTTTTGTTTCCTCTATCCCATGGTTTTTATTTATGTTTTCAAACAAGATTCAAGATTTTCTTTTTAAAGATGGACGTTTTATCTGGCTCATCATCTTTGCTTTTCTTTATTTTTTCATCTTGATCACAAGTGTCATTCTTCACTTTAGGGAAAAAGCATGGGCTGCCGCGCATATTGAGATTATTCAAGATGTTTTAAAGAAAAGAAACGATTCAGACATAGCTTGAATAACCCCGTTGATGATCTCTCCTCCTTAAAACCATCTTATCCGCTTGGTACTTGATGTACTTTGATAAATAAATTGGTATCAAGCGGTCCATATTGTAGCACACGGAAAAATCGTATATAATAGTTCATTCCCATTTCGGGGATTACTATCTTAATTAGACATGCTTTTAAGTAGGAGGAAAATCGCTTTGAAGAAGTTACTATCTATTGGAATCATAATGGGCTTACTGCTGACCCCTTTATTGACAAATGCCCACGTGAAGTGGTTTACAGAGGTTGAGCCTCAAAAAGAATCCATAGAAAATATTTTATCACCGTTATTTATGCTGCTTGCTTTAACAGCTGCAGTGGTTCTAGGAATCCTAACCTTGCTTATACCTAAAACAACCAATTGGAAACAAATCCAAAATTGGGATACACGACTTTCGAGTTTACGAAAATATTCAAGGTACATTTTAAAATACGGGACGGCCATTGCATTGATTATTCAAGTCGTAAATGGAACGATATTCGCTCCAGAATTGCCAATCACCAATACAATAACAACGGTGTTAGCTTGGGTTAGTATCGCTTTATTACTTATCCCCAATCATATTGCAACAAAAATAGCGGCCGCTTTGTTACTTTGTTTATTTGTTTATGTCACGATGGACCATGGAATCTTTTACATGCTTGATTATGGGTTTTACGTCGCGATTATTGGAGTCCTGTTAGTAGGAAAAACCAAATATGAAAATGTAGGTTTCCCATTTTTATACTTAGGAACGGGTTTGTCGCTATGCTGGGTAGCTGTCGAGAAATGGGTGTATCCAGCCATGAGCTTAGATATTGTTGCCAATCACCATGTACCAACGTTTGGCTTTGAACCCGCTGTTTTCATTGTTATGGCCGCATATATAGAATTTGTCGTTGGGTATCTGCTGGTTGTAGGAATTTTGAACAGAGTTTTAGGTCTTGTTGTTACGGTAATTTTTGTGTTAACCACGATGTTGTTTGGAATGAAAGAGGTTATTGGTCATTTTATGGTCCACATTGTGTTAATTATTTTTATCATTGAGGGGGTTTCTTTTTACAATCCACCAATCAAATTGCACAAAACGAAGATTGACCAATTTATCTTTGTGTTCTTAAACTTCTTGTTTGTATTATCCACCTTTGTGTTGATTTATTATCGATTTGCCTAACGGTTCATCAGCTTTTAATTAAAAGGGTAAGGAGGTACTAAATTTCTATTGGACTTTTTTCAAGAGGTTAGCGTTATGCTATCAGAAAGATAAGCGATGCTAGTGATGTGCGGGGAGGGGAGTGCCATATTTTCCTTAAGGGTTCGTAAAGTTCCACTCCGACTACCAAAGGAAAATCATGGAAGAAAGGTATAGTATCTGATAAAATAAAAGCAACAAAATAATAGGAAGTGGAGAAAACATGGGCACAGGAGTAAATATTGGCGACATTATTTTTCAACTATTTTCGATTGGGATTCCTATCTTTGTTGTCTATATTCTTTTCTCATACTTGCGAAATTCCAAACGAAAAAAAGCTCAACTTGATCGGATTGAACAAAAGCTAAACTCGTTGGATAATAAGTAAGAGACTTCTACTAGTAGAAGATTAAAAGTAGTGAATCGGGGTTACCGATTTCGCTACTTTTTTTATGGTTAAATGGTTTTTAAGTTGTTTTAGGAGTTGCTTTAAATAAGAATAGTTTGAATATAGCGAAAATTAGTGATATTATTTTATGGAGATGTAAACGCTTAATTCTTTACATAGGAAGATCGATGATGAGGTGGGATGGAATGACAAAAAATAAGAGTTTGGGGATCTACGCGATTATTGGGATGCTTACAACCACTGTTGTTTTAGCTTTCGCTAGATTATCCTATGGTGTTGTTCTTCCATTTATGAAAGATGGCTTAGACATTTCTTACCAACAAGCTGGATATCTAGGGACTACGACGTCATTAGGGTATTTGTCCACCGTTGTATTTGCGGGGATTCTAGCCGCAAAATGGGGCGGAAAACGAACGGTCATCTTGGGCATTTCGCTGGTGACCGCTGGCTTCGTTGGTCTAGCATTGTCACCCTTTTATTGGATGATGTATGGGTTCATGCTGTTTTTAGGAATCGGCACTGCTTTTACCTATACACCATTCATTTCTCTGCTTGTCGCACGGTTTCCACAAAAAAAGGGGTTAATGATTGGTCTGGCTACAAGTGGTGTCGGGATTGGAATGCTTTTTGCGGGAATTGTCGTTCCGTATTTAGGGAGTGTTTATGTTGATATTGGCTGGAGAATTACCTGGGGGATTTACGCTGCTATAGCTTTTGTCGTCGTACTCCTTACGCTTCGTTTTATTGAACATACTCCATCTGAGTCTGAAAGTAGCAATAATAAAAAGCAAACGACTTCACCAAAAGAAATCTATTTGAATCCTAATGTGATGATTGTTGGCTTTATCTACGGCATTATTGGCATTGCTTATATTGTACAGGTCATTTTTGTGATGAGTTTTATGATTGAATCTGGTGTAAGTAATAAAATCGCCGGACAATTGATGGCGGTCAACGGCATTTTATCGATTTTTAGTGGATTTATCTGGGGCGGGGTTTCCGATAAGCTTGGCAGAAGGTTTTCATTGGTTAGTACCATGGGACTTGTGTTGTTTTCGATGTTAGTTCCCGTATTTTTCCCCACCATACTAGGTTTTACTATTCATATTATCATCATTAGTTGTACGATTACTGGACTATTTACCTTGATACAAGCATCAAGTATGGATCATGTAGAACCAAATGATATGCCAGTTGCGTTTGGGTATGTGACGTTTTATTTTGCTGCAGGCCAATTGATTGGTCCCTCCATTGCGGGTTGGTTGATTGATGGGTTCGGTGGGTTCAAAACGGCCTTTTTGTTTTGTGCTATCTGTCTAATGGTTGGCTTTGTCTTGACACTTAAAGTCAAAAATTCAGAAGAAGTCCAACAGGTTGAAACACCTATCAGTATTGAATCCTAATGGGTGACGTGTCTCCAACAACTGAATCATATAAAAGCCACTTCATTCGCAGATTCATTTTGCGACATATGGAGTGGCTTTTTAAGTGTCCTAGAATGTTTTTTTAGTAGTCTTAAAAAATCTTTATAAGAAAAGCTATGTGTATGCTAAAATAGGTAAGGTGTTTTTTTGATTACTATTGTATAAGGAGAAAATGGATGGAATTTGAATTTTTAACTCTGCTAAAGTATTTATTTTTAGGACTATTACAAGGGGTTACTGAACCAATCCCGATTTCTTCAAGTGGACACCTGGTGCTGGCACAGTATTTTATGGGGATTGAAACTAGAAGCTTATCGTTTGAACTACTAGTAAATGCAGCTTCACTGATCGCTGTCCTGATTATATACAGAGAAGACATTATTCGCCTTGCGAAGAATGGAATTTCTTATATTGCTACTAGGAACCCTGAGTCTAAAGCAGACTTTATGTTTATTGTTTATTTAGTTGTTGCGACTATTCCTGCAGGAGTCATTGGAGTTTTATTTAATGATGTAATTTCTGAAGTACTCAAAGGAGTTCATATTGTCGGGATTACCTTAATTGTGACCGGTGTAGCGTTGTTTCTTATCCGCAATCTGAGAGGAAGAAAACAAGATGGAGATATTACGCTAAAAGATTCAATTATCGTGGGTCTAGCGCAGGCTGTTGCATTAATTCCAGGAATCAGTCGTTCCGGAGCAACGATTGTCGCATCCATGGGACTCGGAATGAAACCTGAAACAGCATTGCGTTTTTCTTTTCTATTATATATCCCAGTTAGTCTTGGCGGCACGTTACTAAGTATTACTGATATAGTTAATGACCCTAATCTTAGTCAGTTATTTATTCCATACCTAGGTGCTTTTATTGTTTCGTTCATTGCCTCTTATTTCGCACTGAAATGGTTTATGGGTATCATGGCAAAAGGAAACTTAATCTACTTTAGTATTTATTGTTTCATTGTTGGAGCAGCGGTACTTATTTTCGCATAATCAAGCATACTTGATGTGGAAGCAATTTTTATATAAATGCTTATTCTTATTTAAGAGGGTAGAAGAGAAACGGTTTTGAAATGAGATTTGGAAACATTTTTCTTTACCATCGTTTAAAAATAGGTTTATAATACTATAATAGTGATAATTATCACAGGACCAGTTCTGGTCCTTTTTATATTTAGTTATAGATTAGGTGGTTTTAAAAAATGGAAAATCCTTCATACCGTGTTTTACTTTATTATCAATATGTTCCGATTGAAAACCCAGAACAGTTTACAGCGGAGCATTTACAATTTTGTAAGGACCTTGGTTTAAAGGGACGTATCTTAGTTGCAGAAGAAGGGATTAATGGTACTGTTTCTGGAACTTTTGAGCAAACAGAGCAATATATGCAGATGATGAATCAGGATCCTCGTTTTGCAAATATGCCATTCAAAATCGATGAAGCGGAGGGACATGCATTTAAAAAGATGCACGTGCGTGTTCGTTCAGAACTTGTTACCTTAAGGTTAGAAGACGATGTAAACCCTCTAGAGCTTACAGGGAACTATTTAAGTCCGAAAGAATTCTATGAAAAAATGCAGGACGAAGATACAATCGTGATTGATGCTCGTAATGATTATGAATACGAGTTAGGCCACTTCCGCGGTGCGGTTAAACCTGATATCAAAGCTTTCCGTGAATTGCCAGATTGGATTCAAGAAAACAAAGACCTACTTGAGGGCAAAAAGATTCTTACGTATTGTACTGGTGGAGTTCGTTGTGAAAAGTTCTCTGGTTGGTTAAAACAAGAAGGCTTTGAAGATGTATCCCAGCTTCATGGAGGAATTGTTACGTACGGAAAAGACCCAGAAGCAAAAGGTCAGCTATGGGATGGTCAATGCTATGTGTTTGATAACCGAATCAGTGTTCCTGTCAACAGAGTTGAACATGTGATTGTTGGGAAAGATCATTTTACTGGCGAGCCATGCGAACGCTACGTGAATTGTGGAAATCCAGAATGCAACAAACAAATTCTTTGTTCAGAGGAAAATGAACATTTCTATATGCGCGGCTGCACCCATGAATGCCGGACACATGAAAGAAATCGTTATGTCCATGAACATGGCTTAACTGAAGAAGAAGTACAAGCACGATTAAACAAGATTGAAGAAAGAAATACTGTAGTAGCGGAGTAAAAGATTCTATCTTTTACTCTTTTTTTTAACCATTAGGAGGGTGAAACATGGTCACACAAATACAATTAGATCAAACACCGATAGCCGTTTTTACATATAAAGAAGAAATGATTGATGGGTTACATAAAATAGATGTGGACTTTAAGGTTTCTAGTGAAGAATATCATGATGTGGCAACTTTGCTTTACAAAGGAACCTTTGATATTAAGGTTCCGAGTCGAAATCTAGCTTTTACAGGGAAAATTGTTCAATATTCAACTAGCATTACAAACTTGTATGAAAAAGGACAAGTGGGTGATTACCGGGTAAGTTTTCTTGAAGTTCAGGATGAGAAAGAAGGAAACTAAGATGAAGGTAAGCATTTTAGATCAAGCCCCGATTGCTTCGGGACAAACAGCAAGAGAAGCATTATTGGACTCGTTGAAGCTGGCCAAAGCTGGGGAGGAATTGGGATACATAAGATATTGGATCGCCGAACATCATGACTTATCAGGGCTAGCCTGTTCTGCACCAGAAGTGATGTTAAGTTATCTTGGTGCAAACACCAATCAAATTCGATTGGGTGCAGGCGCCGTGCTATTGCCACACTATAAGCCATACAAAGTGGCAGAGGTTTATAATCTGTTAGCAACCCTTTTTCCAGGACGAATTGATATTGGGATAGGTCGGGCGCCAGGTGGTTCTGCTGAAGCAACGAATGCACTATCTGATAACTACCTCCAACAGGTATGGAAAATGCCTGAGTTAGTGACTGATTTGCTTCATTTCTTAGACGATGATTATGTTACAGATAATGAACATGCTACTCTTTCTGCATCTCCCATTCCCGAAATCGCTCCAGAACCATGGCTTCTCGGGACAGGTAAAAAAAGTGCAGAGCTTGCAGCTAAAAAGGGATTGCCTTATGCATTTGGACAATTTATGAGTGAAAGTGACGGGGAGACTATCGTTAATCATTATCGCGAGATGTTTAGCCCACGAAAAACAGGAGACCGATCTCAAGTCATTTTAACAGTATCTGTCATTTGTGCAGAAAGTAGGGAAAAAGCTGAAGAGATTGCCTTAAGTTCGCTTGTTTGGGGACTTCAGAAAGAAAAAGGGCTAGGAAAGCAAGGAGTTCCTTCCATAAAGGAGGCAAAGGAATATCCTCTAACCGAAAAAGAATTAGATGCGATTGAAAAACAAAAACAAACAATGATCATAGGAAATCCCCAAGAGGTGGCTTCGAAGTTGCGTACCCTTCAAAGCTTGTATCAAGCTGATGAGCTCATGCTCGTGACCATTACCAATTCTTTAGAAGACCGTATTGAATCGTATAGGTTGGTTATGGAGGAATTAAAGAAATTAAGTAGATAATTCAACTTAAATGATAAATTACAGCCGAAAAGGGTACACTCATGTCCGATTTTCCTTTACAAACAAGAAAAATGAAGCTTAAAATGAGAACCTAAAGTGATGACTAAATGTACTTTATAAGAAGTGTACCTAGGAAAAGGAATACCCTCAAGTCCCTATGGTGAGGATTTGAGGGTATTTTACTACATAAGAGCTAAATAGAAAACCAAATTTAAATTTAAAAAGAAAAAAAGGCTTGGATAGCTATTTCTGGATGTGGGCAAATAGTGTATGTTATTGTTTTCTAAAATAGATTACTGCATTTCAACGTATTAATATGAAATAAGGTGGTAGAAAATGGATAATCATATAAAATTTGCATTTGAAAAATCAAAATCAGGCGATAAAGATAAGCGTTATGAACGCCTATCAAAATATTTTAAATGAACCAATCAAAAAGTTGATTGAGCTTACGAGGTTTGGAGTCAACTAACCCATAAAGATAACCATCAATGCTCTCGTGCAGCACAATATTTAGCCAATCTAGCTAAAAGCGACCCAGAGGTGAGAATTGTGAAAGATTTCCCTAAA
>Ga0180215_1001611_pt1 | contig 24475 bp, 22 predicted proteins | sample eDN3rd37CBELigBY_FD_128871 | JGI IMG/M metagenome (GOLD analysis project Ga0180215, IMG submission 128871) | Enriched backyard soil microbial communities from Emeryville, California, USA - eDNA 3rd pass 37_C BE-Lig BY (version 2) (version 2) | ecosystem: Environmental > Terrestrial > Soil >...
TCAGAGTAAGTAATACCGATCCCTACTTTTTCACTGCCTGGTATCGGTTTCAAGTGAAGTGTTCGGTCCAACAATTCATCATTTCGTTCGATTACTAAGTGAACTGCATCATTTTCTTTTTTAGCGCTTAATAGATCGGTAAGTTCCTGTGCTTTTTCGATTAACACGCCATCAATCTCCACAATTTCATCCCCTGGTTCAAGCTCTCCATCAGCAGCCCCTTCAGCTAAAACATTCAGCACCATAACCCCGTGGTATTCTATTGTGTAAGGCAGGTTCGCTTTTTGGAAGGCAATATATAAGGCATTAAATTGAGAATCCGACATGAGTTTCAACTGACGGACACTATACTCTTCTTCGTCTTCTTCCTCTTGTCGCACTTCTTCTTCTTTATAAATTTCTTCATACTCTTTGAAATGCGCAAGGGCATATGTAAGAGGTGTTGCTTCAGCCATTGCCACTGTCATTAAGCTCATGGTTCCTTCGTGATTTTTGTCCCCATCATGTACTGTAACAAATTCACTGACATCATAGGCGCTGCCAGGCTTCATAATATAGTAGTCTAGCCTATAAAAACTTAAGAAAAATACAACAATGAACAGAATAATCATATATAATAACGATTTTTTCAATATGTATAGCACCTCCAATAGTAACCTTTTAAGACTAAAATTTTAACGCATCGCATATATTAGTTTAGCATTTGCGGAAATGGAAAACAAAAATTTGAAAAGAGATGATGCTTATTCCTCTACTCTATTTATTGATCTGTATCACTTTAATCTGTTTATTATTATTTTTCCCAGGAATCGCACACCAAGGTACAGACCTAGGCGTGGAATTATTTATGGAGGCCCTATTTCCCTATTTATTGCCCTATTTAATCTTAACGCAATGGTTTATTAGATTAACACCTAATAAAAGCAGTTCTTCTTCGAGATTCAAACTTTATTTTAAAACATATGGAATTAGTGCTCTTGGGGGATTTCCGACAGGTGCTGCCACGATTACTTATTTGAAGAAAAGCAATCAAATATCCCTGAAAGAGGCCAATATCCTCTTAAGCATTTGTCATAGTCCAAGCCCGCTATTCGTTTTAGGATTTGTGGGGAATGACTTATTAAATGATAAAACCTTTAGCTGGCAGTTTTTGATTTTATATCATATCGTTTCACTTCTACTATTAACTGGAATATTTTTTTATTTTCGTAGAGAGGATAAAGGAAAACCCATTACCACCGAATCTGCAGCGAAGCATACAAACCCTTTTACGAGCAGTGTGAAGGATAGTATTCCTACTGTTATGGTTGTTGGCGCTACCATTATCTTTTTTACAACGATTTATACGGTTGTCATGCATTCTGTTAAAAGCTTAGTCCCTGACATACATAATAATGTCATGCTGCTGATTGCAGCGATGCTTGAAATGACAAACGGTTTGCGAATTGGACAAGAACTATTCGCCGATCATCATGCACTTCTCTGGGTTCTTATGGCTACCTTTTTAACGAGCCAGGGCTTGAGTATCCATATGCAGGTTGCAGTTATTGCGAAAAGCGAACAATTGTCTTTAAAGCCCTATATTTTAATGAGAATTTTATATGTAATTTCCATTCCTGCTCTCTTTTATCTTCTTTTCCTATAAGAATCCCAAGTTTTGGGTATGAAAAACGACAGAATCTTTTTCTTGGATTCTGTCGTTTAATGTATTCGTTTGCTATTTATTAAATTTTTGCAGCAATGCTTTTTCTACTAGTTCCGGAACAAGGCCAGTGACTGTTCCACCGTATTGAGCTACCTCTTTTACAATGCTTGAACTTAAGAAAGAGTACTGGTTTTTTGTCATGATGAAAAAAGTTTCGATTGACTCATCCAAAAACTTGTTCATGGAAGTAATTTGCATTTCATATTCAAAATCTGAAATGGCACGCAGCCCACGAACAATCGCTTTAGCATTTTTAGCTCTAGCATACTCGATTAATAATCCTGAGGAGCTTTCTATACGGATATTAGGAATATCCTTCGTCACTTCAGAGATCAAATCAATTCTTTCGTCTATTGAAAATAGTGGCTTCTTAGAAGAATTATTTAATACGGCCACATAAATGATATCAAACACGCCTGCTGCACGTTTAATAATATCTAGATGACCATTTGTGATGGGATCAAAACTCCCTGGTACAACTGCTATTTTTTCAGACACCGCTTTCTCCCCATTTCCCTTTTGCATTTCTCTATAGGTCTTTTTTATAAACTGATATAATCGTACTTCCGTATGTCTCTTGCCTTTTTAAAAGAAAAGAGCCGTAACTAGTTGGCAAGCTCACTTCAGTTGAATGTTCGCACACAATTATTGCATGATCAGAAACTTTTCCATGCTCGATCAAAGAATAAAGTAAATCATAGTATTCGGTTTTGTGGTAGGGTGGGTCTAAAAACAAATAGTCCAGTTCAATATCTCTTTTTAATAACCCTTTTACTGCACGTGTGGCATCCGTTTTGAAAGATTCCGATACCTCTTCATAACGGCATTTTTTTATATTTTCCTGTAAGGTTTGAAATGCACGGCCATCTTTCTCTACAAAAATCGCTTTATCGGCACCTCTACTTAAAGTTTCGATGCCAAGCCCTCCACTGCCGGCAAATAAATCCAGCACAATCCCGCCATCAAAAAACGGCCCGATTATATTAAAAATAGATTCCTTTACCTTATCTGTAGTTGGTCTAGTAGTTGTTCCTGTTATTGCTTTTAACGGCATTCCTTTTCTTTCACCTGCTACAACCCGCATTCTATCACCAAGCCTTTAATTATTGTTAAGTTGCTGTAGGTCCATTCCATGCGACTCGAAAAACTGCCGCCCATTATTGTTTGATGTTTATTGTAGTTTCACTTTTTTGGATGTCTATATTAAAGAGTCGTTGTATCCACGTCTCTTCCATATAAAAATTATCTGCTATAACGATCAACGGTTCAGAGACTGTATTATAACGCTGATCATTATAAACGTAAAATCCATACCCTTGAGGGAATCTAAATTTTTGCGTCTCATTTTGAATGTAATAGCCATTTTCGCCTACCGCAGTTTCGTAACCCAAGCTTTTTAAAATTGGATCTAAAGCGTAAAGGACTTGTCCATCTTTAAAGATTACCTTCACACTATCTTGTGGCTTATTTGCTACATACACTTCTCTTTCGTCACTGAATAAAAATGGATAAACTCCTTTAACCGTTTCATTCATTTCGAAATATTCCGTATGGAGACCAAAAACTTCGGTTAATCGTTCATCTAATTGTTTTGCAGAAATTTTTGAACCTTTTGCTTCCTTCAATTTTCCCATCCAGTTTGCCTTTTGATCATCTGACATGTTTTTTGTCAAACTCTCCACGATTTCACGAGATTTCTTACTGCCAATTGTTGAATCCGTCAAGAAGGAGGCGATTACTTCGCTCACCCAAACTGGACTTTCCGCCAAATCATATTGTGTTTTCACTTGGGAAAGAATGACCTTCTCATTTATAGAAGCGATCGAAAGCTCATCAATAAAGAGTATTCGTTTTCCCTGGCTGTCTGAAGAATTCTTTCCTTGTATAATGACAATATGGTCTTCGTTTAACAATTTTATAGCCTTTAGCTGTTCGCTCATTTCTTTGTTTAACGGCTTATTGGAATAAATAGATAAAAAATCTGTTGCTTTTTGAATATTCATTGCATCTTTTCGCCAATATAGTTCAGAAATATCCCCTGTTCCAGCAAACATCGAATAGTTAACCAGCGACAATGATTGCTGTCCTATTAACGGCAAACCTGTTACCCACTGCCCCTGTATTTCACTGTCTGTTGATATATGAACCGTAGTGTATCCGGCATTTCCATTTTTTAAGGTGACAAAAATATCCTTTAATAATTGAGTCGACTTTAACCCGCCATCTAAAGGGATAATGTAGGATAAGGATGCATTTCTGCTCTCTTTTTCCTCAAAATTTGTTTTGTCCTCGCTTAAACGATCACAACTTGTTTCCGATTCTAAAAAACAGTCTGTACTTACAGCCAAGTTCGGCCAAGAAATATCAATCTTTTGGTTTGATAAATTGTGAAAATGCTGTCGAATATCCAAACTTCCACTTCGATATGTAATTTCAATTTCCTGAGTATATGTAAATCCACCTTCTCCAGTGTCGAGATGATCTGAGTACGCATGATACTGGAAGAAGAGTGTACCGCAAATAACGAGTAGTAAAATTCCCAAAAAACTTATTGCATATTTCATGTGCCTTCCCCCCTTTCGTCATGATACTATTGTTATCGGAAAGGATGTGTGAAAGTTGATTCAACAATTTATCGAACTTGGGCAAGGTTACGGAGACATTTATGAACTTTGCGAACTTATAAAAACAAATGAAAAAAGATATCATCATGCCTTTATCTTTATTGCCAATAAAGGAGACGCACAGGTTGCTTCCATTGCTGTTGCGTTTAAACCAGTAGGGGAAAGCAAATTTATGCCGATTTATGTATGTCGAGAAGGAATTCCATATAATCCTGAAAAACCTTCTAAACGACTTGAAATCTTTGAAGAAACTTTAAATGAACTAGGCAAAAAGGCCATTTCAATGGAAATAAAGCATTCCTCTGTATTTTCAGAAACAGTATTGTTTTATCAGCATTTAATTGGCATTTTACGAATGAATCACTTTATTCCACCGAAGCAATAAGAAAAGCGGAAGGAGCTCGCCAGCTTCGAAAAAAAACGGAGGAATCGCATGTAAGGACGCTCTTTGGCAGACGAATTAAACCTTCCTTAGTCTGCATAAGTGCAACTAAGACTGGCTGCCAAAAACCTTTGCAATCAGCCAAGTTCTCTAATCCTTGCATGCATAACAAATTCCGTGAGAGCTGGCACTTGATGCTCTTCTCTAATTGGAATAATTATAAGCCAACTTTATAATCATATTCTTTCGCTTTATCTGGTTTGGCATTTTCAAACTCAGTTTTTAAGAATGGTCGAAATGATTCTACAACGTCTTTCACAAAGGGAAGGCGTTGTATTTTATTTATCGTGCCTTCGATTTCTTGGTGATTGCAATAAATAACAACATATTTTAACTTCCGAGAAATATAATGTACATGTCCATATTTTCTCAAACTCTTTGCATGTTTCAACTGATGAATGTATACAATTAACCCTTGTCGCTCTTGCATTTCACTTCCCTCATTTCTTACCTAAAAGAATACCATAATGTCAATTTTGATAGCAACAGAGTTTAGTGACACGAGATAATTATTTCCGTTATAATCAATTTTAGAGAGTTTACATTTCACAAACTTTCATTTAAATTTACTTAAGTCCATATTTTGTGGCACGAATCAACATAGATATTTTATAAAACAATTTTAACAACAACAGCAGAAATCTAACCCTCTATAAAAAGATGGACTTTAAGATTTCTATTTTTAAGGGACTCATCCCATTCATTAAATTGAACACGATTTGGTTGAATCAAAAATTGACTATTGAACACAGGTTAGATTTAAGGAGGATTTCCATGGGTAAAAAAACGAAAGTAGCTATTGCTATTGCAGCTGCCAGTGCAGCAGCTTGGGCTGGCAGTAAAGCAATCATAAGACCTCAGAAAAGAGAAGCTAAAGAAGTATTACAATACGGGCGACCTATAGTGCTTGCTCATCGCGGAGGATCGCGTTTAGCCCCCGAGCATACAATGGTGGCCTTTGAAAAAGCACAATCTCTAGGAGTAGATGGTTTTGAAATCGATATACGCTTAACAAAAGATGAAGAAATTGTTGTATTCCATGATGAAACAGTCGACCGGACAAGCGATGGCACTGGTTCTGTTAAAGATTTTACATTAGAGGAATTAAAACAGCTAAATTTCGGATATCAATTTGAAGATTTAGATGGAAATTTTCCTTATAAAGAAGATAAAGCTGAAATCGTAAGTTTACGTGAACTTTTGGAGATTTTCCCAAATATGTATATCAACATGGATATTAAAGATCATCCCGATACGTATGAAGGCAGCCTGATGCCATCCAAATTATGGCGGCTTATCGAAGAGTTGGAAGCACATAATCGCGTTGTCATTACAAGCTTCTACAGCGAACAAGTGGACCGCTTCAATTTATATGCTCAAAATCGCGTTGCCTTGGGAGCAGGTGAAAATGATGTACGTAAAGCGTTTACTGCTTTTACAAGTCAATTCGGCCATCTGTATCACCCAAAAGTAGACGTATTCCAAATTCCAACAAAGCACGGCAGAGTCTCTTTGGATTCACCAAGGTTTATCGCTTTCCTTGCCAAGCTCAACATCCCTGTTCACTATTGGACAATCGACGATGAAGAGACAATGCGAAGCTTAATCGAAAATGGCGCACAAGGCATCATCACGGATCGACCAGATATTGCAGTCAGTGTTCTTCAAAGCTTACAAGATGAGCGTTTTGAACAAGAAGAATAAATAAAAACTTGCCTCGTGGATTTTTAATCTGCGAGGTTTTTAATGTTGTGTTCTTAAAGAGGATTGCATTTCCTTCCATCAATGAACAGCATCTTGATTACGGGCTTGTTCCATTACAAGTTATTAAAGTTTCTCATTCCCCACTCCTACCGAGCATTCTTTCAATGCAAAAGAAAAACCGTCTTCTGAAAACCACAGAGACGGTTTTTAAACTTAAGCTGAGCAAGAGCAGCCTCCACCAGTGCCGCAGCCAGTTCCACAAGAGGAAGAGCCGGTTGCAAAGAAGGGATTGCTTACGGGTACTTTTACAGCTTCAGAAACGGATTTTCCGATGATTAGGCTGATTTCATCCAGCATATCTTGAAAATCGTTTTCTGCTATCTTTAAATTCGCAACACGATCATCTAGATCCAGACTTCTCTTTTGCTGGCGAATTTGTTTCATAATTGTATGATAATCAGGATGATATTTACCGAATCGCTGTACATCCTCATATTGTTCTTTCATGCGGTTAAATACATTAATTTGATGGACAAGATCTGTGTCGCTGTACACCTCATCATATGCATGCCGTAATTTTTGAGCTTGTTCTGAAGAAAGGATCATCGCACTTAATTCATCTGCTTCATCTAAAATGAAGGCCCATTCTGATGTCATTATCATCATTACTTCCTCCAATCTACTACTTTCAATCATAGCAGAAATAATCCAAAGTTTGTATTCAGAAGTGATAAATTTTAATGGGCTTATTGATTTTTGTTGTCGAAAGGACCAAAAAATGAGAATCTTGGAAAATCACAACTCGATTCGAAATGACCAGATTGGATGTTTTTTATGCAGAGATTCCTTTTCACTCCACCAAAAATGCTCCAAAAGTTTGTTATACAAACATCCGGAGCATTTCCTTTTATTCCACATGGTCTGTTTGTAATTTCTCAAGCGCTAGTTTGACACTTTCAAAATCAGAGAAATCAATTACCGATGAACCAATTGTTTGAGTCGTTTCATGCCCCTTGCCGGCAATCAAAATCGTATCGCCCGGTTTCGCATGACGAATTGCTGTTTCAATTGCCTTTCCCCGATCTAATATCATTTCGTATTGCTGTTTTGGAGAAAAGCCTGCTGCAATTTGTGCATTGATGAGTTCTGGATCTTCGCTGCGAGGGTTATCAGTTGTTAAATAAATCCTGTCTGCATACTTTGATGCAACTGCCCCCATCTTGATTCTTTTGTGTTTGTCGCGATCCCCGCCACAGCTGAATACAACAATTAGATCTCTTTTTACTGTTTTATTCAACGTTTGCAAGACCGCTCTTAAAGCCGCCTCTGTATGCGCATAGTCAATATAAATATCTAAATCTAAAGTATTTTCAATGGATTCCAATCGACCGTCCGGTAAAGTAAGTTTTTCAACAACCTCACAAATATCTTCAATCGGAAAACCTAACTCGCTGACCGTTGTAATGGCGGCAATTGTATTTTGTAAATGATGCTCCCCTACAAAAGGAACGGAGAATACTTTCTGCCCTTTATTGCTTTGCAGGCAGCAAGTTGAAGTGGTAAGTCCTTCTGCAAGCAATTGTAATTGGTAATCCACTCGATTGCCTAATCCAAAATAAGCCTTTTTCTTTTTTGCTTGAAGACCCACTGTACGGCAAAAAGAATCGTCCCCATTTAAAACCAATTGCTCCGATAAGGTCGCTAATAGTTGTTTTGCTGCTTTATACTTTTCATAGGAGCCGTGATCTTCAATATGATCTTCAGCTAAATTTAAGAAAACCCCAATATCGATCGAACAATCATCCAGCCGATGTTTGGCAAGCCCCATTGAAGAAGCCTCCAGGACGACATATTCCACGCCGCGACTTACAGCGATTTTTAAAATTTTGTGTAAATGCTTCGGCTGCAGTGTAGTTAAATGTTCATAATCAAGTTTTACTTCCACGCCGTTAATGTAGATTCCGTTTGTTCCGATGACAATTACATTTTTATGTAGTGCGTGTAGTAGCTGTCCGATAAAGTGGCTTACAGTTGTTTTTCCGTTCGTACCTGTAATGGCAATAACTTGCATTGCATCAGCTGGGAATCGATTAAGTTTTGCTGCACCATATGACATAAACTTCAAGACATTGGGAACCCAAATGACAGGAACAGTCAACTTTAATGAATCCAACTGTTTTTCATCTTCAATAATGATTCCAACTGCCCCATTTTTGATTGCCATATCGACATATTTTAATCCATCAGAATTTCGGCCTTTACGTACGATGAATAAATCGCCTTCTTTAACACCTTGTGCATAATCCTCAATTCCAGTTACTTCAACTCGAATAGAACCACCTTTTACAGTACATGGCCATTCTTTTAAAAGTTCTGCTAATTGCAAGTTGTCACTCCTTTTCCCTATTTTATGCCTAGGTTCGAATAGTGACACTAAAATTTAGTGACTTCAAAATTTTTCGCATTATAAAAAGAACCTCTATGCAATTTACTCTTGCATAGAGGTCCATAACACACTATTCTTCTATTTCATCAATTTCTTCTTCAATAAATATTTGGGTATAGTAATTCACAAACGCCCCTGTGCCGACATGGGTATAGGCTTCATCCATCATGTACTTTCTGTGGGTGCTTGAATTTAACCATCCGTGTACTGCCTCAATTGAATCTATATAGGAAGTCGCAATATTTTCTTCTGCATTTTTATATTCGATTCCTTCAACTTCCAATCTTTCCTTCAGAGATCCTTTTGTTGGCGAATCATGGGATAGATAACTTTGGGAATACATATCTTCACTATGCTCCATCGCAACCAATGTTAAATCATCATCTTCAGGAAGAAACGGCAAATCATTGTTTACTCTAAATACATTAAGTAAATCATAGATGATAGCAGCATTTGACTTATTACTTTCTTCTATTAAATAGGAAGTAGGACTTGGAGGAGATAATAACTCACCAACAAAGGACATCTCATAAGGACGATGAATGACTAAAGTTTTGGTATCCATAAAGCGTATTCCGCTTAATGTGCCAGTTTCGCTATCAATATACAATTGAGCAAAAATATTGTCGAATTTCGTTAACAGCCTTGTATTCATATCATCTTCACTCATTGTAAAGGTATAAATATTATCACCAATTGTTGCATTCACTTCAGATTCAATAATGGTCATACTATATATCTCTTCTAGAGATTGTCCGATTTTGTATGGACTGATATCCAACTCTTCTGCATTCGTATAAACCTGCGTGATAACACCATCAGCAACTGCAAACATCATAAATTGTTTTGGGTTCTTATTATAGATCCACCATTTATAACCATAGGCAGATTGCTCTATACGCGTAGGCTCTTCATAAAGCTTTATTAATTCATTGCTGCTTTTGCCAATTAGAGTTGATAATCCAAGTTCTGGTCGTGGTAAGGAATCTTGAGATATTTCTTGTTCAGTATTTGTTTTGGGAATAATTTGCGATATAGAATTTGGCCCCTCTAAAGGTTCATAATTATCTGAGGTTGAAGAATAAAAAAAGATAATTGCAAGAAAAGAAAGGACAATTAGTATTCGAAAAAGAGTTTTCATTTCGTTTCTATCCTTTTAAATTTATTGGTACTATTATATCAATAATATAGTGGTTGACACAATGTTGCCATTGCAACAAAAGAAATTTTGCTCTATTATAAAAAATGAGCGTATTCTTAATGTACGATTTAGCTAAAGGAGGATTTTTTTAATGTATTTCGATAACAAAACACTTGAAAATATAACTGCTGAACAGGAGCTACTTGTAAGCGTTATGGAAAAAAACGGTCTAGAATGCCATGGTGGTTGGGATTATGATCGCATGACTTTCGATAAACGTTTTGATTTAAAAGAAGGCCGCTACTACTTACGTGTATTCTGTAAAGCTATTTCAGGAGACGTTGGTAATCGCACAGCTATTCTAAAAATCGCTAAACCTGCACTTGGTAAATACTACTATCCACATGGTGTTGAGTACGGTGAAGACGAGGTATTCCCGAAACACTTAGTAACTGAATGTGAACAAATTTTAGCAAATGTGAAAAAAGAATTTGCTGCTTTTGGTATTGAAGCTTAATTTACAATGATCAAAGGACATGGACAAGTACTCCATGTCCTTTTTCTATTGTCATAAAACAAGCCAAAATTTATTCCCTAAAAGAAAAAAACAGCCTTTTAAGCCACGCTTAAAGACTGTTCGGCCCCTTAGAACCCAAGAATTGCCTTGATTAGTGAAGTTGTTTCTCCGCCATGGTAGATGATATACAATAGCAAATAAACAGCTACTCCAGTTATAGCAACGAAGAACCAAATGATGCTAGTAATCGGACCGATTTTTCGGTGAATGCTAAGTTTTGTTTTTAAGCCTGTCATAATACTTACAACACCAAATACCGCTCCCACAGTAGCTAGAATGATGTGGAAAATTAAAAAGAATGTGTAATAAACTTTTATATCATCTGGTCCCCCAAATGAAGTATTGCCGATAAAAATCGTTCTGGAAGCATAGATAATAAAGAAAATTAAAGCTGATATACCTGCAGCTATCATTACCTTTTTATGTGCTTCGATTTTTTTCTTATAAATTAGACCCCATCCAATTGCGACTAATACAGCACTAATAACAATAAATGAAGTACTAATTGTAGGTAGAATAGGTACACCCATTTTACATTCTCCTATCATTTAGTAATCTATATCTTTTATAGGTTAAGCAAAAATGCTTATTTCTCATAGCATCAAATTTAAAATTGCTGACTTTGTTTCTTTGCTTGAAAATCTTTTAATGCATTTTCTGTAATATCTTTATCATCTTTCTTTTCTTGAATCCACCATTTTCTAAATACAGTAGCTAGAACTACCCCAAAAATAATTTCTTGGATGATTTTCATTAGTACTCCGCCTAATTGCTGATCTTCAAGCGGCTTCATATTATTAAATAGTTCTGGGCCAGATAATGAAAGGGTCGATAATGTAGCAGCGGGTACACAAAGTTCCATTGCCTTTAACCAGGTTTGTCCATCTGTATAGGTAGAATACATTGGATTCGGGTTAAAGATAATTAATGCACATGCAGGCGTAATCAACACTGCATTGGCAATGATATAGGCGATTTTATATAATGGCTTCATTTGCTTGTACCCCGGAATATTCCCTACTAGCGGCCAATTCATAAAGAAGGCTGATAGGAACAGGAAGAAAGTAAAGATACCATGGAAGGTTTCATCTAATTTAATAGCATCAAAAATTCCTGGCATATGATACAGAGAGAACATCATAGCAAAGACAAAAGCCGAAATAACAGGTTTTGTAAATAAATTAAAAATACTTCTTACAACTGGTGCTTCTACAATGACTTTCCAAACCCACCAAGGAATCCCTTTAATAAGCATCATGGGGACTAATAACAGAAGAAACGCCATTTGTACCATATGATATGTAAACATGATATGTGACATTAAATCAATCGGCGAGCCTTTGATCACATAAAACATAAGCATCGCTAATATAAAATAAGTAGCTTCCCCTTTTTTCAAGGGTTCACTAACTTTAAAATCTTTTCTCCAAACAACTGTTACCAAAAAATACACAACAGTTAAAAATACTATAACTCCCATCAAATAAGGGCTCCACAGTGCTTGAAAACCAAATATGCTTAGTGGCATAATCATGCGCTCCTTTAACTTCAGTAGTTCTATTATAGAACGCTTACATCGTAACATCAATGAACGAACTATGACAATTAAAAGCAATTTCCCATTTTAAATATAATTGACGCCAAAAACATCTCTTAAAACGAAAACAAGTCGCTCTAATTGAGCGACTTGTTTCTCCTTTTTTCTTACCACCAAATGATTGTTAAGAAAGTTAGGAACATCGTAAATGCGATTACAGCACCAAACCATACAAATGTAGAAATTACTCCCATATGGCTAGCTTTTTTATCATCCATATGCATGAATGAATATAATTGTAATACAACTTGAACACCTGCTAATAGTAGAATAACAGGTTTAATATAATACGCTGAAAAGTCAGCAACTACTACAGCAAATGCTAAGAATGTTAAGAAAATCATAATCGCAAAATTAATTACTTGCTTACGCATGTGCACAGCATTGTGATGACGGTCATACTCATACTGCTTTTTAGATTTTGCTTGAACTTGTGTATCGTGTCCCATATTATCCTAACACCCCCATCAAGTAAACTACAGTGAAGATGAATACCCAAATTACATCGATAAAGTGCCAGAAGATTGAAGCAGCATAGTATTTAGGAGCATTGTATAAGCTTAATCCGCGTCTTGCATTACGTACGATTAAACATACAATCCAAACTAAACCGATTACTACGTGCAATCCGTGCGTTCCTACTAATGTAAAGAATGCAGAGGAGAACGCTGATTGAGTATATCCAAAACCATCATGTACATAGTGATAGAACTCATAAATCTCAAGAGCAAGGAATCCAAGACCTAATAATACAGTAATAGACATCCAAATTTGAACGCCTTTGAAATTATGGTTTTTCATATGATACATCGCATAAACCGAAGTTAATGAAGATGTTAAAAGTAACATAGTCATTACAAATGCTAATGGTAATTCAAATAATTCTGCTGCAGAGTATTCCATACCAGCAGGACCTTTATCTTTTAAAGAAAGGTAAGTAGCAAACACGCTGGCGAAAAGAGTAATATCACTACAGATAAAAATCCAAATACCAACGAATTTATTTCTGCCTTCCATTGTAGCTTGTTCTGGTTTATCAGGCCAAGTTTGAGGGGTGAATTTAGTTTCTTCCATTATTTGTTACCCCCTTTTCCATAAAGATGTTCTTCAGTTGCAATAACTTCTTCAACATGAACATGGAAACCAAGATCGTCTTTCACTGAACGAACAATCATAGCACCAACAGTAATTGCTAAACCAAGAATTAATACAGGAATCGCCCAAGCTTTTCCATCTGGATGGTAAAGTGCACCGAATGCAGCAATAAATGTACCGATTGACATGATTAAAGGCAAGATTGAGTTATTTGGCATATGAATGTCGCCTAGTGGCTCAGCATAAACCATACCTTCTTCATTACCATCATGTTTTTCCAACCAATATGGATCATATCCACGTACAAGTGGAGTTTGTTTAAAGTTATAGAACGGTACCGGTGTTTGGATTGCCCACTCAAGTGAACGTCCATCTCCCCAGTAGTCACGGCAATTTAATGGCTTAGATTTAGCAGTAATAATAATGTTGATTACTAACAAAATTACACCGATTGCCATCATAATCGCACCGATTGATGAGATAAAGTTAAATAAATCCCATCCTTGATTTGCTTGGTAAGTGAATACACGACGAGGCATACCCATTAAACCTAAGAAATGCTGCAAGAAGAATGTTAAATGGAATCCAGTAAAGAAGATCCAGAAAGTCAATACTCCCAATTTCTCGCTTAAAGCACGGTTAAACATAATTGGCCAATAGAAGTGCATTGAACCAAAGATTGCAGTAACGATACCACCAACGATTACGTAATGGAAGTGAGCTACGATAAAGTAAGAATCATGTAATTGGTAGTCAAGTGGTGCAGCTGCCTGCATAACCCCTGTAACCCCACCAGCTACGAATGATGGAATGAAACCAAGTGCATAAAGCATTGGCACTGTAACTTTAACCGAACCGCCCCAAATTGTCATAATCCAGTTAAATACCTTCATACCTGTCGGAACAGCGATTGCCATTGTAGCAACAGCAAAGATTGCATTGGCAGTAGCACCAAGTCCAGTTGTGAACATATGGTGGGCCCAAACCATGAATCCTAAGAAACCGATTAAGATTGTTGCGAATACCATTGAAGAGTATCCAAATAAACGTTTACGAGCAAATACCGGAATGATTTCTGAGAATAATCCGAATGCAGGTAAAACTAAGATATATACTTCAGGGTGACCAAAAATCCAGAATAAATGCTCCCAAATTACTGTGTTACCACCCATTGTATGGTCAAAGAAGTTTGCTTCGAACATACGGTCAACCAACATTAAGAATAAACCTACTGTTAGTGGAGGGAATGCGAATAAAATTAATGCACTTGAAATTAATGAAGTCCAAGTAAATAATGGCATACGCATGAATGTCATACCAGGTGCACGCATTGTGATAATCGTTACGATAAAGTTAATACCAGAGATTAACGTACCGGCACCAGAGATTTGTAGACCTAATACATAAAAATCAATACCATGTCCAGGTGAATATAAAGCTAATGATGCATAGTTGGTCCAACCAGCATCTGGTGCTCCACCTAAAAAGAATGATAAGTGTAGGAAAAGTGCTCCTAAGAAGAACAACCAAAATCCTAATGAGTTTAAGAATGGGAACGCTACGTCACGCGCACCAATTTGTAATGGCACAACGGCGTTCATAAATCCGAATAGCAATGGTGTTGCTGCTAAGAATAGCATTGTCGTACCATGCATTGTTAGTAATTCATTAAAAGTACCGGCTGAAACAAAATCACTGTTTGGAATCATTAACTGAATACGCATTAAAAGCGCTTCTAAACCTGCGATTGCAAAGAATAAAGTACCGGCGAATAGATACATAACGCCAAGTTTCTTATGATCGACAGTTGTTAAATAGTCCCATAATGTTGCTCCAAAGCCCTTTTTATTTGAGACTGCGGCAGAGCTCACAACTTTAACCTCCTTCAAGTGTTACTATCTAGTTAGAATTATTCTTCAATAGATAATCCCATAATATAATCTGCAACTGCACTGATTTCTTCATCTGAAAGCTCACCATATTTACCAGTCATTAAGTTGCCTGGTTTGATGCTTTCTGGGTCAGATACCCATTTTTCAATACTTTCTTCAGTATGTTCAAGTACACCTGCTACACGATTACGATCTCCAAATGTTGTTAAATTTGGTCCCATAGCTCCTGAAGCACCAACACCAGATACGGCGTGACACATTAAACAGCTATTTGCAAATGTTTGTTCACCCAGGTCAGCTGATTCAGCAGATGCTGTTTGACCTTCAGTTGCTTGCATTGCAGCAACCCAATTATCAAATCCATCACGGTCAAGTACTTTAACTTTAAAGTCCATTAATGCATGGGAAGGACCACAAAGCTCAGCACATTTTCCATAGAATACGCCTTGCTCTAAACCTTCAGATTCTTCGTCAAATTGTAAATAGAATTTGTTAACGTTTTCAACGTTCGTATCCATTTTACCGCCGACTGCCGGAATCCAGAATGAGTGTTTTACATCAGCAGCTTTTAAATTAAAGTAAACTTTTTCACCAGTAGGAACAACAAGTTCTTGAGCTGTTACAATACCTTGTTCTGGATATTCAAATTCCCACCAATATAATTTAGCAGTAACATTAACTGTTAACGCTGTTTTGTTTCCTTCTTCGTTTACCTCATCCATTGCTTTAACATCAGCAAATTTGTAAGTAGAAATTAAAGTAGGAACCGCTAAGATTAAAAGTAAAATGATTGGAATTACTGTCCAGATTACTTCTAATGTATGACTTCCTTCTACTTGTTTCGGCATGTAGTCTTCGCCCAGTTTAGAACGGCGAGCCTTCATAAACGCGTACAAATAAAGAACAGATACTACTATTACTACTAATGCCATAATTGTGATCGAGAATAATAGTAAATTAAATTGTTCTTTTCCCACTGCACCTGTTGGTTTAAGTGTTGTAAGATAATCTTCACCACATGCAGAAAGAAATACTGTCATTACAGCTAACAGTGAGAAAAGACGCCATTTTTTAAGCCCTTTCATCATAGCTTAATTAACCCCTCTTTCTTTGTTGTATTTCATGTGTAACCAGGATATTGGTTTTTAGTTCTATGTGAATCCCTTTTCAAAGAAGAATTCCAAATTGTAATTAAGTACAAATCAAAAATTCCTGAAACCAAAACATTTAAGCTTTAATCAGGTTTTCTATTGTACTAAACTTTTTAACCATTTAGAGCCAGCCAAGCCTATTCAATAGTGTAGCCAAAAATGATAAGGCCTGTACAAAGTATTTCTATAAAAAGCAATGTTACAATCAACCTTAATATTACCATAGAATTGTTAGGTCTTTTCAACTTTCCTACAAGTAGCATTGGTATATATGCTGTTTGATATTCCTATGTCATTCATTGCATATGAAGATATGCTGAAATGGCTGGCCGGAATAAAAAAAGAGCTTACACCAAATGGCATTTTCATCTGCATCTACTGTAGTAGTATGACTAAAAAACCCTATACTTTGAGTTACTGAATTATATTCACTTAACTTCTTTGAATAAAACATTCGCTAAGTTCCAACTAGTCACACATGTCGGCAACTTGTATTGCCTTTACATAACAAAATTTCACCCACAAAAAATTGAAAGTAAAATAATCAAAACATCCTTTGCATTCATGCTAAATGTTCCTCACCATGACTTCTTTTAGAATATAAGCTTTGATAATCAGATGCTCTAAAAAGTGTTCATTTACAACCTAAATCCCAAGAAACTAGGATTTAAGCAAGAATTAAAATTCCAATTTTAATAAGTGCAAGAAAATCTTTAAAAAGCAAGTCGTCGTAAGTGTTTAACATCTAACAAAAGTCCAGCAAAGAATTATGATTTAAATTCCTTTCATTTTTGTAAGCATATTTCGCTAACAATAACTATATCGAAATTTCTTCGCGATTTCTAGACATTAAGTTAAATTTCGGCGAAGTTTGTCAAATTCCAAGTTATGTTAACCAAATGTAATATGAACATCTCTATATTAATGCATTTTAAGGGAAGTTTTGTGAATGTAATAGCACGAAATTATGAACAATTTGTGAAAACCCTTTCGCTTCAGGAAACCTTCTTCTGTTTGAAGTTGTCTTTTATCTATTTATTCGCTATCATCAAAAGGCAGAGATGCTTTTGCACTGATAGGAAAGCAAGTAAGGAAAGTTTCCAATATTAGTGCAAGGAAAACATTGATCTCCTTCATTTTTATGTTCGATATCATGTTTTCTAATAAGCGTATTGATAGAAAAAGTAGGTGGCTCATAAAATGCAACATTATCAAAGTAAATTACTGAAGTGGATTGCTTTAGCTACAACAATCGGTATGTTACTTATTCTTCTTGGCGGAGCCCTTGTTACAAAAACTGAAAGCGGTTTAGGTTGTGGTCGAAACTGGCCAGATTGTAATGGGTCCCTTATTCCAAAAGAAATAACACCAGAAGTTTTAATAGAATTCTCGCATCGATTTGTTACGGGTTCGGTATCAATACTTGTCCTCGCTTTAGTAATCTGGACTTGGAGAAAACTGGGTTCCATTCGTGAAGTGAAGTTTTTAGGCAGTTTAGCAATCTTTTTCTTAGTGGCTCAAGCATTAATCGGTGCCGCTCAAGTTTTATGGGGACAAGGCGACTTTATCCTTGCACTGCACTTCGGGATTTCATTAATTTCATTCGCTAGTCTTTTGCTGCTGGCTATAATCGTATTCGAAGTAGATACAAAATTTGATGCCGATAGAGTATATATTGGTAAAAAACTTAAATGGCATACATTAGGCGTTTCATTATATTCATATATAGTTGTTTATACAGGTGCATTAGTTCGACATACTCAATCTAGTTTGGTTTGTACTGACTGGCCATTTTGCAGCAACGAAGATCCGTTTGCACTACCAAATAATATGTATGAATGGGTTCAAATGGGACACCGATTTGCAGTACTATTAATTTTTATTTGGGTTACATATATTATGATCCATGCAGTTAAACATTATAAAAACCAGCGTGTTATTTATTGGGGTTGGATAATCGCCTTCCTTATCTTGTGTGCACAAGTAACGACAGGAATGCTGATTATCTTTACAAAGCTGAATTTAATCATTTCATTATTGCACTCATTATTTATTTCATGCTTGTTCGGTTTATTCTGCTATATGATTTTACTTGTTTCACGCAGCAATTATAATGAAAAGAGCAATCAATAAAGTGCAGCGATTTCGATCGCTGCACTTTTATTTTTGGCGATTCCACTAATATAGAGGGATATTGAATTGCGTTTCATTCCCCTCTCGATACCGGAAACTGCATGGCTCTATCTTTCCCCACACCTCAAACCAAAAAACGGGCAACGGAAATTTTCCCCGCTGCCCGACTATCCTATTCTAATTCTACTAATAAATCGCCTGTTGAAATGGCGTCACCTGCAACTACATGCACTTCTTTTACAACACCATCTTTTGGTGCTTGAACAGTTGTTTCCATTTTCATGGCTTCAGTAATTAATAAGTGATCCCCGCGTTTTACTGGACTGCCTTTTGAAACAACTACTTTCAGCACTGTTCCCGGCATTGTTCCACCAATTTGATTTGGATTGCTTGGATCTGCTTTTAATGCGACATTTCCATCTACTTCTACCGTCATATCTTGGATGACCAACTCACGAGATTGACCGTTAAGCTCGAAGTACATGATTCGCGTTCCATCATGCTGCGGCTCCCCGATTTCGATCAATTTAATAATGAGGGTTTTACCTTTTTCGATCTCCACTTCGATTTCTTCACCAAGTTTCAATCCGTAGAGGAATGTAGGTGTATCCAGTACTGAAATATCACCGAATAGTCCTTGTGCCGTTACGTAATCTTCAAATACTTTCGGATATAAAGCATACGCTAAGACATCTTGATTAGAAGCAGGACGCCCAATTTTTTCGGATAATGTTTTTGCAAGCTCTTCAAAATTAACTGGTTCCAGCAATTCGCCTGGTCTAACAGTAATCGCTTCTCTATCCTTCAAGATTACTTTTTGTAATTCTTGAGGGAAGCCTCCTGGTATTTGTCCTAAATACCCTTGGAATAATTCAACTACTGAATCTGGGAAGTCAATGTTTACACCGCGCTCAAAGATATTCTCTTCGTTGAGATCATTTTGAACCATGAATAAAGCCATATCGCCCACTACTTTTGATGAAGGCGTTACTTTTACAATATCACCAAACAATAAATTTACTCGTGAATACATTTTCTTCACTTCATCCCAGCGATCTCCCAACCCAACCGCTTTTGCTTGTTGCTGCAGATTACTATATTGTCCGCCTGGCATTTCATGAACATAAATTTCTGAATGGGGGCTGTTCATACCGCTTTCAAAATCGCTATAGAATGTACGAACATCCTGCCAATAAGATGATAATTGCTCAAGTGCATCGATATCTGCACGCAATTCACGTTTACTGCCCTTCATTGCATAATACAAGGAATTCACACTTGGTTGTGAAGTTAAACCCGACATTGAACCAAGGGCTGTGTCAATAATATCTACTCCAGCTTCAATAGCTTTTGCATACGTATAAATACCATTACCGCTTGTATCATGTGTATGAAGATGGATTGGCAATTCAGTCGATTCTTTCAATTCAGAAATTAAACGATATGCAGCTTCTGGTTTTAGCAGCCCTGCCATATCTTTAATAGCCAAAATATGGGCTCCTGCTGCTTCTAATTCTTTTGCCATCTCTTTATAATACTGAACAGAATACTTAGCGCGAGAGTCATCTAGAATATCGCCAGTGTAGCAAATTGCTGCTTCTGCAATTTTCCCTGTTTGGCGAACTTCGTCAATTGCAACTTCCATTCCTTTAATCCAGTTTAAACTATCGAAAATTCTGAATACATCGACTCCAGAAGAAGCCGATTCTTTTATAAACTCACGGATTAAATTATCTGGATAATTTTTGTATCCGACCGCATTTGCCCCTCGCAATAACATTTGGAACAATACATTCGGCATTTGTTCACGCAATTTTTCAAGACGTGCCCATGGATCTTCTTTCAAGAAACGGTAAGCTACATCAAATGTTGCCCCGCCCCATAGTTCAAACGAGAAGAAGTCATTTAGCATGCGTGCATTGTAATCTGCAATTTGGTACATATCCTGTGAACGTACACGAGTAGCTAATAAAGATTGGTGAGCATCACGGAAAGTTGTATCTGTCAATAATACTTCTTGTTGTTCCTTTACCCAAGAAACAAGCCCTTCTGCACCGCGCTCATCCAGAATTTGCTTTGTTCCCGGTTGAATTTCAGTTTTTAAATCGAATTTTGGTTTATTCGGTTGAACTAAAATCGGTTTCGAACGTTTTTCTACACCCGGGAATCCATTTAATGTGACGTTCCCAATATAGTTTAATATTTTTGTTCCTCTGTCTTTACGCACAGGGAATTTAAATAACTCAGGAGTTGTATCGATAAAGCTTGTATCAAAACTGCCTGAGATAAAATTCTCGTGAAGTACAACATTTTCTAAAAATGGAATATTTGTTTTAACGCCGCGAATACGGAATTCCCGTAAATTACGGTGCATTTTAGCAGAAGCTTCTTTAAACGTCATACCCCATGTTGAAATTTTAACCAGCAGTGAATCATAGTAAGGCGTTACAACAGCCCCTTGGAAACCATTTCCGGCATCTAAACGCACACCAAAACCGCCGCTGGAACGATATACCATTAATTTCCCTGTATCTGGCATGAAATCGTTTGCAGGATCTTCTGTAGTAACACGTGATTGAATGGCAAAACCGAACAACGGTATCTCGTTTTGAACTGGAATGCCAATTTCATCTGAATGCAAACTGTGTCCCTCAGCAATTTTAATTTGAGAATGAACGATATCAATTCCCGTTATCATCTCAGTTATTGTATGTTCTACTTGAATTCTTGGATTTACTTCAATGAAGTAAAACTCATTGCCTGAAACTAAAAACTCTACAGTACCAGCATTTATGTAATGTACATTTTGCATTAATTGTACAGCAGCATCACAGATTCGATTACGCAGTTCTTTTGAAATTGAATTGGAAGGTGCAATTTCCACTACTTTTTGGTGACGTCTTTGAATTGAACAATCACGTTCATAAAGGTGTACAATATTGCCTGAGGCATCCCCCAAGATTTGCACTTCAATATGCTTCGGTTTAATAATTGCTTTTTCCACGTAGACTTCATCAGATCCAAAGGCAGCCTTTGCTTCAGATTTCGCTCGTTCATAGCTAGAAGCCAGTTCATCTTTTGAATGGACTAAACGCATCCCGCGACCGCCGCCGCCTAGTGCTGCTTTAATCATTAATGGATAGCCGTGAGACTCGCCAAATTCCTCGACCTCTTCAATACTGGCAACTGGCCCATCAGTTCCAGGAATAACTGGAATTTTTGCAGCTATCGCTTGTTCTCTTGCCTTTACCTTGTCACCAAACATATCTAAATGCTGTGAAGTAGGGCCGATAAAGATAATGCCTTCCTCTTCACAACGTCTAGCAAATTCAAGATTTTCAGATAAGAAGCCATATCCGGGATGAATAGCATCAACATTTGCTTGCTTTGCTATTTCAATGATCCCTTCAATATCTAGGTATGCATCAATCGGTTTTTTGCCTTCACCAACAAGGTAAGATTCATCCGATTTATAACGATGATATGAACCACTGTCTTCCCTAGAGTAAATTGCAACTGTTTTAAGCTTCAGTTCGTTACAGGCACGAAAAATACGAATAGCAATTTCTCCTCGGTTTGCAACTAAAATTTTGTTAATTTTTTTCACAACGATTCCCCCTTATAACTTCTTCTCCAACTTGACATACATGGAAACATTCACTAATACTCCCATAGCAAAAGATAATATTAATATAGATGTTCCGCCATAACTGATAAATGGTAACGTAACACCGGTTAACGGGATAAGTCCCGATAATCCCCCAAGGTTGACGAATGATTGAACAGCAATCCAGCTGCCTATTCCCGCTGCTATCATTCTAGCAAGTGGATCTTTCGTTTTCAGAGCAATTGTTAAAGCTCTAAATACGATAAAGCCCAGACCGCCTAATACGATAATGACACCTAAAATTCCCAGCTCTTCGGCGATAATCGCCATGATGAAATCGGTCTGTGGTTCAGGCAAGTATCCAAGTTTTTGAATGGATTGCCCTAAGCCAACCCCTTCCAATCCACCAGAACCAATCGCTATATAGCCATTAATTACCTGATAACTCGAGCCGCTTTCATATTCAAAAGGATTTAAAAAGGCTTTGATACGGCCTATTCGGTTATCAGTAAGTAATCCATCACCTTTTATCAAAATCAAGAGGCCCAACATTGCAGTACCTAAAACTATAAGCACCGTGAAAAACTTGATAAACTTCTTAAATTGGATACCACTCGCAGCAACTACTGCTATGGCGATACCCGACAAGATTAATACTGCACCCAGATCGACTTCGGTGCCGACAAAACCGATAATCACCAACCATACAAGGATTGGATAAACAATATTATTAGGCTCTAAATTTTCCATAGGGTTATTTAAACTTTTTCTATAGAAAGCACCTGCAAAATATAAAATTATGAATAGTTTAGCAAATTCAGAGGGCTGAAAATTCATTACGCCGAGGTTAATCCAACTTTCTGCTCCACCAGCCTCTACACCCTTAATTTTTACCCATGCAAGCAGAATAAGAACAAGAGCTGTCATAATTTGCATTATTCTTTTATTACTGAAGTGTTTATAAGGAATAAACGCACCCACAAAAAACGCAAAAGCTGCGACAATTAAGTTCATTAACTGTTTTCGATAATAAAATGTAGGTGTATCTTTATCGACAATACTTACCATAATACTTGAACTATAAATCATGACAAGTCCAAATAAACATAAAAACAAATACGTAAAGAACAAAGGATAATCAAAATTCCTCACATAATAATTCAGATATTTTTTCATTTTCATTTCCCCATCTTTGTTAGCAAGCCGGCTAATCGCATGTTCGCGATTAGCCTTAGTTGCCAATATGCAGATCAGTAAGCCCAGACAACCTAATCTGTAAAAAAAACTCAAATCGCCAAGATGCGTTTGAGTTTTAAATTATTTGTTTGTATACGCTTCATGCAACAAGGAAAGTTCTTTTTCTAATGTATCCAGAATTTCTTTTCCTCGTTCACGATCGACCAATCCAAGCTTTACAGCAAAATCAATCTCACGCGATAAACCAAACATCTGAGTATCTAGTACTTCTTCATATAAAGGACATGATGGCATTGTTAAATGATCCATTTGAACTTTTATTAAACGTGCAATTTTATCTGCATCATTAAGCAGCAATTCCAAAGCTTGTTCCTGAAAGGAAGCTTGTGATTTCGTTTCCATGAGGACGCCCCCATCATTTGAATTTCTTCTATTCTATCTTATTAAAGTTTATCTTTTAGCTGATAAAATTGCAAGTGTCTACATATGAAAAGACAACTTTTGATTTATATTTCTTTATTAATTGCTATAAATAGCGTTATACTAAAATGGATATATAGATTTAGGGGGACTTTTGAAATGGAAAGTATTATACCAGTTAAAGGTGCAGTTAAATATAAAATTACTTTAGATCCTACTGTATGGATTTTTGATGATCGCCGCATAGATTTAAAAACATATTTCGTGGAAAAAAAAGAAATTGAAGACGAGGATTTAAAATATCTTTTAAATACAGGAAGACATTGGTCTCGTGAAATTATGGAGGGGGCTACTTTTCCTCCAACTTTAAAAACGGAAAGAAAATTCGATCGCCAAGGCATGAAAACCGGCACATTTGGAATGGAAATTAAGCATTTCCTAAAAAATGCCGAGATTGAAGAGCATGCAAAGCAAGTTGTATTCGAATTAGCGGATGGTCAAGAAGCTGCCTTCTCTATTGAAGAAGCGAATACAATTATCTTTAAATATAGTCAGGATGGCAAACCTATTACTGACGGTGGGCCTGTACATCTATTATTTGCTGATGGTTCGAACGTAGATAATCCTATTAAAAATATTGCAGCCATTCGTGTTGACTAATAGGAGGCATGTGTAAATGCGAGTCAAATGTGTGATTTGTGATTCTATCAATGAACTTGATGATGACCTGCCCTTAGCAAAAAA
>Ga0180215_1001614_pt1 | contig 24462 bp, 20 predicted proteins | sample eDN3rd37CBELigBY_FD_128871 | JGI IMG/M metagenome (GOLD analysis project Ga0180215, IMG submission 128871) | Enriched backyard soil microbial communities from Emeryville, California, USA - eDNA 3rd pass 37_C BE-Lig BY (version 2) (version 2) | ecosystem: Environmental > Terrestrial > Soil >...
CTAGTCAATCAATGTCCATGGCGACAGTCTTTTCATATTCAACCAGTAACAGGACTCTTAAACGACCCAAATGGATTTGCTTATTATAATGGAGAATATCATTTATTCTATCAATGGTTTCCGCTTGGTCCTGTACACGGATTGAAGCATTGGTACCATACGAAATCAAATGATCTTGTTCATTGGGAAAACGTTGGAATGGCGATTGAGCCATCAAATGACTATGACAGTCATGGGGCTTACTCAGGAAGTGCCCTTGAACATGAAGGAAAGCTTTTCCTTCTATATACAGGCAACACTCGTGATGAAAACTGGAATCGACATCCATATCAATGTTTGGCAGTGATGAATGAAAACGGTGCTATCACAAAAAGTGATAACCCGGTAATTGGTGATGTTCCAAAAGGATACACCGATCATTTTCGTGATCCAAAAGTGTGGCAACAAGGCGAACTGTTTTACACAGTAATTGGTGCGCAAAGAGAAAATGAAACAGGATGTGTGGTTTTATACCAATCTCCTAATTTACAAGACTGGCAGTTTGTTGGCGAAGTGAAAACCGACCTAGAATATTTTGGTTATATGTGGGAGTGCCCAGACTATTTTGAGATAGATGATCAAGGAGTTCTAATCTTTTCACCACAAGGTCTAGAGGCAGAAGGGGATGCTTATCAGAATATTTATCAGTCTGGTTATGTGATTGGCCAACAGCTAGATTTAGAGAAAAACGAACTTACTCATGGTCGTTTTCAAGAGCTTGATCGAGGATTTGACTTTTATGCTCCGCAAACAACATTAGATGCTAATGGACGTCGAATTTTAGCAGGGTGGATGGGTTTACCAGAAATCGATTATCCGACTGATAAAAATGGCTGGGCTCACTGTTTGACTCTTCCAAGGGAATTATCCATGAAAGACGGGAAGTTGATTCAACAACCAGTCGACGAATTAACATTGCTTCGTGGTAAAAGCATGGAAGCAGAAAAAATCGTGAATCATGAAACGATCACTCTTGAGGGCTTTGAGAGTGAGGCATACGAACTTATTGCAGAATTTTCCGCTAACACTGCAGCTGAATTCGGTTTTGAACTTCGCGTTGGGGAAAACGAAAAGACTATTATCAAGTATGATGCTGCTGAGAAAAAAGTGGTCTTTGACCGGACCTATTCAGGGCAACCGTTCGCTGAAAATTTCGGTACAGTTCGAAAATGTAAGTTGGATGCTGAAATCATTTCATTCCGCATCTTTGTTGACAGCTCTTCTGTAGAAGTGTTTGTCAATGATGGAGAAGAAGTATTCACAGGGAGAATTTTTCCTAATAAAAATAGCCGAGGAATTCGCTTATTTGCCCATGGAGGGAAAACGAGTGTGAAGGCCGTTAAATGGGATATAAGTAGTGATAATGAAAAGTGATGAGGTGACAAGATGGGAAAACTTTTTTCGATAGGTGAGGTATTAATTGATTTCATTCCCCTTCAAAAAGGGGTTGCTTTAAAGGAAGTTACCGCTTTTGAAAGAGCTCCTGGTGGAGCACCCGCTAATGTGGCAGCAGCTGTTGCTAAGTACGGTCAAGAAGCTGGAATGATCTCTAAGTTAGGAACTGATGCCTTTGGAGATTTTCTAATAGAGCAACTAACAAAGGTAGGAGTACAAACGAATAAAATACTTCGGACGAGTGAAGCGAATACAGCTTTAGCCTTTGTCTCTCTACAAAATAATGGGGAACGTGACTTTTCCTTTTATCGAAATCCATCTGCTGATATGCTCTTGTGCGAAGAGGAAATTGATCCACAATGGTTTCAAGCGGGTGATATCCTCCATTTTTGTTCGGTAGATTTAGTGGAGAGCCCAATGAAACATGCGCATAAGAAAGCCATCAAAGCTGTGTCAAACGTGGGTGGAATTGTCAGCTTTGATCCAAATGTCAGACTCCCACTTTGGAAAAACAAAGCAGACTGTCGTAAGGCAATTCTTGAGTTTATACCATTCGCTGATATTGTGAAGGTTTCTGATGAAGAACTTGAGTTCATAACTGGCATTGAAAATGAGGAAAAGGCATTACAATCTTTGTTCATTGGAAATGTGAAAGCAGTCGTTTTCACGAAGGGTGCCTCAGGAGCTTCTCTGATTTTACCTGGAAACCATTATACATCAAGCGGCTATTCAGTTGAGGTAAAAGACACAACTGGTGCTGGGGATGCTTTTATTGGGGGATTTTTATACAAACTACTTGAATTACAAGCAACCCCCGAAAAAGTTGAGGGAATATTACAACACCATCAGGCAGAGATCCTTTCCTTTGCAAATGCTAGTGGAGCTTTGACCACAACCGAAAAGGGTGCCATATCGGCTCTCCCAACAAAAGAAGAGATTGAATTGTTGATTGCTCAGAATAAATAATAGACAAGCCCGGAGATTAGAGCATAAGCCCCCTTTTAGAAAAAGGCCTTATGCTCTTTTTGCGTTCTTCCTAATTAGAAGGAAAACTGGATAGGATGTGTAATAATTATCAAAAGAACACAGATTGCAAAAAAGGGAGACCTGTCATGCTAGAAACGTTTAAAGTGCCTTTATTCAATGAAGAGAGAAAAATTCGAGTCTATCTACCTACTACTTACGAGGAAACAAATACAAGATTCCCAGTTTTATATATGCATGATGGCCAAAATGTTTTTGATTCTACAGAAGCAATTGGGGGAGTTTCTCTGGAGCTACATAACTACTTAGATGAACAGGAAGTTGCGCTCATTGTCGTAGCAATCGATCTTAACACTAATGGCGAAGAACGGCTAAATGAATACTGTCCGTGGGTAAATGGAGCATTTAGTGAGCAGTTATTAGGATATAAAAGTACAACCGGTGGGAAAGGTGATGATTATGTGGAATTTATCGTGAATCATCTAAAACCAATCATTGATTCCACTTATCGAACCTGTGCAACTAACTCATATATGGCAGGCATTTCCCTAGGAGGATTGATTTCCATTTATACGGCTTGTCGTTATCCCAATCATTTTCGGCGTGTTGCTGGAATTTCTTCAGCTTTTTATCGGAATCAAGAAGAAATCGAGCAATTATTAAAAAACACTGACTTGTCAAGGCTTGATCGAGTTTACCTAGATTGTGGGTCAAATGAAGCAGGAGAGAGTACAAAAGTCAGTGAGTTGTTTTTAACATCGAATCAAGCTGTCCATAAAATCGTAAAAGATAAAGTGACAGAAACAAAATTTCACAGAATTGCTGATGGCGAGCACAACTATAAAACCTTCAAAAAGCGCATCCCCGAAGTGATATCATTCCTTACAATGTAGGCTTTAGAGACTTTTTAACTATAAACAAATAGGAGCCTTCATTTGGAGAAGGCTCCTGCTTAATTAAGTAAGTTTCACTTCAATCCACTTTCGAACACTATTAATAAACCAAATCCTTTTGCTCCTATACAAGTCTGCACGTGTTAATGTTCGCTCCTGAATATCTCCATTTTTTATCAGTCTCTCACGGTAGGTACCAGCTAGTAACCCACTGTCAATGGGAGGAGTCCATTTGCCATCATCCATCTCCAAAACAACATTCCCGTATGTAAACTCTGTCAATTCGCCTTCTTTGTTCCATAAAAGTACATCAAAAACTCCAGAAGGTTTCTTATTTTGAAAAAAGGAATAAATTTCTCGGTTTGTTGTCTTGTGATACAGGAAGGGATTATTTTTATCAATTGGTTCATCAGCCAGGATGATCGTTGGCGATTCTTCTAATGGTGAAAAAAATTGAGTATCGAACGTGATTTTTCCATCCAGAGCAATTAAGAGGCGAACCTTTACTTTATCATTGGGAGTGGAACACGCAAGCTTTTTGAGCTGTCTCTCTATTTTTTCGCGACTATAAGGATAACCAAAATAGTTCGCTGTATTTTCGAGTCGCTGCAGATGTTCATCCAGTAAAAAATAGTGCCCCTCATTTAATAAAAGGCTCTCAAGCAACTGAAACTTAAGATTAGTTGCTTTTAATAGGCTTGCCTTTGCGAGGACCTCATGATATTCTCCTTCACTGGTTGAATCCCAGGTGACCCCTCCGCCGACGCCATACGTTGCTTTCCCTGTTTCGTGTTCAATCAAAACTGTTCGAATGGGGACATTAAAAACAGCCTCTTTATTTGGTGTTATATAGCCGATTGCGCCACAATAAACTTCTCGGGGCATGGTTTCTAAATCAGCTATAATCTCCATTGTGCTAATCTTTGGTGCTCCCGTAATCGACCCACAAGGAAATAGAGCCTTGAAAATATCGCTGAGCTGAGTGGTTTCCGGTACTCTTGCGTTAATGGTTGAAGTCATTTGGTGAACGGTTGGGTATTGTTCTATCTCAAATAGTTTATCAACTCTAACAGATCCAGTTTCTGCAATGATTCCTAAATCATTACGAAGCAAGTCGACAATCATTACATTTTCTGCGCGGTCCTTTTCAGAATGATAGAGCCAACTGGCGTTTTCCTGATCCTCAGCCAAAGAGTTTCCTCTTTTAATGGTTCCCTTCATCGGTCTTGTTATCAGTTCTGTTCCTTCTAGTCGAAAAAACAATTCAGGAGAAGCAGATAAAATGCTATGCTCTCCCGTTTGCACATAAGCACAATAATTAGAGGATTGAGCTCTTTTTAATGTTTCAAAATAAGCAATTTCATTGCCTTCAAATTGAGAATCCATCCGCAGGGTATAATTTGTCTGATAAGTATCGCCCTTTTCAATAGATTGTTTGATTGATTGAATGGCAGAATCAAATTGTAATCGATCAATCGAAGGAATCCATTCTGACAGGTGGTATGCGCCAGTGCTAGAAATGGATTCTTCCAGAGGCTCTGTAAAAATCCCAAACCATAGAAGTGGCATGGTTCCCCCAGTTTTGACTTTAAAAGCAGGGTCGAAGGCAGGGGCACTTTCGTATGATAAAAATCCAGCTGCATAGAAACCATTTTGAATTTCAGCTTGTACAAGTTCTAAACTGGGAAGTACATCACTAATTTTATCCGCTTTATAAATTTTTATTGGGTTTTTGAACGTAAGGGGCTTTATTGTTCCTTCTGAGGTGGCAAACTCAAAGGATAAGAGCGGGTCTCGTTGTTTCATTTGATTCTTCCTTTTGTGTTTTTTGTTGTGTTAAAAAGAAGTTTGCTAACATCTCCAACCCTTTTTCCGTAAGAATGGCTTCGGGATGGAATTGAACTCCTTCTACTTGTAATTCTCGGTGGCGTATTCCCATTATTTCTCCATCCTTCGTTCTCGCGCTGACTTCTAGACAACTTGGCAATGATTCCTCATCAACAATCAAGGAATGGTACCTTGCTACCTGTAATGGAATTGGGAGGTCTTTAAATAACCCTTTTTGGTCATGGTCTATCATACCGGTTTTTCCATGCATCGGCTGCAATGCCTTTTTGACGTTTCCTCCAAAAGCCTGAGCAATAATTTGTTGTCCAAGACAAACACCGAGTATGGGTATATGGCGGTGAAATGTTGTCACGATATCTAAACAATTTCCGGCAGCATCAGGATTCCCGGGTCCTGGAGAAAGAAGAATATGAGACGGTTGCATGTCTTCTATCTCTACTAATGAAATTTGATTATTCCGTTTCACAATAACTTGTTCACCTAGTTCACGAAGGTATTGGACCAAATTGAATGTGAAGGAATCATAGTTGTCTATTAAAAGGATCATAATCAACACTTGCTCCTCTACAAAATTCTCTAGCACAAAGAGTCATATAGTGAATTACTACCCAAGCGCTTACAAGAATTCTAGCATAAAAAATTTTGCATTTACCCTTATTTTTAGTGAATTTCTATTAAATTGTAATATTTAAAGAGAGTTTATCCCATAGAAAGGAGTAAAATGAGGGAGAGATAAGAGAATGGAATTTCACTCACATCCATTTATGTGAAATATTTCACAATAAATAAAAATATTTAGAAAAAGAGGCGCAAACGAGATGGCTTACAGGAATTCAGAAAAAAACATCGAGAAAATTGTAGAAACGGGTGTTAACAAGACTACTTACCCATTTATAAAAATATTGATATTGGGTTTTCAGGCGGGTGCATTTATCGCTTTAGGATATTTACTCTCCATTCGAATGACGGCGGTATTACCCGAAAGCTTAGCAGGATTAAGTAGTTTAGTTGGGGCTTCTGTATTTCCAATTGGACTTATTCTCACCTTACTGGTTGGAGGGGAACTGCTAACCGGAAATATGATGGCTGTACCGTTTGCACGTCTTGCCCACAGGGTTCAACTCCGAAAGGTTTTTTCAAACTGGGCATTGGTAGCGATGAGTAACTTTATGGGCGCCATTTTTATCGCCTATTTTTTTGGACATATTGTTGGTTTAACAGAAACTGCTCCTTATATGGCTGAAACAGTTTCGATTGCCGAGCATAAATTAGAAGCGACGTTTTTACAGGCATTCATCTCAGGGATAGGATGCAACTGGCTGGTTGCGGCAGCAGTTTGGCTTTGCTATTCCTCAGACGACTTGATCGGAAAGATGGTTGGAATTTGGTTTCCAACGATGGCGTTTGTCGCCCTAGGATTCCAGCACGTTGTCGCGAATATGTTCGTGATTCCAGCAGCTATTTTCGCTGGGCACTTTACATGGATCGAGTATATCGGTAACTTTTTCCCAGTCCTCCTAGGAAATGCTGTGGGGGGATCGGTATTTATCGCAGGAGCTTATTGGCATGCATATAAGAAAAACGACATTCACCATAAAAAGAAACAACCTGCCCCTAACTATCCTCAGCCGCTAAAAACAGGAAAACAATAAAAAACTCGTATTCCACGAAAAAAGAAGAGGTTATGCTTTGACAATTCCCTACCTCATACTGGTAACCTTTTCCGGTTTCATCTCATATTTTGTTAAAGATGTTTAACCTAGGGAGGCGAAACCGTTGATAGAACAGCCGTATAGGGAGAGATTGGCTAATTGGTGTGAAGAAATTGAGGAGACTTTTACTGCATCTTTCGAACAGCTAACAGAACGAATTGATGAACCTATATTAGAGGAATGGGAAAACAAACTAGCAACCTTAATTAATGAAGTGAATTTAGAAGAAAGCCTCATAGATGAAGAGACTTTATATGAACAAGCAATAAGTATACATGAAGAGCTTCAATCCTTGCTTCAAAGAACGGAATCGGAACAGGATAGACAGGAAACTGAAGCGATAATGCCTGTTCCACTAGGAGGACACAAGTTACCTCCGCTTCCATATGCCTATAATGCACTAGAACCGGTCATTGCTGAGGAGATTATGAGGTTACATCATACCAAGCATCATCAAAGCTATGTAGATGGATTGAATAAAGCTGAAAAGGAAATGAAAAAGGCTCGCGAAAAAGGGGATTTTAGTTTAATTAAGCATTGGGAACGTGAGGCAGCTTTTCACGGATCAGGACATTATTTACACACGATTTTTTGGAATGTTATGAGCCCTAAGGGTGGCGGTAAACCTTCTGGCAAACTAATGACTGCAATCAACGACACGTTTGGAAGTTTCAATCAGTTTAAAAAACATTTTTCGGAAGCCGCCAAAAATGTTGAAGCAGTTGGCTGGGCGATACTAGTCTGGGCACCAAGATCACATCGATTGGAGATTTTAACTGCGGAGAAGCATCAAAATTTAACGCAATGGGATACGATTCCTATACTCGTACTAGATGTATGGGAGCATGCTTACTATCTTCAATACAAAAACGAGCGAGCTAAGTATGTTGAAAATTGGTGGAAGGTTGTCAATTGGAGCGAGGTAGAAGACCGATATAATAAAGCAAGAACCCTTACTTGGAAACCTTATTAGGAATTTAAGCTTGTCCCCAAAGGAAATTCTTTGGGGATCTTATTTTTGTAGAAATATTATTACTTTAATAGTTCGTTACATCAATATGTTGTTTTTTATGCCTCTCTTCAATTATGGAATTTTGTAAGTTGGCTATCATGTATAATAGCTTGTTAATTCATTAGGTATTTGTTTTTTCTTAGGAGGTAATGATGGCTTTCATTCGAATAATCCGTAAAGGTATAGGGAAGGTAGCGGGCTCTCTGATTAGAGGGAGTGTGAAGTTAGCTGGTAGAACAGTTAAGTCGGTTTTGATTGATGGGAAAACGAAAGAATCAAACAGGGGTTTTGCTTCACTAGGGCAAATTGTCGACGGAATGGTTAATGGTCCATATGAAGTTTTTTCAAAGAACGAGACAGTCAAGTTAGATGAAAAGGACGATATAAAGGGTTTTGCTTTTAATACTCTTAAAGGGGGAGAAAATCCTGGTTCGTATTCCATTAAAACTATTGGTGCTGCTTATGGGGGGCAAAAGGGGAACAAAGAGAAACTGGCAGGAGGCTTTGTAGCTGTTATGGCAGTTGGCAGTATGAACCCTATTAAGGAAAATGCTGTGGAGAGGAAGTCAACCAACACAGAACAGCCAAGTAAAAATAAAGTTCCTTTTGTGGAAAAGAAAATTGAATTGCCAATCGGAGAAGTAACGGGCACTTTTCCTGTATTTGATGTGGGGTTTGAAGTACAGCTCCCTGAAGGGTTATACCTTCAATCTGACCTGGTTCATTTTTCTTATGCAAATGTTGAGTTATCCTACGCCATTAAATCCAATCCAGACCTTATCCATGAATTGGGCTTAGATGCAAAGGATATCGAGGAACTAGTAAAAGGAAAAACCCCAGATGGTTATGCGTGGCACCATCATGAAGAAGCAGGGAAGTTGCAGTTAGTAGATAAGGATTACCATCAACACAATGGTCATACCGGTGGAAGAGAGTTATGGGGAGGAGGATTTGAGAACAGATAGAATAATAATAAACGGAGGCTATACATAATAAACCTCTCGATGCACAAATTAAACATATGTTCGGGAGGTGTTTTTATGGAATCAAAAGACTTTAACCAAATTTTCAACGAATATAAACAACAAGGGGAACAACAAGCATCTGCGGAATCAGGAACAGAAAGAAATTCTGGAAAAGAAAAAATTGTCGCTGTTCGGAAAAATGAAGACGGAGATATTATCGCCTTTAAAACTGAGAGTGGGCAAGAGTTGGATTATATTACTGCACTTGACCAAGCAAAAGCAGGAATGCTGGCTCATGTTGATGTCTTTCATAAATATGGAAGAGATATTATCCGCAGTGAGCCGGACGGCATTAAAGAAAACAACTTGGATCAACTTCCATCTTTCTAGAAGAGATGGAAGATGGGGGGTTCTTCGATACTAGACCTCAATAAAAAAGCGTTATTACTCTATTTGAGCTATTAACGCTTTTTTATTGGTCTGTAAGATACTTGAATCATCCAATAACGCAATATCCTAGTATCAAAATCATTGTAGTGTTATAAATAAATGTTTGATAATTCTGAATACAATAGCTAATATGTAGATAAGATAGAGTGGTAGTTTAGGAGGGGGATGAGGGGGATGGATTATGATGTTATTGTAGTGGGTGCTGGGCTAGCGGGCTTGGTTGCAACAGCAGAAATAGCAGATGCAGGAAGGAAAGTGTTGCTTTTAGATCAAGAGTCCGAAGCCTCTTTGGGGGGACAAGCTTGGTGGTCCTTTGGAGGATTGTTTCTAGTTGATTCACCCGAACAGCGCCGATTAGGGATTAAGGATTCAAAAGAGTTAGCATGGCAGGATTGGTTAGGGTCAGCTGAATTTGACAGAATGGAAGATGAAGATCGCTGGGGGCGGAAATGGGCAGAGGCGTATGTGGACTTTGCTGCAGGAGAAAAACGGTCTTGGTTATATGAAATGGGTGTTCGCTTCTTTCCCGTCGTTGGCTGGGCCGAGCGAGGGGGATACCTTGCTGAGGGACATGGAAACTCAGTTCCTAGATTTCATATCGTCTGGGGAACAGGCCCTGGAATTGTCGCCCCTTTTGAACGAAGAGTCAGAGAGCATATGAATAATGGGTTGGTTGTGTATCAGCCTCGCCATCGGGTTGATAATCTTATTCAACAAAATGGTGGAATTGTTGGCGTGGAGGGGTCTGTGCTTGAACACAGTTCCGTTCTCCGTGGAGAGGATAGTTCGAGAAAGGTAATTGGGGACTTTACATACTACGCTCAGGCTGTTTTGGTTTCTAGTGGGGGAATTGGTGGAAACCTTGAAGCAATCCAAAAGAATTGGCCTTCCCGACTAGGTACGCCACCAAAGAAAATGATCTCTGGGGTTCCTGCCCATGTTGATGGAAGAATGTTAGCCATTACTGAAAACGCTGGCGGGCGCATTGTAAATCGCGATCGCATGTGGCATTACACGGAAGGAATAAAAAATTATAACCCAATCTGGAGCAATCACGGAATCCGCATTCTTCCAGGTCCGTCCTCTCTTTGGCTAGCTGCCCGTGGGCGAAGATTTCCTGCACCTAATTTTCCTGGGTTCGATACACTAGGTACGCTAGAAGCCATTCAAAAGACTGGTTATGACTATTCTTGGTTTATCTTAACTCAAAAAATCATTGAAAAAGAATTTGCCTTGTCAGGTTCCGAACAAAATCCGGATTTAACAGGGAAAAGCATTGTACAAGTATTGTCCAGAGCCTTGCCAGGTGCCCCTGGGCCTGTAAAAGCCTTCATGGAGCAAGGAGAAGATTTTTTGGTGGCCACACATTTACCTGAGCTCGTATCAGGGATGAACAAGTTAACAGGTGACAATTTGTTGAATCTAGCAGACATTGAGAGACAAATAAAAGCCAGAGATCGGGAATTAGACAATAAATTTACGAAGGATTTACAGATAACGGCACTTCGTGGCGCACGGCAATATATAGGAGACAAATTAATTAGAGTTGCACCACCACATAAACTACTAGATCCGAAAAACGGACCACTGATTGCAGTTCGCTTGAATCTCGTTAGTCGCAAAACCTTAGGAGGCTTGCAAACAGATTTGTCTGGACGAGTTCTAAATGCTTCTGGAGATGTGATCCCTGGACTATATGCAGCAGGGGAAGTCTCAGGGTTTGGTGGCGGCGGGGTACACGGCTACCGGGCATTAGAAGGTACCTTTCTAGGGGGATGCCTTTTTTCTGGAAGAGAAGCAGGACGCGCATTGGCGAAAGAGTTGGTATAATGCATAGGTAAATTGGAGCCTACGGCACAAAGGCTTCTTTGAATTCCTGAGAAGGAGCGATATACCTGAAGTAGAAAATCGCCAATCACCTAAAATCACCTAAAGGCAATAAAAGTTTAATTACTCAAAACAACCACACCGATAAAAAAGGCGTGGTTTTTTCATGTGCATAGCCGCTAAAATCTCAACACAATAGTGCCCGAAGCCAGATAAAAGAGGAAGAATAATAATTGAGTTGTAAACAAAAGGTAAAAGAGACATCTTAGAATCCTTAAAGTTTTGATGCTTTTTAAGTCCGTAATAGGAGGATAGACCATGAGTGTTAATAAAGAATCAGTTGAGAAAATCGTCCAAGCGGTTGGTGGGAAAGAAAATATTTCAGCTGCAACACACTGCGTTACACGCCTACGTTTTGCATTAAAGGATGAAGACAAGGTTGATAAAGAAGCGTTGGAAAATGTGGATTTAGTAAAAGGGTCTTTTTCAACGAATGGACAGTTCCAAGTAGTGATTGGACAAGGGACTGTTGATAAGGTATATAAAGAAATGGTGGCAATGACAGGAATCGGTGAGTCATCTAAGCAACAGATAAAGGATGAGGCTGCCAAAAATTTAAATCCCTTGCAGCGTGCGATTAAAACACTAGCTGATATTTTCATCCCAATCCTACCTGCTATTGTAACAGCCGGATTATTGATGGGGATTAACAATATCCTCACTGGCCCTGGAATTTTCTTTGACGAAGCAATCGTGGATGTTTATCCACAATGGGCTGATGTTGCAAGCATCATCAACCTCATTGCGAACACGGCCTTTACTTTCTTACCTGGATTGATTGGTTGGTCCGCGGTGAACCGTTTCGGGGGGAGCCCATTGCTCGGGATTGTTCTTGGTTTAATGCTTGTTCACCCGGATCTTTTAAATGCGTGGGGTTACGGAGCAACCGACGAAATTCCCACTTGGAATCTGTTTGGATTAGAGATTCAAAAGGTGGGGTACCAAGGTCAAGTTTTGCCAGTCTTACTTGCTTCTTATGTGCTAGCAAAACTGGAGACCGGGCTACGAAATAAAATTCCAGATGCTTTCCAGCTTTTACTTGTGGCACCGATTGCCCTCTTGGTAACAGGGTTTATCTCCTTTATTGCCATTGGTCCAATTACCTTTGCAATTGGGAATGCGATTACCAATGCGGTAGTAGGGATATTTGATGTTGCCCCGTTACTAGGCGGTTTGATTTATGGTGGACTTTATGCGCCCCTTGTTATTACAGGAATGCACCATACTTTCTTAGCTGTTGACCTTCAACTGATTGGAAGTACGGGCGGTACGTTCTTATGGCCAATGGTCGCTCTTTCCAATATTGCACAAGGAACAGCTGCATTAGCGATGTTCTTTGTCCTTAAAGATGAAAAACTAAAAAGTTTAAGCGCCACCTCAGCTGTTTCAGCTTATCTAGGGATAACCGAGCCAGCCATGTTTGGAGTCAACTTGCGATTTCGTTTTGCTTTTATCTCAGCGATAATAGGATCTGCACTGGCCGGCGCCTTTATCGCAATGGCTGGGGTACAAGCTCCATCGATTGGGGTTGGTGGCCTCCCTGCCTTTTTATCCATTTTCCCTAAAAACTGGGGGTCTTTTTTTATCGGGATGGCGATTGCAATTATTGTCCCATTCATTTTGACTCTTCTACTTGGGAAAACTCGTAAGACTCAAGCAAGCTAAATGTGGGGTCTGCCTGATTAGGGCAGGCTCTTTTTACATAAAATAGATAAGCGAAATGTCCTTCAATAATGGAACTACTTCGGAAATTAGGAGTTGAATATTGGATGAATCAAGCATGGTGGAAACAAAGTGTGGTCTATCAAATATACCCTAGAAGTTTTATGGACAGCAATGGAGATGGAATCGGTGACCTACAAGGAATCATCTCAAAACTTGATTACATAAAAAACTTAGGGATTGATGTTATTTGGTTGTCACCGGTATACAAATCTCCCAATGATGATAATGGATACGATATTAGTGATTATCAAGATATTATGGATGAGTTTGGAACGATGAAAGATTGGGAAGAGTTACTTGCCAATGTTCACGAACGCGGGATGAAATTGATCATGGATTTGGTTGTAAATCATAGCTCTGACGAACATCCGTGGTTTGTGGAGGCAAGGAAATCAAAGGATAACCTTTATAGAGATTATTATATTTGGAGGCAGGGGAAGGATGGCCGCGAACCAACAAATTGGTACTCGAACTTTGGAGGATCTGCATGGGAGTATGATGAAACTACAGATGAGTATTATTTGCATTTATTTTCTAAAAAACAGCCTGATTTAAACTGGAGAAACGCTAAGCTTCGCGAAGAAGTGTATAACATGATGAAATGGTGGTTGGATAAGGGGATCGATGGGTTTAGAATGGACGTGATTAATTTTATTTCCAAGCCAGAAATCCTCCCTGATGGCGAGCCTAAACCAGGCAAGAAGTATGCATCTGGAAGTAAGTTTTATCGAAATGGACCACATATTCACGATTATTTACAAGAAATGAATCAACAAGTTCTCTCTGCTTATGATGCTATGACGGTAGGGGAAATGCCAGGTGTCACCCCAGAGCTCGCCCGTCTTTATACAGAAGAATCACGAAAAGAACTGAATATGGTATTCCAGTTTGAACATATGGGATTAGACAATGGTCCATATGGAAAGTGGGATTTAAAACCGCTAGATTTAGTTGATTTAAAACAGAACCTAACAAAATGGCAAAAAGCACTTGAAGATGTAGGGTGGAACAGTCTATATTTTAATAATCATGATCAACCCCGGTCTGTGTCGCGCTTTGGCAATGATAAGGAATATCGTGCTGAATCGGCAAAGATGCTTGCAACCCTTCTTCATATGATGAAAGGAACACCTTATGTTTACCAAGGCGAAGAAATAGGCATGACCAATATCCAATTTGAGTCGATAGACGATTACCGTGATATCGAAATCCACAATTTTTATCATGAGCAAAAAGAAGAAGGAATCCCACAAGAAAAGATAATGGAAAGCATCTATGTAAAAGGACGAGACAACTCAAGGACGCCAATGCAGTGGAATTCATCAAATAATGCTGGGTTTTCAACAGGAACACCTTGGTTGAAAGTGAATCCAAATTATACAGAAATAAATGCAGAGAAAGATGTGGCCAATACAGATTCGATTTACCATTATTATCGTGAGCTTATCCAACTCAGAAAAAAACATGAAATCATTGTGTACGGGGGGTACGATTTACTGGATGAAAATCATCCGGAAATATTCTCATACAAGCGCACCTTACACAATCAAAAGTTGCTTGTTATTTGTAATTTCTACGCAAATGAGCCTGTTTTTGTATTGCCAGACACGATTCAATACAAGTCAGCACATTTATTGATCAGCAATTATCAACAAAGCGATGATTCTCTAGGAGAACAACTAAAATTGCAACCCTATGAAGCACGGGTTTACTTATTAAATGGTGCTTAACTCGTCCTTCTTGCACGAAAAGAAATTTCTAATTACAAAGCATCAGAAACATCAACCTTCGAACAGCTGCAAGTTCTAGGAGCTGTTCGAAGGATCCAAAACCTTGATTTCAATTTTGGAGGAATTTTTTATCAGTATTGATTTGTGAGATATTCGAACGATAGTAAGACGTGTTTTGAGCTCGAAATAGCCCACCATTTAGCATTTTCGTTGATAACATTGGTGTTAGAATTTACCAACATAAACGTTAAAGGGAAGCCTTTTAGGAAAATTGCATCCCTTAAATCCGTATAAACTGGTAGAATTTATATGGAAATAGAGTATACATATGGGGAGAGGTCCAAATGAAAACAGATGTTCAAATTGCACAAGAAGCAAAAATGGTTCCTATTACTGAGATTGCGGATTATCTTGGTATAGCCGAACATGAATTAGAGCCTTATGGTCGCTATAAAGCAAAAGTTTCATTAGACGTTCTTGAACGCCTTGAGGAAAGACCTGGCGGGAAACTTATTCTCGTGACGGCAATCAACCCAACTCCTGCAGGAGAGGGGAAAACGACCGTCAATGTTGGTCTTTCAATGGGCTTAAATAGAATTGGCAAGAAAACAGTCACGGCATTAAGGGAGCCTTCATTGGGACCGGTATTTGGTATTAAGGGTGGCGCAGCTGGGGGTGGATACTCTCAAGTTGTTCCGATGGAAGATATTAACCTTCATTTTACAGGGGATTTCCATGCCATCACTTCGGCACATAATCTGCTAGCTGCGATGCTAGATAACCATATTCACCAAGGAAACAAGCTTCAAATTGATCCTAAAAGAATTGTCTGGAAAAGAGTCCTTGATACCAATGATCGAGCTTTAAGGAATGTAATCATCGGACTAGGTGGCAGAATGGATGGATTTGTCCGCCAGAGTGGGTTCGATATTACAGTTGCTTCAGAAATAATGGCTATCTTATGCCTAGCAACAAGCCTTTCAGATTTGAAAAAACGGCTGTCAAGAATGGTCATTGCTTATGATCAAGCAGGACAAGCTGTTACAGCAGGGGATTTAGAAGCAACAGGTGCAATGGCTTTGTTACTAAAAGACGCCATCATGCCAAATTTAGTTCAAACTGTTGAAAATACTCCGGCATTTATCCATGGGGGACCGTTTGCAAATATTGCCCATGGATGTAACTCTGTTATGGCTACGAAAATATCTCTTAAATTAGCGGATTATGTTGTGACAGAAGCAGGCTTTGGTGCCGACCTTGGTGCCGAGAAATTCTTTAATATTAAGTGTCGGGATGCTGAACTTAAGCCAGATGCTGCTGTGATTGTTGCGACCATCCGTGCCCTGAAAATGAATGGCGGCGTTTCGAAAAGTGATCTAGGCTATGAAGATTTGTCGGCACTAGAAGCAGGAATTGTAAACCTGGAAAGGCATATCGAGAATATTCATAAATTTGGTGTCCCAAGTGTGGTAGCGATTAACAAGTTCCCAACTGATACCGAAGCGGAGATTGCGTTATTAAAAGAAAAGTGTGCCGCCAAAGGCGTAGAGGTTGTGGTTGCTGAGGTGTTTACAAAAGGTGGAGAAGGGGCCATAGACCTTGCGAACAAGGTTGTAGAAATTTGTGAAACAACTTCATCTAATTTTGCTCCGTTATATGAGGTAGATGGATTGATTGAAGAAAAAATCACGAAGATAGCAACGGAAATTTATCGTGCTGAAAGAGTAGAATTTACCACAGCAGCTCGAAAGCAAATCTCACAGCTAACTTCTCTAGGCTTTGACAACCTCGCTATTTGCATGGCGAAAACACAATACTCATTTTCCGATAACCCAACGTTGCTAGGAGCTCCAACTGGATTCACACTCACAGTGAGAGAAGTCAAGGTATCTGCAGGAGCTGGCTTTATCGTAGCCCTAACCGGCGACATCATGACCATGCCAGGGTTACCAAAAGTACCCGCCGCAAACGGAATGGACATAACCGAAACCGGAGAAATAATTGGGCTTTCTTAACAGGTGACAGGCACCATCCATTTTTTTCCTGGCGCGAATGTAACCAATGCACGAAGGAAATAATCATAGAGGGACGATAGACCAATTGGAGGTGTGTGATGACACATCGAGATAATTCTAAATTTGATTTGCATACCCATCATGAACGCTGTGGTCATGCGAGGGGAGAGATTAGGGATTATATTGAAGCAGCCATTGAAAGGGGCTTGCACGTCATCGGAATTGCGGATCATTCTCCGTTTTTCTCCTACAAAGAGGACCAAGCCTTTCCTAAGATTGCGATGGCTATCAGTGAATTTCCTAGGTATGTAAAAGAAGTACAAGCCTTAAAGCAAGAATTCGAAGGAAAAATAGAAATTCTGCTTGGGATTGAAGCAGACTTCTTTCCAGAGCACATTGAACGGTATCGACCTTATTTTGATCGCTACCCGTTTGACTATATCATTGGCTCGGTTCATCAAGTGGACGGAATAAGCATTTTTAATAAACGACGGTGGAAGAGATTAAATGAACAGCAACATGTTCAAACGAAGGAAACCTATTATCAGTTGATTCAACAATCAGCGCGAAGTGGGATGTACCAAATCCTTGGCCATATTGATGCGATGAAAGGTTTCTACCCGGCGTTTTCAGATATTCAAACCGATGTTGTTGAAAAAACGTTAAAGGTAATCGGTGAAAACGATGTTGCGATTGAAATCAACACCTCTGGCAAAACCAAGGATGTTGGTGGCTGGTATCCATCTGATGTGATTTTAGAGCAAGCCAACCACTATGGCGTAAAAGTTACATTCGGTTCAGATGCCCATGATCCGGACAGAGTTGGCGATGAATTTGATCTGGTTGCCAAGCGGCTTAAGGAAATTGGATACAAAGAATGGTGTTTCTATAGACAAAAAGAGCGGGTCATTGTTCCGCTTTAACGAGCATTTTTAAACAGTTATTTTATATTTTCTAGAAGCTCTTTCATGATACGAAAGGGCTTTTTTTCTGTTCCAACACCTTTTCCTACCTAAAGAACCAATTTTCGAAAAATTTATCGTAATAATATTGACAAATCCTATGTGTATGGTAGGATTAATTTTAACAAAAGCAACTTAACTACATCGGGGAGGAGGGCGAACTAAGTTGAAACCGTCGGAGTGGCAAGAAGTGTCGCAGCATGTGGAGACAATGCTCCAAAACGTCAAATACGGATCCATTACCTTGGTGATTCAAGATGGAAAAATCATTCAAATTGAGAAGAACGAAAAAGTTCGTCTTCAATCAAATAAACGCGCTGACTAGACAAACTAGAGGCGGTCTATCCCTTTATAAGGTGTAGACCGCCTTTTTTTATCAGAAAGGTGGTTTCTTAAATGAGTAACGCTGTGACGTATGAAGAATGGAGTTCCATCTCGAATACTTTTCGGGAGGATGACAAAACGAAAGGAGCCCTTGGTGTTTTAGAGTGGGCTTACCGTGTTTATCCGGAAGATCAAATTGTTTATGCTTCTAGTTTTGGTGCCGAAGCAATTGTTTTAATACATTTGATTCAGCAGGTAAAGCCGGATGCTCATATCGTCTTTTTGGATACTGATTTACACTTTCCAGAAACATACGATGTGATAAGAAAAATTGAAGAGCGATTCCCATCTCTCCGGATTGAAAAGAAAAAGCCTGAGCTGACGCTTGACGAACAACGAGAAGAATATGGATCTGCACTCTGGAAGCGTGATCCAAACAAATGCTGTGAAATTCGGAAGGTCATTCCATTGCGTGAGACATTAACCTTAAAACAAGCATGGATTTCAGGGCTTCGAAGAGATCAATCGCCAACTAGAGCGAATACAGAGTTCGTCAATAAGGATGAAAAATTCAAGAATATTAAACTATGTCCGTTGATTCATTGGACATGGGAGGAAGTATGGGACTACATTCGTGAGAATGATTTGCCATATAACCAATTGCATGATCAAAACTATCCAAGTATAGGATGCTTTCCCTGTACACAGCCTGTCGGAGACGATGGAGATTCACGAGCTGGACGGTGGTCAGGCAGTGGGAAAACAGAATGTGGGTTACACACCTAACAGATTACTAGAGTATAACCTGCCACTAAGGAAAGGGAGGAGATTCCTATGCTGACGATTATTGCTATCGCAATTGGCTTGTTTTTTGCAGTAAATATTGGCGCAAGTGGAGCCGCGGCGTCCATGGGAATCGCCTATGGTGCAGGAGTAGTGAAAAAACGAATGGCCTTATTTTTATGTGCCATAGCTGTTTTTTTAGGTGCCTGGCTTGGTGGTGGGGAAGTTGTAAAAACAATAGGAAGCGGGATTGTCCCGAGTTCTACCTTTACTACGCATGTAGCCTTAATTGTCTTAGCGTCGGCTGCTTTGTCCTTGTTCTTAGCAAATCTTTTTGGGATTCCACTATCGACTAGTGAAGTAGCCGTTGGTTCCGTTATTGGCGTGGGGATTGTCTATCAGACAATCTTCGTTGGCAAGCTGCTGTGGATTATGCTTTTTTGGCTTCTAACACCCATGGTTGCTTTTTTCGCAGCGATTCTCGCCACCTATCTTTTAAAAAGCAAATGGGTAAAAGCCTTGTTGAAAATGCCAAAGGCAGTGCCTGTTCTATCTGTTCTGGTGGTAATAATGGGACTGTTTGAAGCATTTGCGGCTGGGATGAACAATGTAGCCAATGCAGTGGGTCCATTAGTTGGTGCCGAAATCATGTCAACTGAAGATGGAATACTTTATGGGGGCTTATTTGTAGCATTAGGTGCACTAGTTCTCGGTTACCGCGTGCTTGAAACAAATGGAAAAAAGATTACGACGTTGAAACTAGAAGAAGGTTGTATCATTTCTGGAACGGGAGCAACGATTGTTACAGTTGCTTCTCTATTTGGAATACCTGTTCCGTTAACGCAAATAACAACTTCTTCAATAATTGGCATTGGGTTTGCAAAACAGGGGAAATCCGTTCTACAGAAGGATATAGTTGTAAAACTGTTAACCGTTTGGATCGTCTCACCTGTGCTTTCGATGGTCCTTTCTTACACTCTTATTCAACTATTAATCGAAAAAAATCTCTATCCTGTTATTGCGATGGCTGGCGTGTTGATTTCCGTTTTTGGTGTGTTGTTCTTGATGAAACGACCAAACTCAGAGACTCCGATCACTGAGATTGAATAATAAATACTATTAAACTAGCAAAGAAAGGTTGATTTTTACATGTCATTATTACCAAAACCACATGGTGGAAAACTAATTCAAAACTTTGATCCTACTTATAACCTAGCAGGTATCGAGAAAGAAATTAGCATTGATGCAATTGCTCTCAGTGATCTGGAATTAATCGGTGTGGGTCTTTTTAGTCCTTTAACAGGGTTTCTTGGTAAAGAGGATTATGAGTCTGTTGTTAGCGAGATGCGTTTAAAAGACAACACGATTTGGTCTATTCCTGTTACTCTACCCGTCTCAACAGAAGTTGCCGGTACTCTTGAAGTAGGAGAACAATACAAATTAAATTTTGAAAATGAAGTTTATGGGGTTATTAAGGTAGCGGAATTGTTTGAGCCAGACTTGAATAAAGAAGCACGTGAAGTGTACAAAACAGAAGAACTTGCTCACCCAGGAGTAAAGCGATTATTTGAAAGAGGATCTGTATACGTAGCAGGTGAAGTGACTCTTGTTAAAAAACCAGAAAAAGGGGTGTTCGGTGACGTCTGGCTTGAGCCAAAAGAAACGCGTGCTTTGTTTGAAGAAAAGGGGTGGAAGACCGTTGTGGGCTTCCAAACAAGAAATCCGATACACCGAGCCCATGAATATATTCAAAAAGCTGCGCTCGAAACGGTAGATGGTTTATTTGTAAATCCTCTTGTTGGTGAAACAAAATCAGATGATATTCCAGCTGATGTACGCTTGAAAAGCTACCGGGTTTTACTAGATAACTATTATCCTACAGAACGTGTTCAGCTAGGTGTTTACCCTGCAGCGATGCGTTATGCGGGTCCAAGAGAAGCAATTTTTCATGCGATTGCACGCAAAAACTTCGGTTGCACTCACTTTATCGTCGGTCGAGACCATGCTGGCGTTGGGAACTATTATGGAACGTATGATGCTCAACATATTTTCAGTAATTTTACGGAAGAAGAGCTTGGAATCAAGCCTTTATTCTTTGAACATAGCTTCTATTGCACGAAATGTGAGGGAATGGCATCCGATAAAACATGCCCACATGGAAAAGAAGATCGGGTGATTTTGTCTGGGACAAAGGTTAGAGAACTACTTCGTGCGGGGCAGTTACCACCGTCCACTTTCAGCCGTAAAGAAGTCGTGGAAGTGCTAATTGAAGGAATGCGTGAAAAAACAACTGTGTAAGGAGAATGAAGGATGGGAAAATCAACAAATATTACTTGGCATGATACAACCGTTACAAAGCAAGACCGACATGCACAAAATGGTCACGGCAGCTGTGTTCTATGGTTTACAGGGCTATCAGGTTCTGGGAAGTCGACCATCGCAAATGCAGTATCAAATGAATTGTTCCGGCAGGGAATCAATGAATATGTATTAGATGGGGATAATATCCGTCATGGGTTAAATAAGGATTTGGGATTTTCTGAATATGATCGTACGGAGAATATCCGCCGAATTGGAGAAGTTGCAAAACTATTTGTTGATAGTGGCAAAGTCGTCACAACCGCATTCATCTCCCCATTTCGGTCTGACCGCGATCAGGTAAGGTCGATCTTTTCGGAACACGAATTCATTGAGGTTTTTATTGATTGCCCATTAGAAGAATGTGAACGACGTGACCCTAAACAGCTATATGCAAAAGCGAGAGCGGGTGAGATTAAAGATTTCACAGGGATTGATTCTCCTTATGAAGCACCGGAACAAGCGGAAATCACGATTCATTCTAATCTGGTATCTATTGAAGAAGCAGTACAGCACGTATTAGGTTACTTACAGGATAAAAATATTATATAATGTAGTAATCACATTACGATTAATCTGTACTTACAGCTGTAGAGGAAGGAGCACATTTTATGAAAGCGATTCTTTATATTGGTCACGGAACACGGTCAAAAAAGGGGGCCGAAGAGGCGAAGGCCTTTTTACAAAGGGTTATCACTCAAGTAAATGTCCCGATTCAAGAAATTAGTTTTCTTGAGTTAACCGAGCCATTTATTGATCAAGGTTTTCAACTGTGTGTCGAAAGAGGAGCGACTGAGATTGTCGTTGTTCCCCTCTTCCTTTTAGCTGCAGGTCATATAAAAAAGGATATTCCTGAAGAGCTGACAAAGCTAAAAGGGAATTACCCTCACATTAAGGTAAGTATGAGAGATCCGTTTGGGGTTCAAGATGAAATTCTTGGTGCTATAGAAGAATTGGTTCGAAGTACTGTTGAGGATGTATCCCCGACAGATTCTTTGCTAATTGTTGGGAGAGGCAGTAGTGACCCGAGTATACATATTGCTTTTGCAGAAATTGCTGTTGGAATTGGCAAGCGCTTAGGGACGGAAGAGGTATCGGTATGTTACCTAGCTGCGGCTAGTCCTAGATTTGAAGAGGGACTTGAGAGAGTCTCTAAGCAGGCTACTGGGAAAGTAATTGTCATTCCATATTTATTATTTTCGGGGCTTTTGTTAAGTGAAGTAATACGGAATGTCCGAACAAGGCAAAGAAGAGGCGAATCCATTCACTGCACTGGTCCATTAACTGAGCATCGTGCAATTGAAAATCTTTTTATAAAGCAAATCTTGACGAATGAATAACGTTGATGAGGTAAGTTTTTATAGTTGTGATGCCCTTTAAAAAAGGGCGGATCAAAAGCTTGGCGAGCCACTCCCCAAGCTTTTTTGCATTGTGGTAGGAATAGGAATGCATAAACAAAATTGCCCCTGGGAATTACTTTACTCTAGATAAAAAGGATGGGCTCTGATCGATAATTTGGTAGTTTTTATGAGCCACAACAGTTATAGGAGTTTCAATATTTAATTTTAAGGCGTCATTTTTACTAACATTTACGATAACGCTTTCATTTCTAACGATAGTTACTTCTCCGACAATGATCCTCCCGTTTCGAACAAAACGGACTTTGTCGCCGCACTCTGCTATACCTTTTTGTTTCATTACATACTCATTTGAAGTTTCCAATTGCTAATCGCTCCTTACATAATGTGGATGAATGAAGATATATACCGTTCATGTTTACCTATTATTGTTAGAGGGGTGTAAAAAACAAAAATAGTAAACATGAACTTTAGTTCAAGTATTCCATATGATGGATGTTACGTCAAGAGAAAATGAACTTTGGTTCACTTATAGCTTTTGTGCTATAGTATTGTAGAGGTGAGTATTATGAATGACCAGGAAAGTAACCAACTTATTGGACAATTCCCTTCTGTTCCCAAACAAGAACGTGCTTATCAGAAAAGACAGGCTCTCCTTGAAAGCGGACGAATCTTATTTATCGAAAAAGGATTTGATCATACTACAGCAAAGGAAATTGCAGCGCACGCTAATGTCGCTACAGGGACGTTTTATCGATATTTTTGTGATAAACGTCAGCTATTGATGGCACTTATAAAGGACCAGTTAGAAAGGTTCATGCCTCCGAGACCGAGTTGGTTGAATCATAATGACCCTGAAACAGTGCTAGCAGAACAATTAGCAAGCCATTATGATCGGCTCGAAAAATTAGGACTTCACCGGGTACTTCCAGAATTACTTCCGCATGATCCAGAGTTAACGGAGGTATTTGCTGACGCTAGAAGGAAGCTACACAAAAGTATTTATGAAGGGTTAAAACATGCTAAAGACTTAGGCTTCACCTGGAATGATTTAGATTTAAAGTCAGTTGCTTGGTCCATTATTGTCCTAACTGAAAACATACCTAAAATGGATATAGATAAGGGTGCCAATTCTAATTACATTTTCGTTGCGAAAATCATTTGCCGCAGTGTATTCCCACCAGACGTCCTAATCAAACTGAAATCTGGAGAGAAAAGCTTTGAGTAATGAAGTGGTAGGCGCGCCTGCACACTTTATGAAACTATAGCTTTTCTTTTTATTAGATTATGCTTAAGTGTAGGGATGTGTATCGGTTAATTTCCTATTTTATTAATACTATTAAAATCCTTATAGTATTCTTATTGTGTTGAAACATTTATGAATCTACATAGGATTCAATGGCAGTTGATAAAAAAACAGTGGATATTTCCGTGATATTAGAATGATAATATTGATTTGTAGTTTATTAAAACTATCCTATTTAATAAAAATCAATAGAGGTGCGAAAATAGTTGTCTATTTTTATTTAAAATGTTATTCTAATTTAGCTATCTTAGCTACACGTTAATAAGTAAAATTACTATAAAAATACTTGTAATAAAGTATTGACGAGATGTTTGGATGTGTAGTATAGTATAAAACGTTGTCAGCAAAACAACGATTTCTTCTAAAAACACTATATCGCTAAAATGTTTAATCGAAAAATTTTTAAAAAATAGTTGATTAAACAGAAGTAGTGTGTTAAGATAAAGCTTGTCTCTTTTAGATAATACGTTACAAATTGTTCTTTGAAAACTAAACAAACAAGCGTCAACAAACAATAAATTATCATGTTACTTCTATTAATATAGAATAACATGAGCCAACGTTTTTATTATGAGCTTAACTCATACTCTTTTTTGGAGAGTTTGATCCTGGCTCAGGACGAACGCTGGCGGCGTGCCTAATACATGCAAGTCGAGCGAATCTGAGGGAGCTTGCTCCCAAAGATTAGCGGCGGACGGGTGAGTAACACGTGGGCA
>Ga0180215_1001617_pt1 | contig 24425 bp, 18 predicted proteins | sample eDN3rd37CBELigBY_FD_128871 | JGI IMG/M metagenome (GOLD analysis project Ga0180215, IMG submission 128871) | Enriched backyard soil microbial communities from Emeryville, California, USA - eDNA 3rd pass 37_C BE-Lig BY (version 2) (version 2) | ecosystem: Environmental > Terrestrial > Soil >...
CCCGTGATCAGGGCCAGGTTAGCAAGTCTCGCGTCTCCGCGCGGGGAATACGAGGCAAAGCCTGTAGCCGGCCCAGGTGCAGAAGGATCGGTATGTAACATCTTGATCAGTTAGCTCCAAGGGTTGCCCATCCACTGGTCAACGTGACCAAAGAGAATGGTTTATCGTCGAAGAAAATGGGGCTGAGTTCGAGATCCGGAAGCCCCGATAGGAAGCATGATAACGAGCGGACATCGAAGCGACATCCTATCCCAGCCTACTCGATCGCTATGCGGTGTGCAAGCACCACCGGATCAGGGTTTTCGGCATCCGCTAGCTGATGAATCGCCACGGTTGCTTGCCGTAGCGGCCTTTGGTCTCACGGAACGCCTCCTCATACGCCTTAGCCATGAGGTCAGGAGCGAAACGTGCGGTTATCTTTCGGGTACCAAGAAACCCTTTTTGACGCCAAAGCGGGTACTCACGGTAGATCCGGGCCATCGCCTCAATAAGATGGGGAAGATTCGACGGGGCCTTATCATTCACCCCGCTCAAGAGGTCGTCCAAGGTCAAGTTACGAATATCCTGATAGGGATTCGGGATGATGATCCCGATGTCCTCATCCACGATGATGTCGCGAGCCGAGCCGACATCAGTGAGGATGAGCGGCAAGCCGAAGTACATGGCCTCCATCGCGGCCACACTCCATCCTTCCTGCAACGAGGGAAGTAGGAAGCAATTGGAGGCACGAAAGAGATCCGCTAGCTGGGCCTTCGTCATGTAGTCGAAGATCAGGAGGCGATCACCGAAGCAACTCTCCGCCACCCGTTCTTGGATCTTCGCGAAATAAGCCTTGTCCAGAATATTTCCCACGAAGACCAGCTTGATCGCAGGCATCTGTGGGAGCAGATGCTCGAGCGCCGACAGCATGATCTGGTGGTACTTCGGGCCGTTGAATGATCCGACATGGAGAAAGACGAAGTCGTCGTCCCGAATACCGAAATCGGCCCGGCGAAGGGTCGGCTCGTCGGGAAAGACACGCGTATCCAGGCTATTCGGGATCACTTGGATTCGAGGATACGGAATGCCGAACTTGTGCACGGAGTAATCGCGGACCTGGCTGGAAACGGCAGTAAAACGGTCCACAAGAGCGAAACCCGCTTTGCGCTCAGCTGTCTGCTCCGGGGAATACCAGGTGTAGCTAGTATGAAAGGTGTACATGGTCGACACCCCAACAGCCTTGTAGGCGTCCACCCCGAATAGAGAATGATGGAAACTAACCACGTCGAAGTGCTCGGTCTCCAGCAACCCAGGAAGCCCGCCCTCTTGCGCCTTGATGAGATGCACCGGAACCCCTGACTCCTGTAGCTGGTGACCCAAGAAGCCCTGAAGGTAGTGATTGATCAGCACGACCGGCTCAACGCTTCGGCGATCCAGGTTCGAGATCACTTGGAAGACGACTTCCTCCAACCCCCCGCGGTCCAGGGACTCCACCTGGAACGCGACCTTGAGCGGCCCGCGTACCGAGACACGGGGCAAGTCGGTATTCGGGCTACCGGCTTCCGGATTGCCACCCTTCTCCTTGTCGAATAGACGGTTCTGAGCAACCTTCAAGAAGTAGCTCTTGTCCGCTGGGCGAGTCAAATCGAGGAGGAAGATGCGTTGCGCGTACTCCTCTTCCAGGGCGCAAAAGACTTGCGGTTCAATAGTTATGATGAGATCTGCGCGGCCAAGTTTCGCCGATTCAAGGCGAGCCAGGTGGGCCATGTCCAGTACGCATGTAAGGAGGTACCTCGACGGCATGGCGGGCAATTCGTCTAGATGGTCATAGTCACAAACCACGAGCCGATCCTCGCTCATGGTCTCGAGGCCCTTGAAATCAACTCCAATCGCGTGAACCGCGACCGGACTTGCCAGAAAGTCGTTACGAGCCTTGTGGCGGCCTGCAAACCGAGAGAACTCACTCTCACGCACGGCAACACGCACAAGGCTACGATGTATAAAGTGGTGCATCGAGAGATGAATCACCTCGAAAAGGTGACGGGTACGAACCGCATAATCGTAGACGGCAAGCTCTCCTAGGTCCTCAGCAAGCTCGCCGATGGCCCAAATAACCGATCGGCGATACAGGACGCTAGGCCCAAAGAGGTCCACATCCTCTTCAAGCAAACTCTCAAGCGATATCACATGGGGCAGGCGTACGATGCGCGTTGCTTGCGGATCTTGACTGGCGGGGCCTTCAATTCGTTTCGATAGAGGCCGGGCACTATCGTCGATGAGCTGGTAATCCGAGTAGACCAGTCCCACCTCGGGGTGGCGATTCAAGGCATCGACCATGGCATCGAGCCATAGCTCCTCCAAAACGTCTTCAGGAGCGACCCACGTCACAAACTCGCCCTGGGCAAAGCGAAACGCTTGATTAATCGCTGCTGCGAGATTCGGCGCCCGTTGCTCAAGGACCATCACGCGTGGGTGAGTTCTATAGCGAGCAAGTAGCTCATGTGCACCAGCCGCCTCTGGATCGAGAAGGGCAATGACCTCCAGATCTGAATAAGACTGCACGAGGATGCTTTGGATCGCGGTTTCGAGACTCTCCGTATTGCCTCTTACGGGCAAGATGACACTGACCTTGCCCTTTTCAGCAAGCGTGACCTCAGGGATAGCTCCCACGCCATCCGATCGCGCGGGAAGACCCGCGATCCGAATCGGAGCGAGCGTCGAGGGCTGGCGAACGGGCACAGGTCTCAATGCCGCGAGAGTTGCACGTACGATTCGTGCCAGGCCCCGAAGGGGCTTGAAGCGTTCCCGAAGGCGATAGTAAAGGGAAGCCGCCTTCCAAAAATTCCCCTCGTAAATGGCGGTCAGCTCCCGATGCAAGCGAGCAGCCTCATGTTCGCTATGAAATAGCCGCTGCCGTAGCTCTGTAACCTCGCCTAGCTGGGCCGGCGTGGGGCTTTCGCGTTGAGAGACAGCAGCCATGCGTCGGGCACTAGTGGGAGACTCAACGCCCTGGGGACGACTTTCAGGAGGCTCAGCGCTCATATACCGGCGGGGTCAAAGGCTGGGAGATCTCGGAACCCAGCAGATTTCGAATAGGCTCTGGTTCGCTACGGTCGATCAATTGCCCGAAAAGGAAGCGGTAACTACCGGCAAACTTGGTTAGCGTATAGCGCCTCTCGATGGTTTTCCTGGCATGACGACCGAGTTGCTCCCGAAGGACGCGATCGCTCAAAAGGGCCTCGATTCGTTTGGCGAAACCAATCTCATCGTAAGGCTCGACCAAGACACCATCATGCTCGGACGTGATCAAGTCGGACCAGCCGACCACACGCGACGCGACGATCGGAACTCCGGTCGCCATGGCCTCGAGGCCGATGATCGGCAATCCCTCGAACCGGGACGGCGCCACCAGCACCGAGGTCGCACGCAGGATCTCGTCGACATTCTCCCGTGCTCCCAATAGCCGAATACGATCTTGCAACTGATAATACGCGACTTCCCTGCTGAGTTCAGGGAGCAATGGGCCATCCCCGACCACGAGGAAGAGGCGGTTACACTGATGGTCGCTCTCGATGAGGTAGCGAGCGATCCGGAGGAACTTCAGAGGGTCCTTCTCAGCCGACAGCCTTCCCACGAAGGTAATCACGTCCCGCTCGAGAGGAATCTCCAGGCGGTGTCGTATCGCCGCCCGAGATTCGGGGGCCGGAATGTACTGCGTCTCGTCGACGCCATTGGGAATCACGCGAATCTTGGCTGCGGGAAGCCCCAGGCGATGAACCATGGCGTGCTTTAGGGAATCGGTAATGGCGACGTAAGCCGAGACTTGGGGGGCAAATTGAGCCGAAACCCGCGCATAGTCCCAGGGTTCGGCCGGAACGTAATTATGAACCAAGGAAATGACGGGAAGATCTGGGAAGCGCTCCTTGATGGCCGGAAGCGCCTCGAAGCCATCCAGGCTATTACTAACCTGAATCAGGTCGATACGCCGTGACTCAATGAGATTCACCAAGAAGTCCGCCACATGTTCCTTCTGGACGAAGTTCGCCAGATGGAAGATGTCCTGGGTGTAGCCTTCGAAGCGCTCATGCCATGGGTGCCCAGACGGCATGGTGGTCGCGATGGTCACCTCGTAGCGATCGAGATCCAGGCCCTGAAGCAAGTCGAGATTGACCTTATCGGCCCCCCCGACCTCGAGCCACGGAAAAATGAATAGGAGTCGCGCCTTGTGGCTTGATGAGATATTCACCTGATAACGGTCCGCGGGGCGCGGATGCAAAGTCGCGACCTGAGGCACCTCAGCCGTGAGGACAACAGGTGTCGCTCGACGGGCTTGGAACTGGCGGTAGCGATGCGCCAACGGGCCTCGCATCGAGAGCGGCAGGGTTTTCTTGATAACTTTCTTCGCCGCTTTCTTCAGGGCAAACACCGGGCCCTCGGTCTTCGCGACGGCGACGAACTGCTTAGCACGTCCATACGTCCGCTTGATCGGGGCATGCATGGGACTCGGCAGCATCTGGCGCAGGATCGCCTTCATCAAATGCTTTACGCGGACAGTGGGGGCCGCAGGCCGCAAAGCCGAGACGCTCCTCGACAGCTGGACCCATTTTCTCCAGCGATACGCTTTCGGGTGATTCTTCCGGAGTTGGCGCAAGAGCTCCGCATGGCGTTGGCGCGCCCCGTGGAGGGTGGTCTTTCCGTGCTTGCGGTAGAAGAACAAAGGCTCTGGAATTTGGAATCCCTGCCACCCACTCTCCGCAAGGGCAATCCAGAAATCCCAGTCTTCATAACCATGCACCATGAGCTCGTTAAAGCCGCCGACCTGAGCCCAGGCCTCTTTCCGAAAGAGCGTCGCGATGGGCACCGTATTCTCGACGAGCAGGTGATAGAAATCAAAGGCCGCAGGCCGCCAAATCCAGTCTTCATCACCGAAGTGCTTCAGCCACGAGGAAACGAAACCAACCTCGGGGCGGGTTTCGAGGACCCAAAACGCCTTCTCAATATATGTCGGGTGAATTTTATCGTCCGAGTCCACCGGCAGGATGTACTTGCCACGCGCCGCCCGGATCCCGGTATTGCGCGCACCGGCCATCCGCTTATTGGATTGATGAATGACCGTCGTCTTGGGCTTGTTGAGATTGTGGAGGATCTCAAGGGTCTCGGGATCCGTTGACCCGTCATTCACGACGATGATCTCGATCTCCGAAAAGGTGGAAGCCAGGCAGGAATCGATGGTCTCCTCGAGCGTTCCGCCGTAGTTATAGCAAGGGATCACGATGCTCACCAAAGGGAGCGATTCATCAGCCGAAAATTCACCCGAGCTATCCGTTGCTGCCGACACGGCAATCGCCTGGGACTCTTCAGTCATTCCTTGCTTCCTTCCTGCTATCCGAGGCATCGTCGTACTCGCCTAGCCCGTTCCTTGACGCGGCAGCGGGGGATGAGCGACCGAGCGTTGACTCCAACTGGCCTCCAACGGGGCCACACCAGGTCCACGATGGGGCGACTCGACGGCAAAGTTGAAGAACTTCTCATCGAGCCAAGCATCGTCTCCCGCAGGCGACAGGCTGAGTTGAAGGTAATAGGTTCCGGCGTTCAACCTCAACTCCGGAATCTGGAGCGACAGCGGACCATCCGAAAGACGATCGCTGATTTCCGCGAGCGGCACCCGCTGATCGTAACAGCAGACACCATCCGTCCTCACAAGTCGCGCCATGATGTCCAGGCGATCCGGCGGCAAGGCGGACTCCACCTGAAACTCGAAGCGCGCACCCGTCCCTCCCGAGAGAATGCTCTGCTCTCCCCCTTGTGGTCCAAAGGCCCGAATATTGCGAATGGCTCCCCGTGAGTCTGGAAGCAAGGCTTCCACCTGCTGCTTGTTCTTCTCGATGGACGTGGCGACCTGCTGCGTATAGTGATCCAGCACAGCCTCGGTACTTCCAAGTGCCAGCAATTGCCCGCGATTGATCCAGGCCGCGCGCTGACAAAGGTCCCGAACGGCAGGCAGGCTATGGGAAACGAAGACAATGGTCTTGCCTTGATGCTTGAAGCGATGGATCTGGTCCATGCATTTCTGCTGGAAAGCAGCGTCGCCCACGGCCAGGATCTCGTCAACCACGAGAATATCCGGGTCGATATGAATCGCGATCGAGAAGGCAAGCCGCATGTACATGCCCGAGGAATACGTCTTGACGGGTGCGTCAATGAACGGTTCCAACTCGGAGAATGCGACGATGCTGTCGAAGTACTTCTCAATCTCTCGGCGCTTCAACCCCAGAATGGCACCGTTGAGAAAGACGTTCTCTCGACCCGTAAAATCGGGATGGAACCCGGCACCCAGTTCCAGCAACGCAGAGATTCGCCCGTTGACGCCAACGTGTCCCCGGGTCGGCTTGGTAATCCCCGTGATGAGTTTGAGCAGCGTGCTCTTCCCGGAGCCGTTGTCACCGATGACGGCAAAGGTCTCCCCTTGCTCGATGTCGAACGACACGTCTTGCAAGGCCCAGAAGGGTTCAGGCCGCGAAGCCGGACTACGGAACCGCTGAAGCAGCATCTCCTTGAGCGTATGAGGACGTTGCGTCTGAATCTGATACTGCTTCCAGACGTTCGCGATCTCAATGGCAGGCATCTAAACGACCTCCGCGAAGGTAAACTTCTTGCGGTAGAAGAGCGTGTAGCCCACGACGAAGAGCACGATCCCCACCACCAAGCAATAGGCGAGCATCGTCAAGGATGGCATCCTGCCGTGATAGATGATGTCCTGGTAGCTGAGCATCAAGGGTGCCACAGGATTGACAAGCAAGAGAAACTTCAGTTTCTCAGGCACGGCCGCCGCTGGGTAAATGACCGGCGTCATATAGAACCACGCCATGATGAGCGGCCCCAGCAACTGTTCTACATCGCGGTAGAAGGTATTCAACGTGCAAAGAATCAAGGCGAAGCCAAGCGTCAAGACGAACTGAATGACCACGAGCACCGGCAGCAAAAGCAAGAAGGGAGTGATGGGGGTCTGCGTGACCAGCATTGAGAGCAGGAGGATAGGAAGCGAAAGCAAGAAGTTGATCAGATTGGTGGTCACGTTGACCAAGGGCAGGACTTCAAGTGGGAAGTAAATCTTCTTGATCAAACTGCTATTGGCCACGATGGCCGCCGACGCATTCGTCAGTGCCGTCGAAAACCACCCCCAGGGGAGAATTCCGCAGAAGAGGAAAACGGCGTAGTTCGGCATGTCAATCCGCATGTACACCGAGAAGATGAGCGAATAGATTCCCATCATCATCAACGGGTTCAGCAGGCTCCAGAGGAAACCCAAAGCTGAGCCCTTGTAACGTGCTCGTATCTCTCGGTTGACCAGCCCCATGAACATCTCGCGGTAGCGGATGAGTTCAAGGGACTTGTCCTTGATTTTGATCAGTAAGGCCACGCGAACCCCTTGGTATAGCGCTCAAGTAGTGCAACGGCCATTATAGCCATCCCACTGGGGGGTGGTCAACGACGCCCCGTGGCTCGCTTGCAGCCAAATCGCCCCCTTGAGAAGCCCACGTAAGGGGATACTCCACGGGCGTCTACTTGCCACCCTCAGAAATGAAGCTTAACTCCACCTCTTGATGGCAGCCATCGGGAGAAAAATTATCGAAGCGGCGGACGTTGATGCGCTGATCCGCAGCAAACATGGCCGATAGCGACTCTACCGTGTACTCCGGCCTGTCACCAGCGCGGTTGGTAAAGGCTTGCTGCACCATGTTCAACGGCACGCAGAAAGCCACCGACCGCTCAAAACTTAGGAGATTCATCTTTCGCCCGGCAAATTCGAGCTTACTATCGTTGAGGGCCACCTCGGCATAGTTCGGGTTGCGTACCGCCGTTTTCAAGAGAATCGGAAGCACGTCGGAAACGCGGAAAATCGAACTCGACAATTCCAGGGGATAACCGAAGTCATGTTCGGCCCCCAGCCACCGGAACTTCAAGACTCCGGGCTGAACGGACTGAAACTCCGGCTGGCGCTGCGGGGCGCTCACGGGATAGCAGTAGCGGATGTTCTTTCCGAGCCGCAGAGAAAAACCGAGTGCATCTTCGTTCGAATTCAAGAACTCAACCGCCTCTGCCAGGAAGAAATCCCGAACGAAGAGATTGTCGTCTACCAAGAACAAGACGTTGCGGTAGGCACCAAGGCTGTTCAGAAGGTCGGCATAGAAATCCGTTTCTTTGGCCAAGACCATCGCTGGATAGACATGCTGTAGGCCAGCATATTGCCGCTCATGGTCCGCCGAGGTCGTAGTGTACAGCACCTTGCAATCGGCATCAGCGAGATCCAGACAATGGCGCGTCAAGGACGCGAGTGTCGCATCCAGTTGCATCGCCCGGTCCTTGCTGAAGACGAGAATGACGGTCTCGCGGGTCCCGATACGCGGGGCCAACGATTCTTCCCGTTCGGTCTCCTTCTCGCCGAGCGCGCGACGAAGATTCCACCCCCACTGCGTATGCATGAGGCGTTCGCTTTCCACGTTCGCAACCATCGCATCCTGAAGGATCATATCGGCGGCCGCCAAAAGGGATTCCCGGCTCAAATGTGCCTGCTTCGTGGCAAAGACTTCGACGTTCGCAAGGTACGGCTCATGCGACCACTGCCATGTACGACATTCGACGCTGAACCCTAGCTTCGAAAGGACATCCTGAAACTTCTCCGGGTACCAGCCATCCAAATGGTAGGCCCATGTCGCCTCATGAGAGCCGAACATATGCCGCAAGATGGCTTGTTTCGATTGATAGGACGAGGGTCCTAGAAGTTCCTTGGCACACCCCATGACATCCGGGGTCTCGAGGTGCAGGCGCCCGCCGACCTTTAGCCCTTCGTGCCAGCGAATCAACAACGCGAGCGACACAGCCCGATCAAAATGCTCGAAGACATGATGGAGGCGCACTTCATCGAGCGCTTCGGGCGGAAAGCTCAACGTCTGCAAATCGGCGAAGGCATCCGCCGCGACCGTCGCCTGGGTCGTATGCGCGTCTGGCGGGTGGTCGAGGTTGACGTAGCCGTCAAGATGATTCTCCCCACAGCCCAAATGAAGCTTGAGCGGCCCCTTGCCATTCCAGAGCCCGAGTTCGATCAGCTGTGAGAGGGTGTCTCGACCGGGATCGAGCGATGGTCGTGCCGCACCATCCGCACGGCGTGCTTCAGGGCGCTCCTCAAGGCGCCTCGCGAAGACCTCCCCGCGAACCCGTTCCAGGCGCCGCGTTCCGAAGTAACGGAACAAGTCGCCGGCATCGAGCCACTCCCGAAACGCAAACCCATCCCGCCCCTCCAAGGCCAGATTGAAGGCGTCGTAGCCAACTTCCTGGAGGCGAGAAATGCAAGCGAGCGCTTCCGGCAACTCGCGGCTGGAAAAACCGAAGGACACGTAGGGTATGACCGCCGAGAGCCCTCGCAGGACCATCAGTTCGAAGCCTTCCGCATCAATCGAGCAGTAACGCGGCACTCCGTGGTCCCGCAGAAGCGTATCAAGGGTCGAGACTCCGACAGGAAGGCTCACTTGCCACTGTTCTCCCGAGAGACACTTGGAGCGCCGGGTCTCCGAGAAGGTAGCGATATCAGCGGAATCCATGGATATCGCCAGATTCAAAATGCCATCCCGGTCGGAGAGGCCCAGTTCAATAACCCTCACCCCCGCAAGATGCCGATACTTGCTTCTCAAGTGCTTGGCAGAACTTGGCTGGGGCTCCACGCATAAGACGTTTGCCCCTGAGCCCAAGAACCTATCAGTCTTTCGGCCACTACCGGCGCCGACATCGAAAACCAGGTCGCCAGCATTCAAGAAGTGATACGCCGGGAGGGGCCCTACCGCATCCTCCAACGCATTGCTGGAAACGGCCAGGTAATTGGAGTAGCGATAGTTCTCAAGGCTAGCCTTCCAGCTGTCCAGTCGGATCAGGCCATCGGAGGCCACACGATAGAGTTGGTAGCCACTCGCTCGGAGGAAAGCGTGGACGTCCTGCAATGAGATGCCGGCATCCCGATACGTCCCACCGTACTCGAACTGGATCATGCCGATTGCTTGACGATCGAGGAGCCCCCTTGCCCCCATCAGGACATCGAGCTCCCCTCCTTCGGTATCCACCTTCAAGAAGTCGATACGCGCGACCCCTTGGTCCTGGCAAAAAGCATCCAATGCACGCACCTGAACCGAAATTGGAACCGTTTCAAGGCCGAGTTTCTCTTCGATTTCTGGTCGCCGATAAAATGAGCTCATTTCGGCCATCTGCACGTTATTACTTTGGTAATAGAATGTCCTGAACTCATCCACACGCGACATCGCGAGGTTGTGAACTCGAGCAGCACGTCCTGTCAAGCGTTCTTGCAGCAGGGGAAAGGCGCCTGGGTTTGGCTCGAACGCATACAGGGAAAGCGGCGAAGCGAGATCGAGCACATGGAGACTCCAGTCCCCCTTGCTCGCCCCGACGTCGAAGACCACATCCCCCGGCCGCAGCACCCGAAATAGCAAATCATGCTCGCCATTGAGCTCAGGACGATCGTCATCGTAGCCTTGCTCATCCCATTCCGGAGAATCAGGAAATACGTACACGTTGCTCAGGCGCGAGAGACTCATTCCACACTCACTTGCTCAAAAATTGGGACAAACGACCATTTTGCGATTATAGGGCATCAGGTCCCTTCGTGACGATCCGCAACAGCCTCCCCAGCTGGGGTATTCGCGGCGAAATCGGCGCCATTTCCGCCCCTTTGGCGGAGTGGGTGATACGACTGCTTGGACACCTCTAAGCGAAGCGGATAAGAGCTCGGAGGCGGTTACCCTCCGACTCTCGTTTCCGCAGGAAGACTTTTAGCCGGCGCTAGCTCCTTGTTGACCAGCTCATCTACTCGGATTTGATTTACCAAGTTGTGTTTGATGACGACCTGCGAATAGTCATACATCTCGAGGACTTCTCGGTACTTCTCAGCGGCGGCGGCCGGTTCAAGCGGGACCTCAGCTACACGATCATAGTAGGATCCTGCTTCTAAGCCCCCCTCCGGCGACGCGACGAAGATGGACTCCGCATCCGCAAACGATCCAAGTGGATAGCGCCCGGTCAGCGGCGTCGGCCTCCGCGCGGTCTCGAGCAGATCCTGCCCGATGAAGACCCCACCCCCTTCGATGCCCATGAGATTTACCAGGGTAGGCAGGATGTCGACCTGTCCTCCCACTTGCTCAAACCTCCCCTTGACGGAGGATCCCGGAACACGAATAAACAACGGGACAGTCTGCAGAGCGGTTTTTGAGAGCTCTTCTTGCCGGATGGGCTTTGCTTGGAGTTGGTGGATTTCCTTGTAATGCTTGAGCGAAATCCCTTCATGGTCGCCGTAAACCACAACAATCGTTCGATCGGCCAGTCCGCGCTCCTCAAGTGCGCGCAACAGTGAGCCCACAGCCTTGTCGGCGTAGCGAGCCGCATGGAGATAATCCCGCAGTTCCTCAGGAAGCGAAACTGGGAGCGCCAAATCCCGGTGCTTCTCCGGAATTCGGAACGGGTGATGGGACGTCAGCGAGACCAACTGCGCAAAGAATGGCTCTTGATGGCGGCTCAACAGTTCAAGCGATTGCCGGTAAAAGGATTCATCCGAAAGGCCAATGTTGACGATCTCATCCAGCTCGAATGCACTTTCGCTATAGAATTCATCGAACCCCAATCTGGGATACATAAAGGCGCGATTCCAGAAGAGCTTGTTGAAACCATGGAAGGCAACAGGCGTATAGCCTCGCTGCTTGAGCATACGAGGCAACGATTGGTAATCATTCTCCGGATACAACCAGTTGACCGACGCGTCCCGCAAAGGGAGAAGGGAGTTGTTCAACATGAACTCCGCGTCCGACGTGTTTCCGCGTGCAGTTTGATAGAAAATATTGGGGAAGAAGAGTGAGTCCGCGGCAAGTCGATTCAGGTGCGGAGTCACCTCTTGACCCTCGATCTTGAGTCCGATTGGAAAGCTCTCAAAGGATTCCAGCTGCACCACCATGAGGTTCTTGCCGTGACCGACGCCAGTCAAGACATTCGGACGTGGTTCGCGCTGTGCGAAGTAAGCTTGGAGTTGCTCCAGCGTCTCTGGTTCGACCCCCGGCCGGTTCAGCTTCTGGGAGACGAATCGCTGGAAATCGAAAACATGATACGTAAATAACCCCGCCTGGCGAACAAAGGTATGGTTACCATCCCAGAGGCCACCCTGATTCCAAGTCGTCACCATGGGGACGTAGCGCGAGGCGAAGAGCCCGAGACCCGCCCCCCCCAATACGAGAACCGTCAACAACGACATGAATCGCCCACGGGCCTCAAGACGCCGCGGCTTCAAACAAAGCAACCCAAAGAGAACGACGGGAAGCAAATAGGCCAAATCACTCAGCGCCGCCAGAGGAAGGATGCTATCACGCACTCCGTATACCTGGCCGGCCAACAACAAGGACGTGACGGAGATGAAATCCCGGTAGTAACGGAAGTAGATCTGGTTGGCAAACAAGACCCCTGCCGCAAAAACAGCCAGCGCAAGAAGCACGTACGGGCGAAAACGCCGTGGCAGAAGCGCCGCCGGTGCAACCACGACTAACCAAATCCCAGCCGAGCTGAGAAGAAGATCAACGCTCCCCAGAGGGAACTGATTCCGCCAATTGAAGACGACGGTCATTCCCGTCAGCAGCACCGCCAAAAGAAGCGCGTCCCAATTGCCCAGCAGTATGTTCTTGAGCTTCTCTCTCATCTCCTCACATCCTGCATCCCTTCAACTTCTCGTGTACTCCGTCGCTTTTGAGCCTCCACAGCAGGTCCCAGCAGCTGCTCCAGTATACCGCATAGGCTCTGATGCCCGGAACGAGGGCAACAAAGCCCACATCGAAGCTCTGGATTGCCGTCCTGCCGGTAACGACAGCACCCATGTTCGCCGCATCTCAAGCCCCCGTACCCGTGGTATCATAGCCACTCATCTGAGCGCCGCCACCCGGTCAGGGAGATAGTTCGTGAAGCCTGTCTTATCGGTCGACGTGCCTGTATTTAACGAGCGGTACTCGCTGAAGACCTTCTTGGCCAAGGCCGAGGCCGTCACCATCCCCTGGAAGGATGGCCTCGATGTGCTCTGGACCCTTCCCTACTCCCACTTCCTGGTCCTCACCTCAATCCCGAGGCAAGCCCTGGCCCAGCACGTGCCGGCCCACTCCTCGGCGACTGCGGCGGAGCGCGCGGTCCAGTGAAGGCTCCCGTGGTGGACGTTGACAGTGGGACCATGGAGTGGAGCTCGGGTTCGCTCGGCCGCTACAACACCTGGATGTATCAGCAGATCACCGAGGCCGCGCTCACCCCACCTAGCTTCGACACGGTCAACCGCCTCAACGCCCTGGGCCCGATGGACTGGTCCGTGAACGGCAATCTCTTGCGCAAGACGCTCCTGCCCACCGGCCAGATGATGCTCATCCATTGGCTGCCCCCCCTCTTGAACTTCAAACAACGCCAGACCTTGCCCTTCGGCATCTCGACCATCGCGATCGCCGAGGCCCTTCCCGACCCGGAGGCTTCCTGATGAACCGGCCCTGTCTCAGCATCATCGTCCCCATCTACAACGAGGAAGACGGCATTCCCGCGCTTTACGAGCGCCTTCACGCCGTCTGCACCGGCTTCGGCGTCACCTACGAGTTGCTCTTCGTCAACGATGGAAGCCGCGATCGCAGCCTCACGCTGCTCAAGGAACTGCAAGCCGCCGACCCGCAGGTGCGCTTGTTGAGCTTTTCACGCAACTTCGGCCACCAAGTCGCCATCACGGCCGGCATGGACCATGCCCAAGGCGAAGCCGTGGTGGTGATTGATGCCGACCTCCAGGACCCGCCGGAACTCATCGGCCAAATGCTGGAGAAGTGGCGTGAAGGCTATGATGTGGTCTACGCGGTGCGTGAGAAGCGAGAAGGGGACACGCTCTTCAAGCGGGCGACGGCGGCTTTGTTCTACCGCTTGCTCCGCAAGATCACCAACGTCGACATCCCGCTGGACACGGGGGATTTCCGGCTGATGAGCCGGCGATCGATCGAGGCAATGAAGCTCTTCAACGAGCGGAATCGCTTCGTGCGCGGTCTGGTGAGTTGGATCGGCTTCAAACAGACGGGCATCACGTTCGTTCGGGCGGAGCGCTATGCCGGCGAGACCAAGTATCCCCTCAAAAAGATGTTGAGATTCGCAATCGACGGGATCGTCTCGTTCTCGTTCGTGCCCTTGCAGCTGGCGACGTTCTTCGGATTCCTCGCGTCGGGGCTGAGCTTCCTGGGGATTCTCTGGGTGGTCTACATGCGCTTGTTCACGCAGGAGACCATCACGGGTTGGGCCTCGATGATGGTGATCGTGATGTTTCTGGGGGGCGTGCAGCTCCTGACACTCGGCATCATCGGCGAGTACATCGGCCGGATGTACGACGAGATCAAGCGTCGGCCGCTCTACCTGATCGAAGAGGCGCTGGGCTTTGGCCAGGACGCCAAGAACCTGGCGGCGCGAAGCGAGGGGGAGCGCGCGGAGCGCTAACACCGCAGCGGGCGGTGGCCTCGAGACTTCACAAAAAGCCTCTCCGTCCTCTCCCTTGCTCCAACCTCGCTACCCGCCTACAATGAAGCAGCTCCAGGCACATGAGCCAATTGGGGCCATGACGGGCCAATCGAGAAAGGGCAAGCAACCATATGAAAGGGTTGATCCTAAGTGGCGGCAAAGGGACGCGGCTGCGGCCCATCACCCATACCGCCGCCAAGCAACTGGTCCCGGTCGCCAACAAGCCGATCCTGTTCTACGCAATTGAGGCGATGCGGGATGCCGGGATCCAAGAGATCGGCATCATCATCGGGGATACCGGCCCCGAAGTGAGAGCAGCGGTTGGCGACGGCTCGGCTTGGGGCGTCAAGGTCACTTACATCCCCCAGGAAGCGCCCTTGGGACTTGCCCATGCCGTCAAGATCTCTGAGGAGTTCATGGCCGGCTCGCCCTTCGTCATGTACCTGGGAGACAACCTGATCCGCGGGGGCATCACCTCGTTCGTCCGGGACTTTGAGGCCCAGAAGCCCGATGCTTCGATTCTGCTTGCCAAGGTCCCCAACCCCAACCAGTTCGGCGTGGCCGTCCTGAACGACGAAGGCCGGGTCGTCAACCTTGAGGAGAAGCCCAAGCAGCCCAAGTCCGACCTGGCGCTCGTGGGCGTCTATCTCTTCACCGAGACCATTTTCAAGGCGGTCAATGCCATCCAGCCCTCGCCCCGTGGCGAGCTCGAGATCACCGATGCCATCCAGTGGCTGATCAACGAGGGCTACCGGGTCAACCCGCACCTTGTCACGGGCTGGTGGAAGGACACCGGGAAGCTTTCCGACATGCTGGAAGCCAACCGCATCATGCTCGACGACCTCAAGGAAACCGTGGTCGAGGGTGAACTGGTGGGCGATTGCCAAATTCAGGGCCGGGTCGTCGTCTCCAAGGGCGCGCGCCTCGAGAACTGTATCGTGCGCGGGCCAGCCGTCATCGGCGAGAACTGCAAGCTAACCAACACCTACGTCGGGCCCTACACCGCCATCAACAAGGGCGTGACCATCACCAACGCCGAGATCGAGCACTCGATCATCCTGGAGGGATCCTCGATCCTGGACATCAACGGCCGGATCACGGATTCGCTCTTGGGCAAGAACGTCGAGGTCACCCGCGGCGAGATCAAGCCCAAGGCCTACCGCCTCATGCTGGGGGACAACTCCCAGTTCTCGATCGTATAGGAGTCGTCATGAAGCTCTTGATTACCGGCGGCGCGGGGTTCATCGGCAGCAACCTCGTCCGGCACATGGTCAACACCTACCCCCAGTACCATGTCATCAACCTCGACGCCCTGACGTATGCGGGTAACCTTGACTCCCTATCGGATCTCGAGGGCAAGGCCAACTACCAGTTCGTGCACGGGGATATCTGTGACGCCAAGCTGGTGGACGACGTGATGCAAGGCGTGGGGGCGGTCCTTCACCTCGCGGCAGAGAGCCATGTCGATCGTTCGATCACGGATCCCGGGGCCTTCGTGCGCACCAACGTCATGGGCACGCAGGTGCTTCTCGATGCCGCCAAGCGCCATGGCGTGGAGCGCTTCGTGCATGTCTCGACCGACGAGGTCTACGGTACCCTCGGGCCCACGGGCTACTTCACCGAGGAGACGCCCCTCGCGCCCAATTCCCCTTACTCGGCCTCCAAGGCGGGCTCGGACCTTCTGGCTCGGGCGTACTTCGAGACCTTCGGCTTCCCGACGCTGATCACCCGCTGCTCCAATAACTACGGGCCGTATCAGTTCCCCGAGAAGCTGATCCCCCTCTTCATCACCAACCTGATGGAAGATGTTCAGGTACCCGTCTACGGGGACGGCCTCAACGTCCGGGACTGGCTGCATGTCGAGGACCATTGCCGGGCTATCGACAGGGTGCTTCACAAGGGCAAGGCCGGTGAGGTCTACAACATCGGCGGTCATAACGAGAAGACCAACATGGAGATCACCCGGACCATCCTTGAGAAGCTGAACAAGCCCGAGAGCCTGATCCGCTACGTCCAGGACCGCCCCGGCCACGACAAGCGCTACGCCATCGACCCCGAGAAGATGACCAACGAGCTCGGCTGGGAGCCCCAGTACACCTTCGAGACGGGCATCGAGCAGACCATCTCTTGGTACCTCGCCAACGAGAGCTGGTGGCGCCCCCTCAAGCAGCGCGGGCTCGACGCCCAGCGCGAGAAGGCCAATGCGACGGTAAAGGGGTAGCCTACCATGGGGATCTGCGCATAGGGGGTGGGAGGATGAGCCAGTCGAAACGGGTTCTCGTTGCCGGTGGGGCGGGCTTCATCGGCTCCCACCTGGTCGATCGCCTGCTGTCCGAGGGCTTCCAGGTCATCGCCGTGGACAACCTGATCACGGGGTCGCGCGCCAACCTGGCCCATGTCACGGATCATCCGGGCTTCACCTTCCTCGAGCATGATGTCTGCCGCCCCTTGTCGATCGAGGGGCGGCTCGACTGGGTCTTGAACCTCGCGAGCCCCGCGAGCCCCATCGATTACCTGCAACTGCCACTCGAGACCCTCATGGTAGGGGCCATGGGCTCGCACGCGTTGCTCGAACTGGCCAAGGCCAAGGGGGCCAAGTACGTCTTCGCCTCGACCTCGGAGGTCTACGGGGATCCGCTCGTGCATCCGCAGCCCGAGGATTACTGGGGTAACGTGAACCCCATCGGCCCGCGCTCGGTCTACGACGAAGCCAAGCGCTACGGCGAGGCCATGACCATGGCCTACCTGCGCGAGTTCGGCGTCGACACCCGGATCGTCCGGATCTTCAACACCTACGGCCCCCGCAACCGCGCCAACGATGGCCGGGTGGTCCCCAGCTTCATCAACCAGGCGCTGCGCGGAGAACCGCTCACGGTCTTCGGGGACGGCTCGCAGACCCGGTCGTTCCAGTACGTCTCGGACCTGGTAGACGGCATCCGCCTCCTGATGGACTCCCAGGTCACCGAACCGGTGAACATCGGAAATCCCAATGAACTCACGGTCCTGGACTTCGCCAAGCTCATCCTCAAACTGACCGGGAGCGCGAGCCCGATCGCCTACCGCCCCTTGCCGCAGGACGACCCCAAGGTGCGACGACCGGATATCGCGCGAGCAAAGGCCCTCTTGGGATGGGAGCCGCGGATTCCCGTCGAGACCGGCCTTGCGGAGACCATTCGCTGGTACCGGGAGCACGCCAAGGAAACACCTAACGTCATCGCCTAGAAGAACGAGAGAGAACCTGAATGCGCGTCGGAATCGACGGGCGGATGCTCTACCACACGGGGATCGGCCGCTACATCCAAAACCTCCTCATGACCCTTCCCCGTGAAGGGGTCGACGTCGTCGCCTGGCTCGACGCCCGGGGCATGGCGGACGAACGCCTCTCGAACCCCTACCTCGAGCGCCGCCACTGCCCGGTGCCGGTCTTCCATCCGTACGAGCACTGGGCGATCGCCCAGGAAGCCAACCGCGCCAAACTGGACCTCCTGCATGCGCCGCATTACAACGCGCCCGTCTTCTACCGCGGCCGGCTTGTCGTCACCATCCACGACCTCATCCCCCTGCGCTGCCCCGGCACGATGCGCCTCAAAGCCGCAGAGGCGTACTTCGCCGCCCTGGTGAAGCGCTCGATCAAGCATGCCGACCGCGTGATCGCCGTCTCGGACTACACCCGACGGGACGTCCTCGACTTCACCGGGGCTCCCGACGCCAAGATCGTCCCCGTCCTCCAGGGCGTGGACCTCAAGTACGCCCGAGAGGTCAGTCCCGAGGCCCTGCAAAGCTTACGAAAGCAGCACGCCATGACGGGCCGCTACCTGCTTTACGCGGGCCAGCAAAAAGCCTACAAGAACGTCGGCCTCCTGCTCGAGGTCCTGAAGGCCCTGCGCAGCGAGTCCACCTATTCGGACGTGAAGCTGGTCTTGGTCGGAGCGCGGGACCGAAGCGCCGGCATCACGGAGGCGATCGCCCGCCTCGGCCTCGACGACGCCGTCGTCCAGCCCGGTTACATCGAGGACGAGAACCAATTGATCGCCCTGTACCAAGGGGCAAGCGCCTTCGTCTTCCCGTCCCGTTACGAGGGCTTCGGACTCCCCCCCCTGGAAGCAATGGCCGCAGGCATTCCCGTCGTCGCGTCGAACCGCACCTCGCTTCCCGAGGTGGTTGGCGACGCAGGCCTGTTAGTTGATCCGGACGATGTGCTAGAATGGACCCGATCGATCAGGCGGGTATTAAGCGAGGACGCCCTTCGCGCCAACTTGATCGACGAGGGACGCAAGCGCGTCCGGCAGTTCAGCTGGCAGCGCACGGCGGATGCGACCCTTGACGTCTATCATTCGGCGGTTGGCGCCCGCGGCTGATGAGTCCCCGACCCTCTACCGATAGGAACCACGCGTGAAGGTTGCACTGATCCACGAATGGCTTACCACCCTCGGCGGATCCGAGCGCGTCGTCTGGGCCTTCCACCGGCTCTTCCCCGAGGCACCGGTCTTTACGTCCGTGCACCGCAAGGATCTCCTGCCTGCGGAGTTCCAGGCGCTCGACGTCCGCCCCTCCTTCCTCCAGCGGCTTCCCGGCGCCACCCGGCACTACCAGAAGCTCCTCCCCTTGATGCCCCTGGCCTTCGAGCAGTTCGACCTCTCGGAATTCGACGTGGTCCTCTCGAGCCATCATGCCTGCGCCAAGGGAGTCGTCACCTCGCCGGACACCCTTCACATCAGCTACGTGCACACGCCCATGCGCTACGCCTGGGACCTCTTCCATCCCTACCAGCAATCCATGAACCCGCTGATGCGCCCCGTGGCCGCCATGCTCCTGAGCCAGCTGCGCCAGTGGGACGTTCTTAGCGCGAACCGCGTCGACTACTTCCTCGCCAACTCCAAGGAAGTCGCTCGCCGCATCGAGAAGCATTATCGCCGGCCCGCGACGGTCATCCACCCGCCCATCGACACGGGGCTCTACGCGCGCTCCGATGAGGTCGGCGAGCATTACCTGGTGGTCTCGCGCTTCGTCCCCTACAAGCGGGTGGATCTGGCCATCGAAGCGGCCAACCGGCTTGGGTTCCCGCTCAAGGTCATCGGGACGGGCCCCCTGGAGCCCGAACTGCGGAAGCTCGCCACCTCCAAGAACATCACCTTCATGGGGCATCTCAGTGACGAGCAGGTGCGCCAGGAGATGGCCCGCTGCCGGGCGCTTCTCTTCTGCTCGTTCGAGGACTTCGGACTCGTCCCTCTGGAGGTCCAGGCGGCCGGCCGACCGGTCATCGCCTACGGCGCCGGTGGCGCCCTCGAGACGGTGATCGACGGCATCACCGGAGCCTTCTTCCCGGAGCAAACCGTCGACAGCCTCTGTCAGACCATCCAGCGCTTCGAGACGCTTTCGCTGGATCCCGCGGTCATCCAGCGGCACGCACGGAACTTCGACTTCGAAGCCTTTGCCGAGCAGCTGATGGCCTTCGTGACCCAGGCCTACCAGGCCCATCGCCAGGGAGAGACCATGCCTCTCGTCGAGGTGGCCCGTGGCTAATTCCCAGACGAGCAATGCCCAGCCGACCATGCCGCTCCAGACGCCGCCAAAGCCTTCGGCGCCGGCGGTCGGATCCTGGCGCTACTGGCTTCACAAGAATATCTTCTACGCGGGCCTGCCGCTGGTCTTGCTGGCAGACTGGGTCATCATCAACGTGGTCTTCCACCTGACCTACGGCATGCGCTTCTGGTGGGACATGCTCGCCCCGGTGGAGGTCGCTCCCCCTTGGCAGCCCTACTTCTACGCCACCTGCTTCCTCGCGACCGTCTGGGTCCTCGTCTTCGCAGGCCTGGGCGTCTACAAGTACCGCCGGGCGGCCTCGAAGTTCGACGATGCGGTGCTCCTTGCCCTCGGGCTCTTCTTCGGGACGATCATCGCCCTGGCCATGGGCTTCTTTTACCGCGACTTCTCATACTCGCGCCTGGTGCTGGTCTACGCGGTCGGCTTCTCCTACGTGACCCTGGTCGCCTTCCACCTCGTGCTTCGCACCTTCCAGCAAAAGCTTCAAGCGAAGGGCTGGGGCGCACTCAACAGCCTGATCATCGGCTGCAACTCGCTGGGCGAGATGATGGCGACCCGCATCCAGGGCGCGCCGCACCTGGGATATCGCCTCGCGGGCTTCGTGCCCGGCCCCGGAGAATGGGGAGAGGGCGGCCAGTGGGTCTGCCCGGTCAACACCGACGAACTGCGAACGAGTTCGATGAAAAATTACGGCCAGGTGCTCGGAGAACTCGACGAGCTGCCGTTGGTCCTGGAGCGTCATGACATCGACCAGGTGATCCTGGCGCGGCCCGGCGCGAGCATGGCGGAGCTCTTCGACCTGATGAACCGCTGCGTGCCGGCCGACGTGAACCGCCCGCGCAACGTGCAGTTCCAGATCGTGCCCGACCTGGTCGAGATGGCGACCGCGAAGTTCGATATCACCGAGATCGACGGCATCCCCATGCTCCAGATCGCGGACGTGCCCCTACGCAAGCGGCGGAACCGCATCATGAAGCGCGCGATGGACATCGTGCTCTCACTCTTCGGCCTGTTCGTGGCGTCGCCAATCATGCTGGCGGCGGCGATCGCCGTCAAACTCTCGTCGCCGGGCCCCATCTTCTACCGCCAAGAGCGCATGGGCCGCGACGGCCGCCTCTTCAACATCTACAAGTTCCGATCCATGGTGGTGGACGCCGAGGTCAAGTCGGGGCCGGTCTGGGCCACTGCCCACGATCCGCGCACGACGCGGGTGGGCGCCTTGCTGCGCCGCCTGTCGATCGACGAGTTGCCGCAAATCTGGAACGTCCTCAAGGGCGATATGAGCCTGGTCGGCCCCCGTCCCGAGCGCCCTCACTTCGTCGAGCAGTTCAGCCAGGACATCCCGAAGTACATGGACCGCCACCTGGTCCGTAGTGGCCTCACGGGCTGGGCCCAGGTGAATGGGCTGCGGGGCGAGGAGGGAACGATCGAAGAGCGGACCCGTTACGACATCTATTACATCGAGAATTGGTCCCTGCTCTTCGACCTCCGGATCATCATCAAGACGGCCCTGGAGGTCCTCAGCCACAACGCCTATTAAGTTTCCTCTCCGGGGGATGTGAACGGTTGTCCTCGCCCCCCAGGAATGGTAGGACTAGAGCAGGTCCGATGCGCCACCGCGCCGGAGTCCCCCAAACGGGCTCACGCCCACGATAACGTAGTCAGATGGAGACGGTTTGTTCTATTCGGTAGCCCTGATCTTGGCGTCAATCCTGGTGAGCGTCGTGGGCCAGCTCTTCTTGAAGGCGGGAGTCTCGAAGCTCGGAACCATCGGCGGTGAAGCCCTTGCCAACTTGCCGCAACTACTCGGGATGGTCGCCACCAACCCCTTGATCATCCTTGGGCTCGCCTGCTACGGTTTGGGAGCCGCGATGTGGATCGTCGTCCTCTCGCGGGTAGAACTCAGCCTCGCCTACCCCATGCTCGGACTGGGCTACGTCCTGGTCCTATTGACCTCTTGGCTGATCTTTGGCGAGTCGGTGAGCTCCCTACGCTGGTTTGGAACGCTTATGATCGTCGCCGGCGTCATGCTGGTCGCGCGCTCTTAAACAGGAAGGAATCCTCATGTCCTCGAAAACGAAGGGTAAGATCCTCGTCGTCGGCGGAGCCGGCTACATCGGCTCGCACGCGGTCAAGGAACTCAACCTCCAGGGCTACGAGACCGTCACCTTCGACAACCTCGTCTACGGCCACCGCGACGCCGTGAAGTGGGGAGCCTTCGAGGAAGGCGACATGGCGGATGAAGCCCGCCTGCGCGAGCTCTTCAGCACCCATGAAATCGCCGCCGTCATGCACTTCGCCGCCTACGCCTACGTCGGCGAGTCCGTGACCGACCCTGAGAAGTACTACTTCAACAACGTCGCCGCCACCCTGAACCTCCTCAAGGTCATGCGCGAGTTCGGCGTGGACAAGTTCATCTTCTCCTCCACCTGCGCGACCTACGGCGAACCCCAGGTGGTGCCGATCCCCGAGAACCACCCGCAGAATCCCATCAATCCCTACGGGATGAGCAAGCTGATGGTCGAAAAGATCCTCGCCGACTACGGCCGGGCCTATCACCTCAAATCGATCGCCTTCCGCTACTTCAACGCGGCCGGTGCGGATCCCGACGGCGAGATCGGCGAGCGCCACGATCCCGAGACCCACCTGATCCCGCTGGTCATGGAAGCGATTCTCGGCGGCCGTCCCCTCAAGATCTTCGGCGACGACTACCCCACCGAGGACGGCACCTGCATCCGCGACTACATCCACGTCGTGGACCTCGCGCGCGCCCATATTCTCGGCCTCGAGCGCCTCTTGGCCGGCGGCGAGTCCGCGGTCTACAACCTCGGCAACGGCAACGGCTACTCGGTGAAGCAGATCATCGAGACCACCGAGAAGGTCTCCGGCCGTAAGGTGCCCTACGACGTCGCCCCCCGGCGCGAAGGCGATCCCGCCGCGCTGATCGGATCCGCGGGCAAGGCCATCTCCGAGCTGGGCTGGAAGCCCGAGTTCGCCGACATCGAGCGCATCATCGAGACCGCGTGGAACTGGCACCGTTCCCGCGCGACGAGCAGCGCCCGCGGCTAGGCAAAACCGGAACGAATGAGCAAGCTTTGTGGAGTGATTTAGGAGGATAGACGGTGGGGAAACTCTTCGGTACTGATGGCGTTCGGGGCCTGGCCAACGCCAAGCTCACTCCCGAGCTGGCCTTCAAGCTGGGTCGCTGCGGCGCGGCCGTCCTCTTGGCGCATGTCACCGAAGGCCAGGCCACGGTCTTGATCGGCCGCGACACGCGCCGCTCGGGCACCATGCTCGAAGCCGCCCTCGCCGCGGGCTTCTGCTCGATGGGCGTCAACGTCGTCCGCCTCGGCGTCGTCCCCACCCCCACCGTCGCCTGGCTCACCCGCAACTCCAACGTGGGCGGAAGTCGCCCGGCCGCCGGCGTCATGATCTCGGCCAGCCACAACCCCAGCCCCGACAACGGCATCAAGTTCTTCGACGCCAACGGCTTCAAGCTCCCCGACGAGATCGAGGCCGAGATCGAAGCCCTCGTCCTGGCGGACGATGACACCTTGCCCCGCCCCACCGGCAAGGATCTGGGAACCATCACCGAGGATTTCTCGCTGGTCGAAGCCTACGTCGACCACGTCACCAAGCTCGTTCCCGAAGGCCTCGACGGCCTGCGGATTGCCGTGGACACCGGCCACGGCGCCGCCTCGGAAATTGCCCCTTTCGTCCTGCGCGGCCTCGGAGCCGACGTCAAGGTCCTCCACGACGCGCCGGACGGCGACAACATCAACGACGGCTGCGGCTCGACGCATCTCGATATCCTCAAGCGCGAAGTCGTTACCAACTCCTTCGACCTCGGTCTCGCCTTTGATGGCGACGCCGATCGACTTCTGGCCGTGGACCATGCCGGAAACGAAGTGGACGGCGACCATCTGATGCTGCTCTGCCTCAAGCATGGCCTCGCCACCGGACGCTTCACCTCGCCGGCGGTGGTCGCCACCGTCATGAGCAACCTGGGCTTCGAGCAGGCGATCGCCGAACTCGGCGGCGAACTGGTCCGGGCCAAAGTGGGCGATCGCTACGTCCTCGAAGAGATGCTCAAGCGCGACGTCCGCATCGGCGGCGAACAGTCCGGACACCTGATCTTCCTGGACGACAACACCACCGGCGACGGCCTCATCTCGGCTCTGCGCGTGCTCTCGGCCGTCAAGGCCGCCGCGAAGCCCTTGCGCGAGCTCGCCGCCGAGATGAAGGATTACCCGCAGGTCCTCCTCAACGTCCGGGTCGCCACCACCCAGGGCTGGCAGGACGACGCCGTGATCCAGCGCGAAATCGCCGCGGCCACCGAGACC
>Ga0180215_1001619_pt1 | contig 24405 bp, 22 predicted proteins | sample eDN3rd37CBELigBY_FD_128871 | JGI IMG/M metagenome (GOLD analysis project Ga0180215, IMG submission 128871) | Enriched backyard soil microbial communities from Emeryville, California, USA - eDNA 3rd pass 37_C BE-Lig BY (version 2) (version 2) | ecosystem: Environmental > Terrestrial > Soil >...
CCCGAGGGGCACAGTCGCTGCTACGGGAGGATCACTCCCACTCGATCGTTCCCGGCGGCTTGCTGGTCACGTCGAGGACGACGCGGTTGACCTCGGCGACCTCGTTGGTGATGCGGGTGGAGATGCGCTCGAGCGTCTCGTACGGCAGGCGGGTCCAGTCCGCGGTCATTGCGTCCTCGCTCGAGACCGGGCGCAACACGATCGGATGACCGTAGGTGCGTCCGTCGCCCTGCACACCGACGCTGCGCACGTCGGCGAGGAGCACGACCGGGCACTGCCAGATCTGACCGTCGAGACCCGCGGCCGTGAGCTCTTCGCGCGCAATGGAATCCGCGTGACGCAGGATTTCGAGGCGTTCCTGGGTGACCTCACCGATGATGCGGATGCCCAGGCCCGGGCCGGGGAACGGCTGGCGTCCGACGATCTCCTCGGGCAGAGCCAGTTCGCGGCCGACCGCGCGGACCTCGTCCTTGAACAGCAGGCGCAGCGGCTCGACGAGCTCGAACTGCAGGTCCTCCGGCAGACCGCCGACGTTGTGGTGGCTCTTGATGTTCGCGGTGCCGGCGCCGCCACCGGATTCGACGACGTCCGGGTACAACGTGCCCTGCACGAGGAAGTCGATGGTCTCGCCGTGTGCGGCGCTCTCACCGAGCACCTCGGAGACCGCACCCTCGAAGCTGCGAATGAACTCGCGGCCGATGATCTTGCGCTTGGTTTCCGGGTCGGACACTCCGGCCAGTTCGCGCAGGAACGTCTCGGAGGCGTCGACCGTCACCAGCCGGGCTCCGGTCGCCGCGACGAAGTCCTTCTCGACCTGCTCACGCTCACCGGCGCGCATCAGGCCGTGATCGACGAACACGCAGGTGAGGCGGTCACCGATCGCGCGCTGCACGAGCGCGGCGGCGACAGCGGAATCGACACCGCCGGACAGACCGCAGATGGCCTTGCCGTCGCCGACCTGCTCGCGGACCTGCGCGATGAGCGACTCGGCGATGTTCGCGGCCGTCCACGCGCCGGGGATGCCGGCGATCTCGTGCAGGAAGCGGCTGAGCACCTGCTGGCCGTGCGGCGAGTGCAGAACCTCCGGGTGGTACTGGACGCCGGCGAGCCGGCGGGCCCGGTCCTCGAAGGCCGCGACCGGTGCGCCCGCGCTGGACGCGGTGACCTCGAAGCCCTCGGGTGCGGCTGTCACGCCGTCGCCGTGGCTCATCCACACGGGCTGCGTCGCGGGCAGACCTTCGTGCAGGACGCCGCCGCTCACCGACATCTCGGTGCGGCCGTACTCACGGCTGCCGGTGTGTGCGACCGTGCCGCCGAGGGCCTGGGCCATCGCCTGGAAGCCGTAGCAGATACCGAAGACCGGCACGCCCAGGTCGAACAGCTTCGGGTCGAGCTGGGGAGCGCCCTCCTCGTACACGCTGGACGGGCCGCCGGACAGCACGACCGCGAGCGGCTCCTTGGCCGCGATCTCCTCGACGGTCGCCGTGTGCGGCACGACCTCCGAGTAGACCTTCGCTTCCCGGACGCGGCGAGCGATCAGCTGCGCGTACTGGGCTCCGAAGTCGATGACGAGGACCGGCTTGGACTGCTGGGTTTGCGACACCCGAACAGTCTAAGCGGCGGTCCACGTCACACGAACGCCGGTCAGGCCACCCCGGCATCCGAACCGCGGCGGATCTCGACGATCGGCAGCGACAGCGCGCCGGGAGCACCCGCCGGCACCACCGGGTTCTTCGGGGCGATCGGGTTCAGTCGACGGTAGGGCTCGCCCTGCGCGGGACGCACGTCGTCCTCGCCCTTGTTCGGCCACAGCGCCGCGGACCGTTCGGCCTGCGCGGCGATCGTCAGCGACGGGTTCACGCCCAGGTTCGCGGAGACGGCCGCCCCGTCGACGACGCTGAGCGTCGGGTAACCGTAGACACGGTGGTAGGGGTCGATGACGCCGTGGTCGGGGTCGCTGCCGATGACCGCGCCGCCGAGGAAGTGCGCGGTGAGCGGGATGTTGAAGATCTCGCCCCAGGTGCCCCCGGCGATGCCGTCGATCTTCTCGGCGATGCGTCGGGTGGCCTCGTTGCCCGCGGGAATCCAGGTGGGATTCGGCTCGCCGTGGCCCTGCTTGCTGGTGACCTTGCGGCGGCCGAACAGGCCCTTCTTGGTGTAGGTGGTGATGGAGTTGTCGAGGTTCTGCATGACCAGCGCGATGATGGTCCGCTCGCTCCAGTCCTTGACCGACAGCATCCGCGCCATCTGCACCGGGTTCTTCGCGACCTGCACGAGGAACTTCACCCACCGTGGGGTGCGGCCGTCACCGTCGGTCATGAGGGTCTGCAGCAGACCCATCGCGTTCGAGCCCTTGCCGTAGCGGACCGGTTCGATGTGGGTGTCGGCGGTCGGGTGGAAGGACGAGGTGATCGCGACACCGCGGGTCAGGTCCATGTTCGGGTCGACCTTCAACTTCCCGGCGCCGACGATCGATTCGGAGTTGGTGCGGGTCAGCTCGCCGAGCCGGTTCGACAGCTTCGGCAGCGCGCCGGTGTCCTTGAGATGGTGCAGCAGATGTTGCGTGCCCCAGGTGCCGGCGGCGAGCACGACGTGCTCGGCGGTGTAGGTGCGCCGGCTCTTGCGTCGCCACGCTCCGGTGCGTTCGGTGACGACCTCCCAGCTGCCGTCCGCGGTTTCCCGCAGATCGGTGACCGTGGTCATCGGGACGATCTCGGCACCGGCCTTCTCGGCGAGGCCCAGATAGTTCTTCACGAGGGTGTTCTTCGCGCCGTGCCGGCAGCCGGTCATGCACTCGCCGCATTCGATGCAGCCGGTGCGGTCGGGTCCGACGCCACCGAAGTAGGGGTCGGCGACGGTGCGGCCGGGTTCGCCGAAGTAGACGCCGACCGGCGTCTGGATGAACGTGTCACCGACACCCATGTCCTCGGCGACGGACTTGATCACCTCGTCGGCGGGTGTCATGTGCGGGTTCGTGACGACGCCGAGGATCCGGCGGGCCTGGTCGTAGTAGGGCGAGAGTTCGTCGTGCCAGTCGGTGATGTGCGCCCACTGCTTGTCCTCGAAGAACGAGGCGGGCGGCTTGTAGAGGGTGTTCGCGTAGTTGAGCGATCCGCCGCCCACGCCGGCGCCGGCGAGGATGAGGCAGTCGCGCAGCAGGTGCACGCGCTGGATGCCGAAGCACCCGAACCTCGGGGCCCACAGGAAGCGCTTGAGGTCCCAGCTCGTCTTGGCGAAGTCCGCGTCCGCGTACCGCCGGCCCGCTTCGAGAACACCGACCCGGTATCCCTTCTCCACAAGCCGCAGCGCCGTGACGCTGCCACCGAAGCCCGATCCGACGATGAGGACGTCGTAGTCCGTCGCGCGCTGCCTACCCATCGGAGTACCTCCACCCGTGAAACTGGTTGTTACTCGCCAGTATGCACCCCGGGTCTGTGACAGCTGCCACAAGGATTGCCCAACTGTTACCGCGCGTAGCGGAAACCGCAGGTCGCGGGCCGCGCTGCCTCTGTGAACCACAGCAGTCCCGTGAACGACGACGGCCGGACGTCGAGTCGGTCCGTTGCATACGAACCGATCCGACATCCGGCCATCGGAAGCGGAGAAAGCTGTCAGGCGCGAACCGACAGGCCCACCTTCTGGAATTCCTTGAGGTCCGAGTAACCGGACTTCGCCATCGCCCGGCGCAGCCCGCCGACGAGGTTCAGCGAACCGTACGGATCGTCCGACGGCCCGCTCAGCACCCGGTCCAGGCCGGGACGCTCGTCGTCGACCTCGACCTGCAACACGGACCCACGCGGCATGGACGGGTGAGCCGCGACGGACGGCCAGTACCAGCCGCGGCCGGGCGCCTCGGCGGACACCGCCAGCGGCGCACCGAGCACGGCCGCGTCGGCACCGCACGCGATGGCCTTCGCCAGGTCACCGGCGGTCTCGATGTCACCGTCCGCGATGACGTGCACGTAGCGGCCACCGGTTTCGTCCAGGTAGTCGCGACGGGCCGCGGCAGCGTCCGCGATCGCGGTGGCCATCGGGATCCCGATTCCGAGGGCGCTGCTGGTCGTCGTGGCACCGGCCGTCGAGCCGTAGCCGACGATGACACCGGCCGCGCCGGTACGCATCAGGTGCAGAGCCGTGCGGTGATCGCTCACACCACCGGCCACGACCGGCACGTCCAGCTCGGAGATGAACGTCTTGAGGTTGAGCGGCTCGTCCTCGCCGTGCGCGACGTGCTCGGCGGAGATGATCGTGCCCTGGATGACGAGCAGGTCGATGCCCGCCTTGATCAGGTCGGGGGTCAGGGCACGCGCATTCTGGGGGCTGACCCGCACCGCCGTCGTCACGCCCGCGTCTCGCACCTCGCCGACCGCCGCGGCGAGCAGCTCGGGGCGCAGCGGAGCCGCGTGCAGCTTCTGCAGGTAGGCCACCGCGGCGCTGGGGTCCGGGTTCGTTTCGGCGAGCTCGACGAGCTTGGTGATCTCCGACTCGACGTCCTCGTGCCGGCCCCACAGACCTTCACCGTTGATGACGCCCAGACCGCCGGCCTTGCCGAGTTCGACGGCGAACTTCGGCGAGACCAGCGCGTCGGTGGGATGCGCGAGCACCGGGATGTCGAATCGGTAGGCATCGATCTGCCAGGCCGTCGACACCTCCTTGGAAGACCGCGTCCGGCGGGACGGCACGATGTCGATGTCGTCCAGCTCGTAGGTGCGCCGGGCGGTGCGGCCCATGCCGATTTCAACGAGGTCGCGCACGCGCGCCCCTTTCTCGTGTGAGGCCGGTTCTCCCCTCGCGGGCGAGACGGGAGAACCGACCGGCGTGATTCGAACGTGCGGCTAGCGGGCCGCGTAGTTCGGTGCCTCCGCGGTGATCGTGATGTCGTGCGGGTGGCTCTCCTTGAGCCCTGCAGCGGTGATCTGCACGAACTGCGCCGACTGCAGCTGCTCGATCGTGGCCGCACCGGTGTATCCCATCGCCGCCCGCAGGCCGCCGATGAGCTGGTGGGTGACCTGCTGCAGCGGGCCTCGGAACGGGACCCGGCCCTCGATGCCCTCGGGGACCAGCTTGTCCTCGGAGAGGACGTCGTCCTGGAAGTACCGGTCCTTCGAATACGACTTGGCCTCGCCACGCGACTGCATCGCGCCCAGCGAACCCATTCCGCGGTAGCTCTTGAACTGCTTGCCGTTGACGAGGATCAGCTCACCGGGGGACTCGGCCGTGCCGGCGAGCAGCGAACCGAGCATCGCCGTCGACGCACCGGCCGCGAGGGCCTTCGCAACGTCGCCGGAGAACTGCAGGCCACCGTCGGCGATCACGGGGATGCCGTGCGGTGTGGCCGCGGCGGTGGCCTCCAGGATCGCGGTGATCTGAGGTGCACCGACACCGGCGATGACGCGGGTGGTGCAGATCGAGCCGGGTCCGACACCGACCTTGACCGCGTCGACGCCCGCCTCGATGAGGGCGGCCGCCCCGGCGCGGGTCGCGACGTTGCCGCCGATGATCTGGACGCGATCGCCGACCTCCGCCTTGAGCTTGGAGATCATCGACAGCACGCCCGCCGAGTGACCGTGGGCACTGTCGACGACGAGAACGTCGACGCCGGCGTCCGTCAGCAGCATCGCGCGGGTCCACGAGTCTTCGCCGACACCGACCGCCGCGCCGACCAGGAGGCGGCCGTCGCGGTCCTTGGTGGCGTTCGGGTGCTGCTCGGTCTTGACGAAGTCCTTGACGGTGATGAGTCCGGTGAGCTTGCCCTGTCCGTCGACGATCGGGAGCTTCTCGATCTTGTGACGGCGCAGCAGCCCCAGCGCGGCCTCGGCACTGACACCTTCGCGTGCGGTGACGAGCGGTGCCTTGGTCATGACCTCGGCGACCGGCCGGTTCTGATCGACCTCGAACCGCATGTCGCGGTTGGTGATGATGCCGACGAGCAGGCCGTCGTCGTCGGTGACCGGCAGACCCGAGATCCGGAAGCGGGCGCACTTGGCGTCCACCTCGGCGAGGGTGTCGGTCGGCTTGCAGGTGACCGGGTCGGTGACCATGCCGGCCTCGGAACGCTTGACGGTCTCGACCTGCGCTGCCTGGACCTCAGCGGACATGTTGCGGTGCAGCACACCCATGCCGCCGGCACGGGCCATGGCGATCGCCATTCGCGACTCGGTGACGGTGTCCATCGCGGAACTGACCAGCGGGATGCGCAGGCGGATCTCGCGCGTCAACTGGCTCGACGTGTCCACCTGACTCGGGACGACATCGGACGCCGCGGGGAGCAGCAGCACGTCGTCGAAGGTCAGGCCCAGCATCGCGACCTTGTTCGGGTCGTCGCCGCCGGTGTGCACGTGCCCTCCGGTACTACTCATGCGGTTCGGACCCTCCATGCCAGTCGATACGGTGCGGGTCCGGACGAGTTCCGGCCCGACAGGTTCTGAGCGTGAAACGACGCTGTCGCGGACGACGGAGCGGCGACGAGGCGCCGGCGTCGTGAGCAGCAATGTCGTGACCAACAATGTCGTGAGCGGTACGAATATTCCCCGGGCGATCCGAGGCAGCCGGTACGCTCACCTCCCCATCGTATCGTTTGCCGCAATCGGTACTGCCGCAGCCCGCACCCCGTTGCCCAGGGCCGGCAGGCCCGGTCCACGAGGACCGCAGGGCCCTGTCGGTCGGCGTGTCCACCGCTACGGCTGGCGCAGACCCCACCGCACTGCGTACCGTGGGTGTCGTGCGTGATCAGTTACCTCCGGGTCTTCCACCGGACCCCTTCGCCGGAGATCCCGACGACCCGTCGGCCGCGCTGGACGCGATCGAGCCGGGTCAGCCGCTGGACCCCTCGGAGCGGTTGGCGGTCGAAGAGGACCTTGCGGACCTCGCCGTCTACGAGGCATTGCTGGCCCCGCGTGGGGTCCGCGGTCTCGTCGTGTGCTGCGAGGACTGCCACCAGGACCACTACCACGACTGGGACATGCTGCGCGCGAATCTGCTGCAGCTCCTCGTGGACGGAACGGTCCGACCGCACGAACCCGCATACGATCCCTCGCCCGAGGCGTACGTGACGTGGGACTACTGCCGCGGGTATGCGGATGCGTCGATGAACGAGGCGCTTCCGGCGGACCCGTACGGCTTCGATTCCTGAACACGGCACCGAACACGACGAAACGCGGCGCCGGCACACCCGAGAGTGTGGCCGGCGCCGCGTTTCACGTCGGGGTGACCGTCAGGGCACTTCCGTGGTCTCTTCCAATCGTGTACGCGGTGTATCCACCGGCGCGCTGATCGATTGCTGCTCGAGAGACGACGTCGTCGATGCCGAAGCGGACGCGGTCGTGGTGGGCGGATTCGTGGTGGACGGCGTCTGCGGCTGCGTGCTCGGCTCGGTAGTCGGCTGCGGCTGCGGCTGCGTGGTCGTCGGGCGGGTGCTCGGCTCGACCGGCGGTACCGACGGCTGCGTCGTCGGCTGGTTCAGGATTGTCGGATCGGGCGACGAGGACGGGGACGGGGACGGTTGCGTCGCGGCGTCCGACGGGGTGCCCGACGGTGTTCCCGAGCCGGTCGTGCCGGGGGTTTCCGGAAGCACCGCGGCGTCCGACTGCGGGACCGTCGCCGGGGGCACCGGCGCAGGGACCGGGGCCGGAACCGGAGCCGGGATCGGCAGACCGGGCAGCGGGACCGGCACGAGCTTGCTCAGTTCGTCCGACAGTCGTTGCAGCCAGTCGCCCAGTTCGTCCCGTTGACCGGCGTCGACGACATCGCTGGATCGGACCTGCGCCGATTCGAGCAGTTGCTTGGCGACCTCGGTGTCGCCGGCGGCGAGCGCACGCTCCGCCTGCTCGAGACTCGACGTCGTATCGATCCGCGCGACGGTGCTCTGCGCCTGCTCGCTGAAAACGACTTCCTTGACGCCCCAGAGTGGGTCACCCGGTTCGGCGCCGTAGGACACGGCCGCCGCACCGCCGACTGCTATCGCGACGAGGGCAGCGGCTCCGGCGATGGGACGCAGCAGGCGAAGCTGGGTGCGGGAGCGTGCTCGACCGGCCGTCTCGGCATCGCGGGCATCGATTTCACGATGGACCGCGGCGACGATCTCGTCGAGATCGGGGCCGGCCGGTAACGGCTCGGAGAGGATCTCCGCGCGCCATCCCGCCAGCAGCGTGGCAAGTTCGTACTCTTCGTCCGATTCCGTCGTTACCGGACCGTCACCGGAGATCGCGTCGATGAGGGCATCATCACGACGCACTGCCGCGATGTCCACCGGGGTGCCGTCGTCGGCGAGATCAGCGTGGAAGTCGTTGTCACCGCGCTTCCTACCCATTCCTCTCACCTGCTCTCGTCACTTCCTTCTTGAGTCTGGCGATGGCTCGGTGTTGAGCCACTCGAACGGCCCCCGCCGTACTTCCAACTGCGGCTGCCGTCTCCTCCGCCGACAACCCCACCACCAACCGCATGATCAGGATCTCGCGTTGCTTCTCCGGGAGCGTGCCGAGCAGGTCTTTCATCTGCCGGCTCGTCTCCGCGTTGAGCGCATGTTCTTCCGGGCTGTCTTCCAGCGACATCACTTCGGGAACGTCAGCGACCGGGTCCGACCGATTACGGGCGGTACTCCGATGCGCGTCGGCGACCTTGTGCGCTGCGATCCCGTAGACGAACGCCATGAAGGGACGTCCTTGGTCCTGGTATCGCGGCAGCGCCGTCATCACAGCCAGGCATACCTCCTGCGCCACGTCGTCCGCGGAGTGCTGGCCGCGCTCCGCAGACCCGACCCTTGCCCGGCAGTACCGCACGACCATGGGCCGGATGCTTGCGAGAACCTGGGCGAGGGCAGCCCGATCGCCTTGCGAAGCCGCAGCGACTGCCGAGTCCAACTCCTCACCCATAACAGTCATCGATTGCGTATGTCCTGGTGTTACAAGTGGCACGTCCCCGCCCGGGAGTGCTTCCACTGACGGTGGAACTCCACCAGCCTAACGACATGCCCGGACAACTCCGATTCGCCCTGGCAGAACTAGTTTCGGATCGTTGCGAAGCGGCCGCCGCGACAGGTCACGACCTGGGCACATTCGTCCCGCACGTGATCTGCGCCGGGCACAGCACCGATACCGTGTGCCAGCATCGCCGCCGCCCAGCGCAGCGGCACCAGACCGTGTTCCGCGCAACGCTCGGACACGTCGGCAACGAGGACACGCGCCGGTCCGAGGTCGGGGTCGCCGGTCGCCGACGCCGCGCGCAGCAGGTCGGATTTCACCCGGTGCCGCACGGACGGGCTCAGATCGGCCCGCGCGGAGGCCTGCGCGGAGTGCTGCTTCGCAGTCGCGAAATCACCCGAGGCCAGCGCGGTTTCCGCCGTCACCCAGTGCAGCCTGATCCGCTGCCGCCAGAAGTCCGTGCCTTTTTCCGCCGTGTCGTCCCCGGCAGCAGGGTCGGCGCCGGCGGCCCCCAGCAGGTCCGCGCACTGCGCGAGCAGCCGCCGCGACAGTCCGAGGCGGCCGCACCCGAGCGCGTCGGCGGCCAGACCGGTCAGGGCGTCGCATTGCGCTTCGACGATGCGGGTCGTCTCCTCCGGAAGCCGCGGAACGGCCGCGCGGGCCAGCGCGAACGCGCGCCCGTCGTGCGCCGCGGCCTGCCGGTGCCATCCGAGCTGACGTAACAGCGAGGCCTCGGTGCTCGCCGCGAGGGATGCCAGGGGACCTTCCGTGACTTCGCGTTGCAGTCGCGTCAGTTCCGCCCGGGCACCGCTGTAGAAGCCCTGGCCGGCCAGAGCGACCGCGCGGAGCCATCGCCGGTGGGGATCGGTCGCGGCAGGCAGCGGGCTCGCGCCCGGCCTGTCCCCGAATGCCGCAGCCGTCAGGACGGCGTTCTCGGCGGAGACGGCATCCTCGGCGGGGACCACAGTCGGGCGCGCATGTGCAACGGTCGCGGACACGCCGAAATCATTGCATCATCGTCGCGACCGGACATCCCCGGTCCCCTACCGGCGAGAAACAAGCACCGAGAGCGCAAATATATCGACTGCGAATTCCGGCCTTCGCACACCATTCCCCGGCCGTTTACAGTCCGTTAATTTCAAACAGGCTGCATGTACGCTGCCGGGCTCGAGATTTCAGGGAAGATACGACCGATGCGGCGGCCGAAAGAACGGGACGACCTACAAAATCGCAGGTGAACGGCGCATCGGGGGAATTGCCGGGGTCATCCCGGACATCGCAGCAGGCCAGAGCCAAACGACAGCCAATCATGAATCGACCTCGAAGTAAACATTTCGCAGGTTAATTCTCGCGGTGAGCGATATGGAATTTCCCACGTCACGGAAGTATTGACGTGATTTGCATCGCGCTTTTACGGTGACCGTGTTCGAAAGAATGGTCGGCCGGGACGCGGTTCCCGGCCACGGTCCGCTCGCACCAACGCGAGCATGCTGCAAAGGAGTGCCACCATGCCTGCACCACATCACCTGCCCGGACCCAACGCGGACATCTGGGATTGGCAGATGCACGGCCTGTGTCGCGGCGTGGACTCCTCGATGTTCTTCCACCCGGACGGCGAGCGCGGACGCGCTCGCGCCCAGCGGGAGAGCCGCGCCAAGGAGATGTGCCGCAGCTGCCCGGTGATCGCCCAGTGCCGGGAGCATGCTCTCAATGTCGCCGAGCCATACGGCATCTGGGGAGGGATGTCCGAGACCGAGCGCGAAATGTACGCGCGACACAGGCGCCGCAAGATCGCTGTTTGACTGATTCGAACCAGACGACGAAGCCCCGCCCGGGACTCCCGGGCGGGGCTTCGTGTCTGTCGCGTGACCTGGTGTCGGTCGCCTAGTGGGCGTGGCCGTGACCGTGGCCGGCGTCGGCAGCTTCCTCGGGCTTGTCGACGACCGCACTCTCGGTGGTGAGCACCATGCGGGCGACGGACGAGGCGTTGACGACCGCCGAACGCGTCACCTTGACCGGGTCGACGACACCGTCGGCGAGCAGGTCGCCGTAGGTGAGCGTCGCGGCGTTGAAACCGTGATCCTTCGGGCTCTCGGCGACCTTGGAGATCACGACGGAGCCGTCGAGTCCCGCATTGGCCGCGATCCAGAACAGCGGGGCCGACAGCGCCGTCCGCAGAACCGCGACGCCGGTGGCCTCGTCTCCCGAGAGGGACGCCTCGAGCTCGGCGAGCTCGAGCGACGCCTGCACCAGTGCCGAGCCGCCACCGGGGACGATGCCCTCCTCGACGGCGGCCTTGGCGGCGTTCACCGCGTCCTCGACGCGGAACTTGCGCTCCTTGAGGTCGGTCTCGGTGGCCGCACCGACCTTGATGACGGCAACGCCACCGGCGAGCTTGGCCAGGCGCTCTTCGAGCTTCTCCCGATCCCAATCCGAGTCCGTGGCTTCGATTTCACGGCGCAGCTGGGCGGCGCGCTCCTCGATGGCCTCGGGGGTGCCGGCGCCGTCGACGATCGTGGTGTTGTCCTTGCTCACCACGACGCGGCGGGCGGAACCGAGCAGCTCGAGCCCGGCGTCCTTGAGGGTCAGGCCGAGATCGGAATTGATGACGGTGCCCGCGGTGACGACGGCGAGGTCCTCCAGGAACGCCTTGCGGCGGTCGCCGAAGTACGGAGCCTTGACGGCAACGGCCTTGAGGGTCTTGCGGATCGCATTGACGACCAGCGTCGAAAGTGCCTCGCCCTCGATGTCCTCGGCGATGATCAGGACCGGCTTGCCGGACTCGGCGATCTTCTCGAGCAGCGGCAGGAAGTCCGGCAGCGAGCTGATCTTCTCGCGGTAGAGCAGCACCAGCGCGTCCTCGAGGACCGCCTGCTGAGCGTCGACGTCGGTGACGAAGTACGGCGACAGGTAGCCCTTGTCGAACTGAACGCCCTCGGTGACGACCAGTTCGGTGTGCAGCGTCGAGGATTCCTCGACCGTGACGACACCGTTCTCACCGACGGTGCTGAGGGCCTCACCGACCAGCGCACCGATCTCCTCGTCGCGGGACGAAACCGTCGCGACCTGCGCGATGGCCTCCTTGCCGTGCACCGGGGTCGCGAGCGCGAGCAGTGCCTCCGCGACCTTGTCGGCACCCTTGGCGATACCCGCACCGAGCGCGATCGGGTTGGCACCCGCGGCGACGTTCTTCAGGCCGGCCTTGACCAGAGCCTGCGCGAGGACGGTCGCGGTCGTCGTGCCGTCGCCGGCGACGTCGTTGGTCTTCGTGGCGACGCTCTTGACGAGCTGGGCACCGAGGTTCTCGAACGGATCCTCCAGCTCGATCTCGCGGGCGATGCTCACACCGTCGTTGGTGACGGTCGGACCGCCGAACGCCTTGGCGAGCACGACGTGCCGCCCGCGCGGGCCGAGCGTGACCTTGACGGCGTCGGCGAGGCGGTCGACGCCACGCTCGAGCGCGCGCCGCGCGGTCTCGTTGAACTCGATTTGCTTGGACATGTTCTCCGACTACTCCTGTCGAATTTCTCCGGAACGGACTCCGCCCCGGGTCCGTTGAGGAACTCCGGGGCGGAATGCACGCGGCTTACTTCGCGACGACGGCCAGCACGTCGCGAGCCGACAGGATCAGGTACTCCTGGCCTGCGTACTTGATCTCGGTTCCGCCGTACTTGCTGTAGATGACGACGTCGCCTTCCTTGACATCCAGGGGGATGCGCTTGTCGCCATCCTCGTCCCAGCGGCCGGGTCCGACGGCGACGACGGTGCCCTCCTGGGGCTTCTCCTTCGCCGTGTCCGGAATGACGAGGCCGGAGGCAGTCGTCGTCTCGGCCTCGTTGGCCTGGACGAGGATCTTGTCCTCGAGCGGCTTGATGTTCACGCTCGCCACGATGAGCCCTCCACTTTCAGGGGTACTTGGGTCCGGAAACTTGTGCTCCCGGACTCGGATTCGTTCAGTCACCACAGACTCCGCGCGAGGTCCCGTCGTCGCGGGTGCCGGGCCGACGCTCGGTGTCACTAGCACTCTATACATGCGAGTGCCAGCACTCAAGGCTTCCGGGCGCTTACTCGTACTCGGCGCGTCGTGCCGTCCTTCTGTTACGTTCGGATAACAGAGACACGAAGCGTGACCATACGGTGACCTATCGAGGTGCACACGAGCTCCTTGGCCTCCGGTCACGCTCGGAAGGTAAACAATGCGCACGTCGCTGGGGATCTCCACCGGAGCATCCGGGGTGGGTTCCGCGCTGGTGATCGACGCGCCGCAAGGCCGGACCACCGAATACCGCGAACTCGCAGCCGACACGCACGATCATCGCGACCTCGGGGACCTCGTCTTCGACGCGGTCACGCTGATGACGACGCAGATCGCCGACATTCCGGCCCCCGAAGTCGTCACGGTCGCCTACCGCACCACCGATCAAGCCGACTCCGTCCGCGCCGCCGCGAACCGCGAGGGCCGCCTCGTACGGTTGATCCCGGAAACGACCGCGGTCGTCACCTACCTGCACACCACCGGACTGGCGCACTCCGACGGCGCGATCGCGATCGCCGACGTCGGCGCGTCCGGGATGAGTGTGTCGGTCGTCGACCGGGCCGACGGCACGGTCCTGCACGCCGACCGCACCGACGCGGTCGGCGGCGAAACGATCACCGGACGGCTCGTCGACCACGTCCACCGATCCACGGACGGTGTCCGCACCCGCATGCCGGTCGATGCCGAACTGCTCTCGGCGCGCTGCCTGGGGGCACTCGAAGCCCTCACCGCCGGCGACACCGCCCACATCGAGATCGGTGAGGCCGGACCGGGCGTGTCCGTCACGGTCACCCGCACCGACGTCGACGAGCTGGTCGCGGACCTGGTCGAGGAGGCCGCGGAGTTCACCGCCCGGACCTGCGCCGCCGCCCCGACCACGCCACAGGCGCTCGTGCTCGTCGGCGGCGCATCGTCCCTTCCGGCGCTGGCCGCAGCGGTCACCGCCGCGTTCGGCGGTCCCGCAGTCACTGTCGACGAACCCGCGACCGTTCCCGCGCACGGCGCCGCGTATCTGGACGATCACCCCCACCTCGACCGCTACCCGCTCGTCGGGAGTACCGAGTCCGGTGCGTCCCGCTCCTCGGGCCGCACTGCCGGGGTGCTCCTCGGCGCGCTGGTTGCCGGGGCACTCGTCGCCGGTTACGCAACCGATCAAGTCTCGGAGCCGGCAATCACCGACCGGACCGTCTCCCCCGCCGGGTCCAGCGACTCGGTCCCGCCGATCACCCCCGACACGGTCGAGCCGGACGCGACCGCCCCGACCGAGACACGCATCCCGTCCTACGATCCGGTTCCCACCCGGCTTCCCTCGGGCGGGGTCACCACCGACAACGACGAAGAGCGGACGACGATGCCGCCCACGACCGTGCCGGAAACCACGACGTCGCTGCTCCCGCCGATCTCGCCGACCACGCAGCGCCCCGATCGCGACGATCCTCCGGACACGACCACGACGGGAACCACGTCCCCGCAGCCGACCCCGCCGACCACCACCCCGCCGGTGACCACGACCCCACCGCCGACGACGGTGCCCGGACCAGAGTCGACGACGCCGCAACCGACCCCGGAGGAGCCGGTCATCACGGAACCGACGGAACCCGGTGCGCCGGGGACGTCCCAGCCGGGGCAGAACCCGATCGGGCCGGACGCGGCCGCTCCGACACTCACGCCCACAACACCGGAAGCACCGGCGTTACCGGAACAGACATCACCTCCGGCCGGATCCACCGAGGGCGGATGAGCCCGGTTACACCACCTGGCTCACGGACACCGGCAGGCCGGGATCGGTGGCGGCGGTCAGCAGCGACGGCTGCGCACCCCCGGCGATGAGGTGCGCACCGAGCGCCGCGATCATCACGCCGTTGTCGGTGCACAACCGCGGCCGCGGCACCCGCAGCGTGATCCCGGCGGCCTCGCACCGCTCCCGCGCGAGCGCACGCAGCCGCGAATTCGCGGTCGCGCCACCACCGAGCACGAGCGTGTCGACACCGACATCCTGAGCCGCGCGCACCGCCTTCATGGTGAGCACGTCGGCGACCGCCTCCTGGAATCCGGCCGCGACATCGGCGACCGGAACCGGCTGCCCGGCGCGTTCCAACGCTTCGACATGCCGCGCGACCGCGGTCTTCAGACCGGAGAACGAGAAGTCGTGGCGCGCATCGCGCGGCCCGGTCATGCCGCGCGGAAAGACCACAGCGGTCGGATCGCCCTGCTGCGCCAGCTTGTCAAGCACCGGGCCACCGGGATATCCGAGGTCCAGCAGCCGTGCCACCTTGTCGAACGCTTCACCGGCCGCGTCGTCGACGGTGGTACCGAGCTCGACGATCGGCTTGCCGAGGTCCTCGACATGCAGCAGGTGGGTGTGCCCACCCGAAACCAGCAGCGCGATGCACGGCGGCATCGGACCGTTCTCGATCGTGTCGACGGCGACGTGCCCGGCCAGATGGTTGATCGCATAGAACGGCACGTTCCAGGCCGCGGCGTACGCCTTCGCGGCGGCGACACCCACGAGCAGCGCGCCGGCCAGGCCCGGGCCGATGGTGACGCACACGGCATCGGGCTTGTCGATGCCGGCGGCCGCCAGCGCCCGGCGCATCGTCGGGACGATCGCCTCGAGATGCGCGCGGGACGCGATCTCCGGCACCACACCGCCGAAGCGGGCGTGCTCGTCGACGCTCGAAGCCACCTCGTCGGCGAGCAGTTCGAGCGTGCCGTCGCCGACCCACCGGACGATCCCGACACCCGTCTCGTCGCACGAGCTCTCGATGCCCATCACGATCACGGCTTCCGCTCCTCTCGCCGGTCCGGCCGGCACATGGTGTACGCGTCGGCGCCACTCGGCTGGTAATAACGCTTCCTGGTGCCCACGATCTCGAAGCCCTCACGCCGGTACAACGCGATCGCCGCGTCGTTGTCGGTCCGCACCTCGAGGAACACCGGGCCGCCCCAGGCATCGGCGACACGCAGCAGCTCGTCGAGCAACGCGCCCCCGATCCCGCGCTGCCGAAGGTCCGGGTCGACACCGATCGTGTGCACCTCCGATTCGGGGTGCACGCCGGTACCGAGCCGAGCCAGCCCGGCGTAGCCGATCAGGCGACCGTCGTCGTCGCGGGCGGCCACGTAGTGGTTGTGCGGGGACGCCAGTTCGGACCGGAACGCGTCGGCACTCCACGGATCGTCGCCGGGGAACAGGACCTGTTCGAGTTCCGCGCAACGCTCGACGTCGTCCGGGCGCAGCGCATCGATGGACACACTCATTTCTTCCGGGCCGCCGTCTCCACCGCATCCGGCCGACGCAGGTACAACGGCACCAACGGCTGCGGCGCGGTCGCGGCGAGCAGCTCGGGCGCGGCGACCGAGACCAGCCCGGCCGGCGACGGCGTGTGCACCGGCACGGCGGGCAGGTCGAACAGCGGGGTGTGGGCGGGCGAACCCGCGACCCGCTGCGAGGGCGCGGCCGTCACGTCGGCGGGTTTACGCACCTCGGGGCCCTCCACCCGGCGACCACCGGCGTATCGCGCCCAGTACACCTCGCGGCGGCGGGCGTCGGTGACGACGAGCAGATCGGGGCCGTTCCCGTCGGCCGCGAACACGTCCGCGGCGAGCGCATCCAGGGTGCACACTCCGTACACCGGGATCCCCAGCGCGTCACCGAACGCGGCGGCCGTCGCCATCCCGACACGCAATCCCGTGAAGGGCCCGGGACCCACACCGGCGACGACGGCGTCGAGGTCCGTCGATTCGCATCCGGCTTCGGCGAGGCATTCGAGGATCTGGGGCGTGAGGATCTCGGCGTGCCCCCGCGGATTGTCGGAGACCCGCACCGACAGGGTCTCGAGGTTCTGCGGCGTGCCGTCGCCGAGGCGGACCAGCCCCGAGGTCACGGCGGGGGTGGCGGTATCGACGGCGAGAACGAGCACGATTACCCAGGGTACCGCCGGTAACGACGTTATCCGACCCAGCCCCAGGTGGCACGGCGCACATCGGATTCGGGATCGCGGCGCAACCGCACCCGCAGATGCCGGTCGGTCAGCTTCTCCACGAGTCCCTCGCCCCATTCGACGACGACGACCGCGGCGGTCAGGTCGGTGTCGAGATCGAGCGCGTCGAGTTCGTCCAGAGCGTCCGGGCCGTCGCCGAGCCGGTAAGCGTCCACGTGCACGAGCCCTACCGGTTTCCCGCCTGGGCGCTCCCCCGGCCGGTGCTCGCGGGCGATCACGAATGTCGGTGAGGTGACCCGTCCCTGCACCCCGAGACCTGCTGCGATCCCCCTGGTCAGCGCAGTCTTGCCGGCGCCGAGGGGACCGTCGAGCACCACCAGGTCACCTGCCTGCAGGTCCGCGGCGAGTCGGCGGCCCAGCGCTTCGGTGTCCTCGACGGTCGGCAGCTCGGCGTACTGCTCGCCGGTGTGGTCGGACACGGCGTGGTCGGACACGGCGTCGTCGGACACAGCGTCGTCGGACACAGCATCATCCTTCACGTGGTCAGACACCGACGGCCCGCCGGTTGCGCGCGTCGTATGCGAAGGCCCGTTGCACGAGCCGGTCCAGGGCCTTGGACACGACCTCCGGGAACTCCAGCTGGACGAGGTGCCCTGCACCCCGCACCCGCTTGAGCTCGCAGTCCGGCAAACTCGCGGCGAGTTCCTCGGAGCCGGAGAACGGGATCACCATGTCGGCGTCACCGCACAGCACCAGGACCGGCACCCTGCCGATGGTCGGGAGTGCGGCGGATTCGTCGTGCAGTTCCAGAGTGCGGAGGAAGTTGACGATGGTCAGCACCGACGTCTCGTTGAGCATGCGGTCGGAGAATTCCACCAGCCGCGGGCTCACGACCGTGCCGTACGACGCGGCCCGCAGGATCGGTGAGACGATCGCCTTCGCGGTGCCGCGGGCATACTGCACGAATCCGGGGGCGGTGCGGGCGGCATAACGGAACCCGTCGATCACCGGGTTCTCCAGGTTTCGGCCGAGCCCGGTCTTGCTCAGGCCGGCCGCGGTGGTCGAGAGCAGGCCGATACCCACGATCCGGGAGTCGAACAGGTCGGGGCGCTGCGCGGCGAGCGCGATCGCGGTCATGCCACCCATCGAATGGCCGACGACCACGACGGGCCCACCCGGGGTGGTCTCGTCGATGACGCGGCCGAGGTCGCGACCGAGTTGCGCGATGGTGCAGGACTTCGCTCCGGCGGCACCGGATTCGCCGTGCCCGCGCTGGTCGTAGAACACCATCCGGACGTCGCGGCCCCACCGTTCGGTGAGGTAACGCTGCTGCAGGTGCCAGGACTGCATGCGAAGGCAGTATCCGTGGACGAACACGATGGTCAGCGGTGCGCGCGGGGATCCGAATTCGCGCACGGCGAGCTCGACCCCGTCCTCGGTGGTGACGATGCGCTTGGGTGCAGCGAGCATCGCGTCGAAGTCCTCGTCGGCGTAGATCTCGGGGGCGGGCATGCCCGCGGATCGCACCGCGTACAGGCCGGCCGCGGAGGCGAGCGTGGCCAGGCTCGCAGCGAAAAGCCCCATCCTGCCCATCACACTCATTCCGACCCGCCTCCTTCACCACCGATGTAGGTCCGTACGGTGCGCCCACCCACCCCGGTCACGACCTCGTAGTTGATCGTGTCCAGCAGGTCCGCCCAATCCTGGGCGTTGGGCTCACCGCGGCGTCCGTCACCGAAGAACAACGCATGATCGCCTTCGCTTACTCCACCGCCGTCCGGGCCCAGGTCCACCACGATCTGGTCCATGCACACGCGGCCGACCTGGGGCCGGAGCCGGCCACCGAGGAACACCTCGAAACGGCCGCTGAGGTTCCTGCGGATTCCGTCCGCGTAGCCCATCGGCAACACCGCCACGGTGGTGTCCACCGGCGCGACCCAGTGATGCCCGTAGGACACCCCGGATCCTGCTGTCACCTTCTTCACGAGCGCCACCCTCGTCCGCAACGTCATCACGGGCCGGAACCCGTAGTCACCGACCTCGGGAATCGGCGACAACCCGTACATCGCGATTCCGGGCCGAATCATGTCGAATCGCAGGTCGGGACGGGTGACGGCGGCGGCGGAGTTCGACAGGTGCACCACCTCCGGGGCCGTGCCCTGCCGACGCAGATCGGCGACGGCCTCGATCAGGCGGTCCCGCTGCGCGTCGATCTCCGGGTGATGGAGTTCGTCGGCGTGGGCGAGGTGCGAGAACGCACCCCGGAACCGCACCGCGCCCTCCGCCTGCACGCGACCGAGGTCGCGCAGGAAGTCCGGCCATTCGTCGCGGGCGACGCCACCGCGGTTGAGTCCGGTGTCGATCTTGACGGTGACCGTCGCGGTGATGCCGGTCTCGCGGGCGGCGGCGGCGACAGAGGCGAGGTGACGGGGCGAGGACACCCCGATCTCGATCCCGGCGGCGATCGCGGGCGCGAAATCGGCGTCGACGGTGTGCAGCCACGCCAGGACGGGCGCGTCGATGCCCGCCGCGCGCAGCTCCAGCGCTTCGGCGAGGGTCGTGACACCGAGTTCCCGCGCGCCGGCGGCGAGCGCCGTCTTCCCGATCTGCACTGCGCCGTGGTTGTAGCCGTCGGCCTTGACCACGGCCATCACCGCGGCGTCCCCCGCGTACTCGCGCAGCAGACGAACGTTGTCCGCGACCGCATCCAGGTCGATCACCGCCTCGGCCTGGGGCTGGGCGTGTCGGTGCTGTTCCTGGGTGCGTGCTGCCGTGGTCATGATCTTCGATCCTGCCACTGCCCGATTCGAGCGCCGCGCGCTGGTGGTGGCGTTCCGATCACAATTCGGACATATATGACCACCACGCCGGTCCGGCGTCAATACCGGCGCAGCGTGCGCACCGCGGCCCTGACCTGCGACAGGATCGCGCTCGCGGACACCGGGGCGGCGCCCACGCCGTCACGGGCGGCGAGGTTCGCGGCGAGTGAGTGCGCCCGGGCACCGGCCGCAGCGGCGAGATCCGGGGCCATACCCGCCGACATGAGCGCCCCGATCAGACCGGACAGCACGTCGCCTGCGCCTGCGGTCGACGCCCACGAACCACCCGCGTCGTTGACGAACACGTGCCCGTCCGGGCGGGCGATCAGAGTGGCCCGGCCCTTGAGGAGCACGTGGACCTGCCAGTCCGCGGCGAGCGCTCGCACAGCGGCGACCCGGTCCGGTTCCGGCCTCGATCCGGTCAGCCGGGCGAACTCCCCCGCGTGCGGGGTGAGCAGCGTCGGAGCCGGGCGGTCGCGCACCACGGAGGGGTCGCGCGCGATCAGGGTCAGTCCGTCCGCGTCGACGAGCACGGGCAGGTCGGTGGCCAGCACGTCCCGCAGCGTCTGGGCGGCCGCGTCGTCTGTGCCGCCACCCGGACCGACGACCCAGGCCTGCGCGCGTCCGGCCGCGGCGAACGACGGTGCCGCGACGACCTCGGGATACCGGGCGAGGACCGCGTCCGCTGCGGTCCCGGCGTACCGGACCATGCCGGAGGTCGCGGCGACCGCGGCACCGGTGCACAGCACACCGGCACCCGGATAGGTGGCGCTGCCTGCGATGATGCCGACGACACCCTGGCTGTACTTGTCGTCGTCGGGCCCCGGCACCGGCCAGATTGCACCGATCTCGGAGGGTTCGGCGGCGACCAGGTCCGACACCGGCAGGTCCAGGCCGATGTCCACGAATTCGACGCGGCCGCACCGCGCCGCGGCGAGCGAGTGCACGGGTTTGAGGGCACCGAACGCGACGGTGACCGCGGCGGTGACGGCCGGGCCGTCGACGGCCCCGGTGTCCGGGTCGACACCGCTGGGGGTGTCGACCGCGACGATCGGGGCGGTGATCGCGTCGACCAGCGCCGCGGCCGCCGAACGCAGCGGACCGCGACCGGAGATGCCGACGATGCCGTCGAGCACCAGATCGGGGTCGCCGAGAGCTTCCGGGACCGCCGGGGCCACGCGTCCCCCGGCCGCCCGCAACGCGGACAGTCCCGCGGGATGGGCCCGGTCGGGGTTGAGCAGCAGCGCGGTCACCGCGACGCCGCGCCGGCGCAGGAACGTTCCCGCCCACAGCGCGTCACCACCGTTGTCGCCGGACCCGACGAGCAGGACCATGCGCCGCCCGGCGATCCCGCCGGTGCGCGAGCGCAGTTCCGCGGCGGCGACGCGAGCGAGGCCGTGTGCGGCCCGTCGCATGAGCGTGCCCTCGGGCAGCGACGCGAGCAGCGGGGCCTCCGCGGCCCGGACCCGGTCGCACGGGTGGTAGCTGCGCATCACCCCTCCGATCGGAGTGCGGGTCTATTCGACCGTCACGGACTTGGCCAGGTTGCGGGGCTTGTCCACGTCGTAGCCGCGTGCCTGCGCGACCTCGGCGGCGAACACCTGCAACGGAACCGTCGACAGCAGCGGCTGCAGCAGCGACGGCGACGACGGAATCTCGATGAGATGGTCGGCGAACGGGCGCACGGTTTCGTCGCCTTCCTCGGCGATGACGACGGTGCGGGCGCCGCGCGCCTGGATCTCCCGGATGTTGCTGAGCAGTTTGCTGTGCAGCACGGCCCGGCCCTTCGGGGACGGCATCACCACGATGACGGGCAGGCCGTCCTCGATGAGCGCGATGGGGCCGTGCTTGAGCTCGCCGGCCGCGAAGCCCTCCGCGTGCATGTACGCGAGTTCCTTGAGCTTGAGGGCACCTTCGAGGGCGACGGGATACCCGACGTGACGGCCCAGGAACAGCACCGCCGGAGACGCCGACAGTTCCCGGGCGAGCTCGCGCACGGGTTCCATCGTGGTGAGCAGCTGCGCGATGCGCGGAGGCATCGCCGCGAGATCCTCGTACTCGCGGGCCACCTCGTCCGGGTACTTGGTGCCGCGGGCCTGCGCCAGCGCCAGGCCGACGAGCAGGTTCGCCGCCATCTGCGCGAGAAACGCCTTCGTCGATGCGACGCCGATCTCCGGGCCGGTGCGGGTGTAGAGCACGGCGTCGGCCTCCCGCGGGATCTGCGCGCCGTTGGTGTTGCACACCGCGAGCACCCGCGCCTTCTGCTCCTTCGCGTGCCGGACGGCCTCGAGGGTGTCGGCGGTCTCACCGGACTGGGAGATCGCCACGACCAGCGTCGAACGGTCGAGCACCGGGTCGCGGTAGCGGAACTCGGAAGCCAGCTCCACCTCGACGGGCAGTCGCGTCCAGTGCTCGATGGCGTACTTGGCGACGAGTCCGGAATGGTAGGAGCTGCCGCAGGCCACGACGAACACCTTGTCGATGTCACGCAGTTCCTGGTCGGACAGCCTCTGCTCGTCGAGCACGATGCGACCGTCGACGAAGTGCCCGCGCAGCGTGTCCGCGACCGCTTCGGGCTGCTCCTCGATCTCCTTGAGCATGAAGTAGTCGTGGCCGCCCTTCTCGGCGGCGGCGAGATCCCAGTCGATCGTGAACGGCTGCGTCGGTACGTCCGTGTTGCCGTCGAAATCGGTCACCACGTAGGAGTCCTTGGTGATGACGACGACCTGGTCCTGGCCCAGCTCGACGGCGTCGCGGGTGAACTCGATGAACGCCGCGACGTCGGAGGCGATGAACATCTCGCCGTCGCCGACGCCGACGACCAGCGGCGTGGATCGCCGGGCCGCGACGATCGTGCCGGGCTGGTCGGCGTGCGCGAACACGAGGGTGAAGGCACCCTCGAGCCGGCGCAGCACGCTGCGGGCGCTCTCGACGAAGTCCCCGGCAGTGGGCCCCTCGGCGTAGGCGCGGGCCACCAGATGCACGGCGACCTCGGTGTCGGTGTCGGACGCCAGTTCGACGCCCGCGTGCTCGAGTTCCGCGCGCAGCGGCGCGAAGTTCTCGATGATGCCGTTGTGGACGACCGCGACGCAGCCGGTCTTGTCGCGATGCGGGTGCGCGTTGCGGTCGGTGGGGCGACCGTGGGTCGCCCAGCGGGTGTGGCCCATGCCGGCCGTGCCCACGAAGCGGTCCCGTCCGACCTCGTCGAGCTCGGCCTCGAGGTTCGCCAGCCGCCCGGCCTTCCGTTCGACGGCCAATCCGCCGCGACCGTCCAGGATCGCGATGCCCGCCGAGTCGTAACCTCGGTATTCCATACGCCGTAGTGCCTCCACCACGACGTCGAGAGCATTGCGGTGCCCGACATAACCCACGATTCCGCACATGGTTAGCAGGGTACTGGTCGACGACCCGGCGCCGACAACTCGTCGGGAACCCAATGGCCCGGGTCACGGCCGGTGCCGTACCGGGCCGCCGGGTGATCGGCTAACGTTCACGCCGTGGCGGCGAACCCGAAATCCTTGGCTCAGCAGCTTTCCCGGCGCGGACCCCATTCGGTCCTGCGTGGCGACCTGGCGCTGGCGGGTCAGCCAGGCGTCGTGTACACCCCCGCCGAAGGATTCGGACTGCCCGCGGTGGCGTTCGGTCACGGCTGGCTCAGCGGGACCGCGAGCTACTCGGGCCTGCTCGAACATCTCGCGTCGTGGGGCATCGTCGCCGCGGCACCGAACACCGAGCGGGGCCCGGTTCCCTCGGCGCTGGGTCTGTCCACCGATCTGATCACCGTCCTCGACATCTGCACGAGCGTCCGGCTGGGCACGGGCCGGATCAGCGTGCACCCCGACCGGGTCGCGATGGCCGGCCACGGCCTGGGCGCGGGCGCGGCGGTGCTCGCCGCGTCCCGTCGTGACGTGGCGGCGGTGGCGGCACTGTTCCCGGCCCCGACCGCCCCGTCCGCCGCGGCGGTCGCGACCCGGGTCGATGCACCCGGTCTGGTCCTCGTCGGCGCGAAGAGCCTCGGATCGATGAACAGCGACGCGGTCGCGGTCGCGAAGGCATGGGGCGGCGAGGTGCTGTTGCGGTCGGTGCACAAGGCCTCCGACGAGGGCCTCGTCGAGGGCCGCAAACTGCTGTCGTTCCTCGGGCTCGGCGGAGGCGAGCGCCGCACGCAGCAACGCACCCGCGCGCTGCTCACCGGTTTCCTGCTGCACCGCCTGACCGGCGACAAGACCTACGCGTGCTTCTCGGATCCGGAAGCGGAGATTCCGGGGTCCGAAGTGATCGCGGATCCGTCGCTGATCGAATCCGATCCGGTGACTCAGATCAGCCAGCTCTTGGGCCGGTAGTACGGCTCGTCCCTCTCCGGCTCCGGCTCCACCTCTCGGGACCGAGGCGGTTGCGCCGGCAGCTGCCGTGGTCTGCAGACCTCCTCGAGGTCGCCGAGCCGACGACCGGTCGCTCGGCGGTACGCGGCGACGATCCGCTCGATCTCCGCGTTCACAGCGGACCCGCCTCGGGAAGGATCACGCCGCCGTCCGGCACCGGCTCGGCGGATTCCGCGGGACCGCGATCGGCAGCCTCACGATCGGCAGCCTCACGATCGGCAGCCTCACGATCGTCCCTGGTCACGGGACCGGTCCGAACCGGCACCCCGGGTCCGGGGACGGTGGATGCCGCCGGTGGTCCTTCTGCGG
>Ga0180215_1001620_pt1 | contig 24404 bp, 22 predicted proteins | sample eDN3rd37CBELigBY_FD_128871 | JGI IMG/M metagenome (GOLD analysis project Ga0180215, IMG submission 128871) | Enriched backyard soil microbial communities from Emeryville, California, USA - eDNA 3rd pass 37_C BE-Lig BY (version 2) (version 2) | ecosystem: Environmental > Terrestrial > Soil >...
CAGACCGTGCTGGGCAAGGCGCAGGTGCGCGTGCGACTGTGAGCGACTTCTCGCAGCTGACCACCATGCGGGTCGGGGGCCCGGCCCGTGACCTCGTGCAGCCGAGCGATGCCGAGTCGCTGGTCGAGACGGTTCGCGACGCGTGGGCGAGCGGCGAGCCGTGGCTGATCCTGGGCGGCGGTTCGAACCTGGTGGTCGGCGATGACGGGTTTGAGGGAACCGTCATCCGCGTTGCGACGCGCGGCGTGGAGCGGTTAGACGGCGACGGCGTGCGGCTGCGTGTGCAGGCTGGCGAACCGTGGGACGGCCTGGTTGCCAGCACCGTCGAGCAGGGCCTGACCGGCATCGAGGCACTCTCCGGCATCCCGGGCCTGGTCGGCGCAGCACCCATCCAGAACATCGGCGCCTACGGGCAGGAACTCGGCGACGTGCTGGTGGCGGTCGAGTTTCTCGACTTCCTCACGGGCGAGGTGACGCGCATCCGTGCGGAGCAGTTGCAGCTCGGTTACCGCACATCCGCCATCAAGCAGGGCAGGCACGGGCTCGTCATCGCAGTCGAGCTGCGACTGGCGGAAGATCCGCTGGGCGCGCCCGTCGCGTACTCGCAGCTGGCATCCGCCCTCGGCGTTCAGCTCGGTGACCGGGTTCCCGCCGCACGGGTGCGGGAGGCCGTGCTGGCGCTGCGGGCGTCCAAGGGCATGGTGCTGTCAGACGCAGACCCCGACTCGGTGAGTTCCGGCTCATTCTTCACCAACCCGATCGTGGGTGCCGGGTTCGCCGGCGATCTTCCCCTGGATGCCCCGCGCTGGCCCGTGGATCCGGCGCCGGCAGACGTCGTGGTGCCGCTCGACCAGTACGACGGCGCGCTGCCCTCCAGACAGACCACGGAGTCGCAGGTGAAACTGAGCGCGGCCTGGCTGATCGAGCATTCCGGCATCAGCCGTGGCTTCTCGCTGCCGGGCTCGCGCGCCGCAGTCTCGAGCAAGCACACGCTGGCCATCGTGAACACGGGTGGCGCAACGGCGGCGCAGGTGGCGGAGCTGGGCCGTTACATCCAGACCCGCGTTATGGGCCAGTTCGGTGTGCTGCTGCAGCCGGAACCCGTGCTGGTCGGGGTGCAGCTCTAGAGCAGGCCGAGCTCCATCGCGCGGGTGACCGCGCGCGTGCGGTCGTTCACGTCGAGCTTCTCGAACACGTGCCCCAGGTGGGTCTTCACGGTGGCCTCCCCGACGTACAACTTCGCGGCGATCGCGGGGTTACTGAGCCCCTGGGCCACGAGGGCAAGCACCTCGGCCTCTCTCGGGCTGAGCGTCGGTGTCGGCGGTGCTGTTACCCGCTTCACCAGCAGCGCAGCGATCGACGGCGCCAGCGCGACCTCACCGCGCGCCACCGAGCGGATGCCGGCAAGAATCTCCTCCTGCGGCGCCGCCTTCAGCAGGTATCCGCTCGCCCCGGCCTCGATCGCGCCCAGGATGCTGTCGTCACTCTCGTACGTGGTGAGGATGATCACCCGGGTGTCCGGGCGTTCGGCGAGGATGCGGGCGGTGGCCTGATCGCCGTCGAGCCCCGGCATCCGCAGGTCCATCAGCACGAGGTCTGGCCCCAGCTCGAGCGCGAGACTCACGGCCTCGAGCCCCGTGCTGGCCTGGCCGACCACCTCCATGTCTGGGGCGGTCTCGAGCAGCGACACGATGCCGCCTCGCACGATGGGGTGATCGTCTGCAACCAGGATGCGGATCATGCGTCCACCTTCGCGAGGCTGATGGTGAGCGTGGTTCCGGATGCTCCGCTCGCCACCTCGAGGCTGCCGCCCACCAGGGCGAGCCGGTCGCGCATCCCGCTCAGGCCGAAACCGGTGGTCGGTGCGGCCGGGTCGAAGCCGTGCCCCGTGTCGCTGATGGTGAGGGTTCCGCGCGTGAGGGTCACGCTGGCGGCATCCGCCCCCGAGTGTTTGCGCACGTTCGACAGAGCCTCCTGGGTGCACCGCAGCACCACGACCTCCGCAGAGCGGTCGAGACCGTCGCCGTCTGCTGAGAGGGTCACCCGGATCCCGGTCTCCCGGGTGAAACGCTCGGTGAGGCGCTCGAGCGCGGCGACCAGTCCCGCGTCGAGTGACGCGGGCGCACTGTCGGCCACGAGGGCCCGTGTCTCGGTGAGCGCCTCCCTGGCCGTCTGCTCCAGCTGCGCCAGTTGGGTCTCGCGCTCGGCGGCATCCGTCTCCTGTCTGGCGCGCTGCGCCAGCATCACCATGCCCGTCAGGTCCTGTGCGATGGTGTCGTGAATCTCGCGGGCCAGACGCTCCCGCTCCGAGATGACCCCGGCCTCCCTGCTCACAGACTCGAGCTCCGCCTGTGTCGCCTGCAGGCGGTCGAGAAGCCGCTGGCGCTCCTCGCTCAGGGTGGCGAAGTGCGAGATCCACAAGCCGAACACGATGCTGAAGACGAGCGACAGCAGCACCGTGAACGTGATCTCGACCAGCTCGACCTGGTCGAGCGGCCGGCTGATCAGAAACCCGACACCGACCGAGAGCGCCACAGCGACGTTGGCGACGATGGCCGCTCGAACTGAGCGCGCAACCACCCAGACAAGGGGGAACGCCAGGCACTGAAAGATCGCGAAGTTGGCCATCGACGCGGTGCCTGCTCCGGAGACGACCACGGTGACCACCGTGAGAGCGAGCGCCGCCCGGTTGCCGGCGGAGGCATCCTTCGCCAACACAGCCCACGCCACCAGGAACGCCACCAGCGCGCCGAGCCCGAGCGCGAGCCGCCACGGGTCGCGGTCGGAGGTCAGCAGCAGCACCGCCAGCACGGTGCAGACCACCAGTGCGGCGGCGAGCCACCAGCGATTGAGAACCATCTAGCTATCTTTGCGGATCCAGCGGAAGGTGAACCGGCAGACGACCAGACCCACGACCAGCCAGATGGTGGTGAACAGGGCGACACCGGGTAGATCCCAGCTCGCACCCTGCTCGAGGGCCTCGAAGGTGTCGGGGAGGAACGCGGCGCGCATGCCCTGCGCCATCCACTTCAGCGGGAAGATGCTGGCAAAGTTCTGCAGCCACTCGGGCAGCTGCGTGAACGACAGGTACACCCCGGAAATGAACTGCAGCACGAGCGCGATCGGGATGATCACTGCGGTTGCGCTCTTCCCACTGCGCGGGAGGCCGCTCAGCGCGATGCCCAGGATGGCGGAGGTCGCCACCCCGAGAACGAACACCCAGGCGAAGGTGAACCACCGCTCCGGTTCGGAGGGTAGCTTCACCCCGAACGCGAGCGCCGCCACACCGATGATCAGCACGGCCTGCAGCACACCGGTCGCGAAGACCTGCCCGATCTTGCCGATGAAGTAGCCGACCACCGGGAGCGGCGTGCCGGCCAGGCGTTTCAGGGTGCCGTCGCTCTTCTCCATGGCGATGTCGAGCGACATGTTCTGAAGGCCGCTGAGCAGCACACCGGCTGCCAGCATCGCCGGAAGGTAGAAGGCGGCCGCGCTCACGTCGTTGCCATCAGCATCCGTTCCGAAACTGGCCTCGCTGAACGAGACCGAGAAGATGGTGAGCATCACCACCGGAAAGAGGAAGGTGAAGAAGACGGCGTCGCCCTGGCGAAAGTAGGCGCGCACCTCGTACCCGATACGGCTGAGGCCGAGCCGAAGCGTGGTGCCGAACGGCAGGGCGGTGTTGGTGGTGGTGGTCATGCGGTCACTTCCTTGGTCACTAGTTCGGATGCCCGGGCCGCCGACCTGACCAGCCCCAGGTACACGTCTTCCAGGCTGGGGCGGATGACCTCCAGGCCCTCCGGCTCCCCGGCACGGCTCAGGTGGGAGACCAGGGCGCCGGGCTCGGTGGTGCGCTCCTCGTGCGTCACGCCGTTCTCCCGCCAGCGGACGACTGGAACACGGGCATCCGCACCCCCGATCTCGTCGATCGGCCCGATGTCGACGAGCCTGCCCTCGGCGATGATTCCCGCGCGGTCGCTGAGCTGGGCGGCCTCGTCGAGGTAGTGCGTAGTGAGCAGAATGGTGGTGCCCTCGCCCTTGAGCCTACGGATCAGGCCCCAGAACTGGTGCCTGGCCTGCGGGTCGAAGCCGGTCGTCGGTTCGTCGAGAAAGAGCAGTTCGGGGCGTCCGATGATGCCGAGCGCGACATCCACTCGCCGCCGCTGCCCGCCAGACAGTTTGCGGATGAGCGTCTTGCCCTTGCTCTCGAGCCCCACCGCGGCGATCACCTCGTCGACGTCGCGCGGGTTCGGGTAGAGCCCGGCAAAGTGCGACAGCTGCTCGCGCACGGTTACGGCGCCGGACTCGCCCGTCTGCTGCAGCACGATACCGAGTCGTGCCTTCCAGGCGAGGTTCTTCTTCTGGGGGTCGTGCCCCAGCACGCTCACCTCACCGGAGGTGCGGTCGCGGTAGCCCTCGAGAATCTCGATCGTGGTGGACTTGCCCGCCCCGTTCGGCCCCAGCAGGGCGAAAGTCTCGCCGCGGCCGATGTCGAAGCTCACGCCGTCGACCGCCCGGAACGACCCGTAGTCTTTGCGCAGGTCGCGCACGCTCACTGCCACTGAAGATGTCATACCCCCATCGTCGGTGGCCGTGCCCGGCCGCGGTAGCCGTGCACCGGCTGACTGCGGCATCCGCCGATCGGGGGATGCGCTCGGCCGCCCTCTGCCGGGCCGCACTCCGCCTCCGCTCACCTCCCGCCCGCCTCCCACCTCCGCTCGACGCGGTGGAAAGTGTCTCTCCGCGGCAGTCGTTTCTACCGCGACGAGACACTTATGGGTGCGGCGAGCGTGTGTGGCGCGGAATACGGCACGCCCTCCCGAGCGGCGGATGCTCGCGGCAGTCCACAGAAGCGCGGCGTGTTCGGGTGCCCACCCCGTAGCCACCCCACGCTGTACCCATGTCAGTGTCAGCACGCAGGCTCTACGGCGCACACGGTCTGATTCTCAGCGATCGACGCAGCCGCACCGGTCTCGGCGAGCAGGACTACATCCGGGCAGAGCGACGCGGCGAGTTGGTGCGCGTTCGCAGGGGCGCGTACTGCGAGGCGTCCCACTGGAATGCGCTTGGCTCCAGGGAGAGACACATACTGCGGATGCGCGCGGTCAATGCCGCGGCCGCGGTGCGTCCCGTGTTCCGCAGCTACTCGGCGGGCGCGGTCTGGGGCATGCCGATTCTGGGGGAGTGGCCGAGCGATGTGCACGTGTGCTGCGAGCCGTCTGCGGGTGGGCGTTCCTCGCCGGGGGTCCGCAGGCATCCGCTCGCCCCGACCGAGGTGGTGGAACGCGAGGGTCTGCTCGTGACCGGACTGGCGAGCACTGTGCTGGATGTCGCCCTGGCCACCGACTTCGCGCCCGCAGTTGCGACACTCGATTGGGCGCTGTGGCGCAAGAATGACTTCCGCATCACGGCCGACAGCGTGCGGGCAGAGCTCGAGGGTCGTGCTCCGCGCTACCGGCGGCGGCACGCTGACGCCGTCATCGGGTTCGCCACAGACCTGTCGGACTCGTTCGGCGAGTCGATAACGCGGGCGGCGATGTTTGAGCTCGGCTACCCGGTGCCGGAGCTGCAGGTGAGGTTCCGCGACGCACGGGGTGCCATGGTGGTCGACTACTTCTGGAAGGCCGAGAACAAGGTGGGCGAATTCGACGGAGCCGAGAAGTACATGCGCCGCAAGTACACCGGCAACCTCACGCCCGGGGAGATCGTATGGCGCGAGAAGAAGCGTGAGGATCGCCTGCGCAGGCAGTGCAGCGGCGTCATCCGCATCATCTGGAGTGAGGCCCGCAACCCGCGGCTGCTCGACCGGCAGTTGCACGAGTTCGGCCTAACGCCGGCTTAACGCCGTCGCCGCGGTAGAAAGTGACTGGCCGCGGCACCAACAACTGGTGCGGGGAGTCACTTTCTACCGCGGCGAGCTACGCGCGCAGCATGCGCGGCACGCTGCGCAGCGGCTAGCTGATGCGCCAGCCCCGGTCGACGTAGAGGTTGACTGCAGAGACGCCCTTGTTGCGCAGCAGGAAGAGGGTCGAGTCGACGACGTCTTCCATGGTGGCGAGCTTGCCGCCCGGTGTGCGCGACTCGTAGGCCTCGAGCACTCCCGCCGGCTTATCGGCCCAGAACGGGCTGTCGCCGACGATGCCGGGGTGGATGGCGTTCACCCGGATGGGGGCGAGTTCGAGGGCGAGCGTGTTGATGAGGCCCGCGACACCACCGTTGATGGTGGACACCGTGGTGGAGCCGGGGTACGGGGCATCCTTCGCCCGGCCGCCGAACAGCACAATGCCGGTCTCGACCGACGGCTCCAGGCGGTCAAGCAGCGTGTGCACGACCTGCGTGTACCCGACGAGCTTGAGCGTGGTGAGCCGGATCGCCCGCTCGATGTTGTAGTCGCGTGCCGTGTTCGCGTCGCGCTCGATGGCGGCGAGCACGACTCCGTGCACCTTGCCGAGGCCGGCGAGCTGGCCGGCGATCGTCTGCGGCTCTGAGATGTCGAGCGCGACACCCGTCACGTTGCCGTCGACGCTCGCGGCGATCTGCTCGGTGCGGGCCTGGTCGCGGCCGGTCATCACCACGTGGTCGCCATCGGCCGCGAGTTTCTTCACCAGCTCGAGGCCGATTCCTGACGTTCCGCCGACGACGACGGTGGTGCGTTCGCTCATTCGCTTTCCTCCAATTTTTCTTTCAGGTAGTCCCAGTCGCGCACGAAGCGGTAGGCGTGCCTGGGCGGCATCTGGGGTGCCTGGGTTTCGAGCCACTCGACGGTGGTGCCGACGGCCGCGAACGAGTGGACGCATCCGACTCCCGCCCAGGCGATGTCGCCGGGGCGCAGCCTGAACTCCTGCCCGTCGAAGGTGGCATCCACTTCTCCGTCGGTGATGAGGTACGCCTCTTCGAGCGGATGATCGTGCGGGCCGGCCTTGCCGTCTGGGTCGTACTTCACCATGAACATGGTGGAGAGGCTCGCACCCAGGTCGGAGTCGATCATCATCTTGAGCGAGATGCCGCTGTAGACGAGCAGCGCGGAGCGCATGCTCGCAGACACGGCGAGGAGCTCCTGCGACTGGCGCCCCGGGTTGAGGTGCTCGCGAGTGATGTTTCCGAATGAGCGCGTACGCGGGTCGCGTGCGTCAACCTTGATGGGCGCGCGCTCCGGCAGTTCCGGCACCTGGAAGGTGTCGGAGCCGTACCGCTCGCGCGCGGGAGGGGTGAAGAGGTCAGACCACGCTGCGGTCGTCTCGCCGATGGCGTGCCATGAGTGCGGTACGCCGATCGGGATGATGCCGTAGTCGCCTGCCACCAGGTGAACGGTGGCCTCCGGCGTGGCCAGAACGACCTCGCCCTCCAGCAGGTGGAAGCTCTCCTCGAACGAGTGCACGTGCGCTGCCGTGCTCCCGCCCGGCTCGAGCCTGGTGATTCCGAAGTCTGTGTGGGCGGCGCCGTCTTTCTCTCCGACCGCTGCCCACCTGCTCATACCGACGGATGCCGGGGCGAGGGGGCCAGGGTCGGTGTATTGCGCTTCGTCGCTGCGTCGCACGACAAATCTGGTCATGTGTTTCCTATCGCCGATGTGGCCAGCGAGCCCTTATTGGCGGGGCGGCCCGCGGAAGCCTGGATGCTCCCGACGCGAGCCCGGCTAATAGTGGCACTGGACATCTGTGTTCAGTAATGCTTAAATCTGAGTCAAGCTGACTGGTCCATGATTGTCAAGACAGCACACGCATTGCCTGACAGGGCCGGTTCTGGTACGCGAAGGAGCGTACCCGACTGATCGAGGAGGATGAGTGCGATGTCAAGTAATGGTGTGCCCGAAGCCGGACGGCCCGTCGTTTTTCGAAACGGGATCGTATTGACTATGGACGACTCCCACACAGTTCTGCCGAAGGGTGACGTGCTCGTCATCGACGGCAAGATCGCCGAGGTGGGCGAGTCTCTGAGCGTGCCGGAGGGCACCTTCGAGATCGACGCGAAGAACGGCATCATCATGCCGGGAATGATCGATACGCACCGTCACATGTGGCAGTCGGCCATGCGTGCGTACGGCGCGGACTGGACCCTCACGCAGTACTTCGTCTGGTACTACCTGGAGCACGGCATGAAGTTCCGCCCGGAGGATGTCGCGGCGGGCAACGCCGTTTCGGCCCTCGACGCCGTCGAGTCCGGTGTCACGACAAGCGTCGACTGGTCGCACGGACTCCGCACCCCCGACCACGGTGAGGCCGCATACGAGACCCTCGCCAACTCGCCCGGGCGCTTCGTGCTCGCGTACGGCAACCTCGCCGGTGCGCCGTGGGAGTGGTCGCAGGATCCAGCCGTGCGCAAGGTGATCGAGCGGGCGCGCGACGACTCCGCACTCTTCGGCGCTCAGGTCGCGTTCGACGTTCCCGGCGACCCGAGCTTCCCCGAGGCTCCCGCATTCGCGTTCGCTCGCGACCTGGGCGTGAACGTGACCACGCACGCAGGTGTGTGGGGCGCGACCAATGACGACGGCATCCGCCTGATGTATGAGAACAAGGCCATGCAGCCCGGTTACGTGTACGTTCACGCGGCAACGCTGAGCGACGAGTCGTACCAGATGATCGCCGCCACCGGTGGAACCGTGTCGCTCGCGACCGAGAGCGAGCAGACGTGTGGGCAGGGTTACCCGCCCGCTCACGCGCTGCGCAAGCACGGCATCCAGGCCTCGCTGTCGATGGACACCAGCGTCTGGCAGAGCGCCGACATGTTCGCTGCGATGCGCGCCACCATCGGTGCCGACCGTTCGTGGGAGCACATGCACGCTCACGAGAAGGGCGACACGGTCACCCACATCACGCTGCGCGTCGAGGAGGTCGTCGACTGGGCGACTCGCGGCGGAGCCAAGGCGCTCGGCAAGTGGGACCAGGTCGGCAGCCTCGAGAAGGGCAAGCTGGGCGACGTCGTGCTCATCAAGAACGACGACTCACCCACGATGATGCCGATCATCAACCCCTACGGTCACGTGGTGTACCAGGCCGGTCGCGGCGACGTGCACACGGTTCTGGTGGGCGGAGAGGCCGTGAAGTACAACGGCAAGCTGGTCGCTGGCGACGTGGCCGGCGTTCGCAGCAAGCTCGAGAACACTGTCGAGTTCCTGCAGTCCGAGCTCGGCAGCGACACCTGGAAGGCTGGGATGAACCCGGAGATTCCGGAGACCGAGATCCTGACCAACCCGTACCAGTACACGCGAGACTGAGCGGGAGGGATGGTCGTGTCGAGCAAGGTCATCGATTGGCTTGAGGGTTACAAGGCCGCCTGGGAGCAGCGCGACCCGGAGGCCGCAGCAGCACTGTTCACCGAGAACGCACAGTATCGCGAGATGCCGTACAACGAGCCATTCCCTGGCCGTGCCGGCGTTCGCGACTACTGGGCACGCGTCACGGCGACGCAGAGCGACGTCTCCTTCCGCTACGGCACGCCCGTTGTTGAAGGCAATCGTGCGGCGGTCGAGTGGTGGGTGAACATGAAGAACGGCGGGGTGGATGTCACGCTCGCCGGGGAGTTCATGCTCACCTTCGACGACGCCTGGCTCTGCAGCGAGCTGCGCGAGTACTGGCACTTCTCTGAGGGCCAGCTGCAGTCTCCCGCAGGCTGGGGAGAGTAGGTTCCGCCGTGTTGGTCATCAGCGGTGCCTCCGGAAACCTTGGCCGCGCTACTGCGCTGAGGGTTGCTGAACTGGGAGGCGCCGCTGGTGGCCTCGTGCTGGCGAGCCGCTCGCCGGATGCGCTCGACGGCCTGGTCGCCGGCGCTTCGGCGCGGTTCGCCGATTTCGATCGACCTGAGTCGCTCGCGGACGCGTTCGCGGGCGCATCCCGCCTGTTGTTGATCAGCACGAGCACGGTCGAGAATCGCGGCAACCAGCACGCTGCGGCGATCGATGCCGCCCGTGCTGCGGGTATCGAGCATGTGATCTACACGTCGATGCTCTCTCCCGGCCCGCAGAATCCGGCGTTGATCTCGGAGAGCCACTGGTCGACCGAGCAGCACCTGCGGGCGAGTGGGCTGGCGTTCACGATCCTGCGGTTCTCGCTGTACTCCGACTTCCAGGTGTTCGAGGCGGCGGATGCCCTCGCATCCGGTCGCTTCGTGCACAACCGGGGCGATGGCGGGTGCAGCTACATTGCCCGAAGCGATTGCGCGCTGGTCGCAGCCGCGGTGGCGTGCGGTGACGGGCACGAGGGCGTCACGTACGAGCTGACCGGGCCAGAGAGCTTGGACGCCGAGCGTCTTGCCGCCTTGTATTCGGATGTCGGTGGTCGGCAGGTCGAGGCTGTTCCGGTGAGCGATGATGAGCTTCTCGAGCTGGTGAGCGGCGGCGAGGGCACCGACGGGCATGAACAGTATGGTGCCGCCTTGACGGTGTCGCTGGGCCGGGCGATCCGGGAGGGCCATTTCGGTGCTGTCACGTCGTCTGTGCAGGAACTGACCGGCAGCCGGCCGCGAACTGTGGCCGACATGCTCGCCGACAGCGCCGCCTTCTTACAGTCTCATTAAACGTCTGACGCAATTAATCCTTGCAATTTCGGGGAAGTCCCGCCACAGTGTTAAGCAGCACTGAATGTTGTTTACAGTTACCCAACACTGCATTACCGGCAGAACGACACCAGACGATTTCAAAGGAGAAATCATGCGACACAGCAGATTCCGAATTGGCCGACACCCTGTCGCACTTGCCGCGGCAGTGCTGTCTGCCGCAGCCCTCGTGCTCGCTGGCTGCAGCAGCCCGGCCGAGACCGACAACGGAGCGACGAACGACGAACCGCTCGAAATCGCGTACATGTCATTCGCGGTGGCGAACAGTTTCGACGCACCCATGCTGGCGGCGGCACAGGCCGTAGCAGCCGATAACAACGCGACGATCACGGTGTTCGACGCCAACAACGATCCGCAGGCGCAGTACACGCAGCTGCAAAACGTCATCACCTCCGGCCAGTACGACGGCATCATCACCCAGCCGATCTTCGGAACCGGCCTGATCGACCTGGTGTCGCAGGCGATCAGCCAGGGCATCAAGGTCGTCAACATCAACCAGGTGCTCGGCCCGGACTTCACGACAGACAAGCCCCAGGTTGACGGGCTCTCCGGCAACGTGATCATCATTCCGACCGAGCTCGGCAGGAAGATCGGTGAGCAGGTTGTCGAGGCGTGTGCGTCGAAGAACCTCGACCCCTGCAAGGTTGGGTACCTCTACGACATCAAGGCATCCGCACTCGACGTGGCCATCCACGACGGGTTCACCAAAGCGACCGAGGGCTCTCCGGTCGAGGTGGTGGCAGAGGGTGAGTCGTTCTTCACGGCGACGGTCGCTCTCGGCGCGGTGCAAGACATGCTGCAGGCCAACCCCGACATCAACCTGATCGCCGGCTCTGACCAGGGCATCCAGGGCGCTGTTCAGGCCCTCGCTGCCGCGGACAAGAGCGGCGTGCTCCTGGTCGGCTACGGCGCCAGCGCCGTCGGTGTGCAGGGTGTCGCCGCGGGCGACTGGTACGCCACCATCGCCATGAGCCCGGCCTCCGAGGGTCGACTCGGAATGCAGGCGCTCATCAAGGCGCTGCGCACCGGTGAGGACTCCGGCGCGATCGACCCGGCGAAGGACTACCCGAACGACGGCATCATCAACAAGTCCGTCGCCGACAAGTTCACGGCGGAATGGCCCGGATAGGTCAATGACGGCAGCACCTTTGCCAGACTCCCCGCAGCCGCACGTCGAGCTGCGGGGAGTCAGCAAGAGTTTCGGTGGCCCCCGCATCCTCACCGACATCACCCTCGCTGTTTCACCGGGATCGGTGCACGGCCTGGTCGGTGAGAACGGTGCGGGTAAGTCATCCCTCAGCAAGATCATTGCCGGCCTCATCACGGCAGACGAGGGAGAGCTGTTCGTCGGCGGCGAGGCCGTATCGTTCCGGTCTCCCCGTGAGGCCCTGGCTCACGGAGTTGCGACGATCGCGCAGGAGCTCGCGCTCGTGCCCGGTCTCACTGTGGCCGAGAACGTGTTCCTCGGCACAGAACCCCGTCGTGCAGGTTTCGTTCAGCGTCGCGCCCTCCGCGCGCGGTTCGACGAGTTGGTGCGTGAGACCGGCTTCAGCCTGAGGGCGGATGCGGTGGTCGGCTCCCTCAGGACGGCTGACCAGCAGAAGGTCGAGATCCTGCGGGCGCTCGCCAGTGGTGCGTCGTTCATCATCATGGACGAGCCGACCGCTGCGCTCTCAGGCCAGGACGTCAAGAGGCTGCACGACGTCATCCGCTCGCTCGCAGCATCCGGGCGCACCGTGCTGCTGATCTCCCACTTCCTCAGCGAAGTGCTCGAACTCTGCGACACCGTGACCATCCTGCGCGACGGCCACCTGGTGCGCACGTGCTCCGCCCGTGATGAGTCGGAGTCGACCCTGATCGAGGGCATGCTGGGTCGCAGTCTCAGCTCGGTGTTCCCTCCGAAACGGCTTCCCGACCCAGACGCGGCAGAGGTGCTGCGGGTCGAGAACCTAACGGCACCCGGTGTCAACGGTGTGTCGTTCACCGTTCGCGCGGGCGAGATCGTCGGACTTGCGGGGCTCGTCGGCGCCGGCCGCAGCGAGATCGCCCACGCGGTGTTCGGGTCGAGCCCTCGTCGCGACGGTCGGGTGACCGTCAACGGCCAGAAGGCGAAGAGGGCCAGCGTCGCTCGCTCGCTGGCGTCGGGGGTCTTCTTGATTCCCGAGTCGCGCAAGCAGCAGGGTCTCGTTCTGCAGCGCTCGATTCGCGAGAACGTGACGCTGTCGAACCTGCACGGCTTCAGCGTGGCCTCGTGGGTGCGGCGCCGCGTCGAGCGGCGAGACGCGGCCCGGGTGCTCCGCGAGGTGACGGTGCAGGGCGACGACCGCAGGGCGGTGGCACAACTCAGCGGCGGCAACCAGCAGAAGGTGCTGTTCGCCAGGGCGCTGCAGCGGGCGAGAACGCTGCTCATCGCAGACGAGCCGACGCGCGGCGTCGACATCGGGTCACGCCGCGCCATCTACGACCTGCTCGTCGAGCAGGCAGCCAAAGACGTCGCCGTGATCGTGATCTCCTCCGACGTCGAGGAGGTGCTCGGCCTCGCCCACCGGGTGCTCGTCATCCGGGGCGGCCGCATCGTCACCGAACTGACCGGTGACCGCATGACTGAAGAGAACATCCTGGTATCCGCATTCGACGAGACCGGCGCAATCGCAGTGCCCACAGCAGCAGAGGTGAAGTGATGACCGACACGACAGACACCGCGCGCGGGTTCAAGCTCCCGCAGCCACAGTGGCGTTCCATTGCCATCGTCTTCCCATTCCTGGCGCTGTTCATTGCGCTGTCGATCGGAAGCAGGCCGTTCCTCACCCCGCTCAACCTGCTCAACATCCTCGACCAGCAGGCGGCGACGCTCATGATCGCGGCCGCGGGCACCCTGGTGCTGATCAGCGGAGGCATCGACCTCTCTGTGGGGGCGACGTATGCGCTCGCCGCTGTCGTATCTGGCACCGTGACCATCTCGAACGGCCCGGTTGCCGGTGTGATCGCGGCACTCGTCGTGGGCATCCTGGTCGGACTCGTCAACGGCGTGGTGAGCACAGTGCTCAGGGTCAACTCGCTCATCGTCACGCTCGCCATGTCGTTCATCGTCGCCGGGCTGGCGAGCCTCGTGACGGGCGGCAACCTCGTGGTGCTGTTCGACCGGCTCGACTTCGCGGCGATCGCCAGAACCCCCATGTTGGGCGTTCGGTCCTCGATCTGGATCATGGTCATCGTGATCGTGCTGATCGGCATCCTGCTCGCACGCACCACAACGGGCCGATACCTCTACGCAGCGGGCGGCAACCCAGAGGCCGCGCGGCTCGCGGGCGTGCGCGTGCACTGGGTGCGCATCTTCGCGTTCATCCTGAGTGGCACGGCGGCTGCGCTCGGCGGAATCATCGACACCTCGCGAGTGCTCAGCGCGCAGGCGTCACCGGGAACAGCGCTCACCTTCACAGTGCTCGCGGGAATTGTGGTCGGTGGAACCTCGATTCTCGGCGGAGAGGGTGCCGTGTGGAGAACCGTGATCGGCGTACTGTTCATCGCGCTCGTCGGCAACGGTTTCAACCTGCTCGGGGTTGACGCGCTGTTCCAGCAGATCACCCTCGGTGTGATCCTGCTGCTTGCCGTCGGGATCGACGCTTGGTCACGCGTGCTGAGACGCTGAGCGGGCCAGAGATCCGCCCTCACAGGCCCCTGCTCAGGGGCGCCGAGCGGTCATGACGATCGAGCCGATGTGGTCGCGGTAACGGCGGAAAGTGGTCCACAGCTGCGTGATTCGCGGCAACACCGAGGGGTGTGCGAGGCAGCGGCCGAGGAAGGCCGCAGACCCGAGCAGGCCCTCGTCGGAGAGGAACGTGGGCACATCAAGCAACAGGAGTTCGCCTGTTTGCTCGAACTCCACCTCAAACCCCCGCTCTTCGAGCAGGCGACGCCACTCGTCGGCGGTGAGCGGTCGCGCGAGCACGTGCAGCACCCGGGTCAGGGTGTTCTCGATCTCGTCTTTCGTCGCCTCTGGCAGGCTGTTCGGCGTCAAGAGCAATTCGTGGATTCCGTACCGCCCACCCGAGCGCAGTAGGCGGGCCGCCTCCTCCACCGTGGCGATCTTGCGCTTGCTCGACTCCAGGGTGAGCAGCGCTTCTCCGTAGACGACACTGGCGCTTTCGGTCTCGAGCCCGGTCTGGTGCACGGGGGCGATGATGCTGCGCTGCTCATCGCCGTTCAGCAGCCGCTCAACTCGTGCAGACTCGGCTCTGCCGCGCTCGACCGCCGTGTAGCTTCGCGGCCGCACGGCGAGCGTGCGCTCGGTGGTGATGCCGAGCCCCGGCCAGAGATCGACGATGTCGTCGTCTGAGCTGATCTTGAGTGCGTCGAGCATGGCCAGTGATGGGGCAAGACCCCCGGGACGCATCACCTTCTTGCCGAGCCTCGCGAGCATCCAGTGGGCGGGCATCCTAGCCAGTGGCACTCCCTCGCCCAACAGTGGTGCGTTCTCTGTAGTGGCGGGTGATGCTGTGGTGCTCACGGCGGATGCTCTCCTTGCTCTCGCCGCAATTTTATGAGGTAAGGCTAACCTTTGTACAGCGGCCTCTCGGCTACATGCGCGGCTACAGCGCGTCGGCCATGAGCGCGAGGTTGGCGGGGTCTGGCTCCAGTTCGCCTCGTTCGATGCGGCGGGCGATCTCGACCACGGCGGAGTTCATCGGGGTCGGCACCCCCAGTCGAGCCCCCTCGGCCTCGACATGACCGTTGAGGTCTTCCGCCTCGCTGCGACGCGACTTGCGCCAGTCCTGCAGCACCGTCGTCGTGGCTCCGGGCACGACGAACCCCGCGAAGAGCTTGTCGAGCATGATCTCCACCACCCGGTCTGGGTCTGCCACCTCCTCGGGCGTGAGCCCGAAGATGGGGAGAATCGGATGCCCGATGGCACGCCCCACGGCCAGTGCCTCCTCGCCGGCGGCCAGCATGATCTCGCGCATGCCCGGCTGGTGCAGAGCGTCAAGCATGGGCAGCCCGAGGGCAGCAGACGTCACCAGCAGCGTGCTGTTGCTGATGAGCTTCATCCACTTGGTGGCGATGATGTTGTCTGCGAGCTGAACCGTGCCCGAGTGCCGCAGCAGGGAGGCGACGTCTTCTTCTCGCCCGCTCGGCCCGCCATCCGGAGCCCCGACCGCGAACCAACTCTGCGCTACTCCGGTGTGGCGGTGCACGAGGCCAGGCTCGTCCATGGTCGACGACACTTCGATGACCGTGCCCATGGTTCTGCTGATGCCCACCGCGGAGGCGATGGCATCCACCGTCATGCCGTTCTGAAGACCGGCAAGCAGCCCGTCGTCGGCGAGGTGCGGCGCGATCAGCTGGGCCGCCCACCTGGAGTCGTATGCCTTCATCAACATGAGCACGATGTCGAACTTGTTGCGCAGCGTCGCGACCTCGCACAGGTGCATGGTGCGCGGGTGGACCGTGAGCTCGCCCTCAGGGGAGAGGATGCGCAGGCCGTGGCTGCGCATCCGTTCGACGTGTTCGGGCCACTGCTCGATGAGCACGACATCGTGCCCCGCAGCTGTGAGGTCTGCGCCGATCGATGCGCCGTTCGCACCGGCGCCGAGTACGGCGATTCGTGGTGAGGTCATATCGGGTCCTTTCGACCGCCTGAGCATCAGAGTACAGTAGAGATGAACACGCTGGGGTGAATTCGCCCAGCCTGCATGATCTGGCGTAAATCGCCACTGAACATTTGAGCGGGAAGGCAGAAACCCATGATCCTCCACCTAGCGACGTTTCGTTGGCGGGAAGACGTCACAGCGGATGCCGTGAGCGCCCTCACCGACGCCCTCAAGACCATGGCAGCAGGCATCCCGGAACTCCGCTCCTATGTGTGCGGCGAAGGCCTCGGCCTGCGCCCAGGGGGTGCTGACTACGGCGTCGCCGCCATCGTCGACGACGCTGCGGCGCTGGATGCCTACCTGAACTCCCCGCTTCACAAGGACGTGTACGACAAGCACCTGGGCGTGATGATCGCCGAGCGCGCAGCCATCCAGCTTCCCCTCGAGAGCGGGTCACTCACATGACCATGCGAGCAGCGGTGCTGCACGCCGTGAACGACCTCAGGGTCGACGAAGTGCAGGTTCCGACGCCCGGCGCCGGTGAAGTGCTCGTGCGCGTCGCCGTATGCGGGGTCTGCGGAAGCGACGCGACCGAGTACAGCCGCGGGCCCGTGCTCACGGTCATGCCGGTGACCCTCGGGCACGAGTTCGTCGGTGTCGTCGAGGCGGTTGGCCCCGGCGTGACCGCACCCGCTGTCGGAGCGACCGTGGTCTGCGGAGCAGGAGTCTCCTGCGGCGAGTGCAAACCGTGCCGTGAAGGGCGCACCAACCTGTGCCGCAGCTACTCAACGCTCGGCCTGCAGCACGACGGCGGCCTGGCCGGGTACGTGAAGGCGCCGGTGGGCACGCTCCTCGACGTCACAGACACGGGGCTGCCACTCGACACCCTGGGACTGAGCCAGCCGATGTCGATCGCGGTGCACGCAGTGCGTCGCAGTGGGCTGAAGGCCGGTCAGGATGCCGTGATCATCGGTGTCGGCGGCATCGGTGCCTTCATCACGTTCGCCGCCGTTTCGGTCGGCGCACGCGTGTTGGTCGTAGACCTCAACCCTGACCGCCTGCGCCTCGCAGAATCGCTGGGTGCATACGCGACCCTCGAGGCGGGCGCGGCCACCCTGGCCGACAAGCTTCGCGAGTTGGGCATGGACCCGGATGTCTACTTCGAGGTGAGCGGGTCTGGTGCCGGTCTCGCTTCGGTACTCGACGCCGCGGCGCCGGGTTCCACTATCGTTCCCGTCGGCATCCAGCGCGGTGAGCCCGCCCTGCCCCTCGGAACGTGGACACTCAAGGAGTACAAGATCGTCGGAACGGTGGCGCACGTCATCAAGGAAGACCTGCCGGAGGCTGTGCGCCTGCTGGGCAGCAGGCCCGACTGGTCAGACATCGCGCACGAGGTCATCCCGCTCGACCAGGTGTTGTCGCACGGCCTGCAGCCCATCCTCGACGGAACGGCCATCCAGACCAAGACGCTCATCGACCCCTGGATCGACTCGCCCAGGCCGGCGGTGCACGACCGGGGCTAGTGCTTGATGTCGCCCAACACGCGCATCGCGTCGACGGCGGAGACGAGACTGGTGTTGACGGGAACCTCAAGCCCGGGTGCGGGGGTGAGGTCTTCGTCTTCCTGCCTGCGACCCACCACGAACCAGACGCCCTTGGCGATGGTCTTGCCCTTGTTCGAGTAGAGGTGCGGCAGCACCGAGTCGAATTGCAGTGAGTCGCCCGGGCCGAGCACGTGCACGTCGAACTCGAGTTGCAGCGTGAGCTCGCCCTCGAGGATGTAGGCGGACTCGATGCCGGAGTGGCGCATGAGCTTGCCTTCGATCGAGCTGCTCGCCCCGGGCTCGTAGGTGACCAGCAGCGCTTCCGCCGACTTGCCGACACCGGATGCGAGGCGCTCCCAGCGCACACCGTTCTCCATCTCGAGCACGGGGTTGTCTGCCGCCCGCTGGATCTTCGAGTGGATCAGACGCATGGGCTCAGGCTGCACGGGGGCGCGCCCGCTTGCGGGTGCGATCACGCCCAGCAGGTCGTCGAGCGACAGGCCGAGGTGGTTAGCGAGAGCGTACAGGGTCGACACAGACGGCTGTGTCTTGCCGGTCTCAACCTGCGAGATCAGACTCGCCGACACGCCCAGCGCCTGGGCGACGCTGCGGAGGCTGAGCCTCTTCTCTGTGCGCGCCTCGCGCAGACGGGCTCCGACACTGTCCGCGGTCATGTTCACTCCTGATGTGCTTGGCCCTGACTGACTATACGGCTCGTGCGGCCGTTTTGCGTGCAAGACGGGTGATTATGGTGAGAATGTTGGAACTGTGCGTTAAGCTGTACTGTACGACATCCGCCGACGGTTGACGCTCTGGCGGTCCAGTACAGGAGATTCAGATGAAGAACACCGGGACGACAGGTACCAACGCAGTCGATTGGGAAGAGCGCGTCAACTTCGAACGCCTACGCGAGCAGCGGCTCGCCCGACTGAAAGCGGAACTCGACCGGTCGGAACTCGGGGCCGTACTCGCCTTCGACTTCTCGAACATCCGGTACATGACCGCGACCCACATCGGCACCTGGGCGATGGACAAGCTCATCCGCTTCAGCCTTCTCACCCGCACCTCAGACCCCATCTCTTGGGACTTCGGCTCTGCCGCCAAACACCACAAGCTCTACAACCCGTGGCTCGACACCACCACGGCAGAGATGGATGCCGACCCGAACTCGCCCCACGAGAACGCTGTACGGCCTCGCCTTGAGAGCGGCGCTCGCGCCGGCATCTCCACCCTGCGCGGCGCGTTCCCACCAGACGCGGGAATCGCTGAGGGTCTGGCCAAGAAGATCAAGCGCGAACTCGAGAAGTTCGGCGTGGCAGACCAGCCGCTCGGCGTCGACGTGATCGAACTGCCGGTGCTCTTCGCACTGCAGCAACAGGGAATCACGGTGGTCGACGGCCAGCAGCTCTTCATGGAGGCCCGCCGCATCAAGACGGGTGACGAAATCCGCCTGCTCACCCAGGCCGCCTCGATGGTCGACGCCGCCTACGAGGAGCTCTACCGCTTCCTCCGCCCCGGTGTGCGCGAGAACGAGGCCGTCGGCCTCGTGGCGAAGACCCTCTACGACCTCGGCTCCGAGTACGTGGAAGGCGTCAACGCGATCTCAGGTGAGCGCTGCTCGCCGCACCCGCACGTCTTCTCAGACCGGGTCATCCGCCCAGGAGACCCCGCCTTCTTCGACATCCTGCACAGCTGGAACGGCTACCGCACCTGCTACTACCGCACCTTCGCCGTTGGCTCGGCGAGCTCGGCGCAGCGGGATGCGTACACCCGGGCACGGGAGTACATGGACCGCGCGATCGCCCTCGTGAAGCCCGGTGCCACCACGGCAGACATCGTCAAGGTGTGGCCGAAGGCCGAAGAGTTCGGCTTCGCCGATGAAGAGGCCGCATTCGCACTGCAGTACGGCCACGGCGTCGGACTGTCGATCTGGGAGAAGCCGATCTTCTCGCGGCTCACCTCGCTTGAGCACCCGGAGGAGCTGCAGGAGGGCATGGTCTTTGCGCTGGAGACCTACTGGCCGTCGGCAGACGGCTGGGGTGCCGCGCGCATTGAGGAAGAGGTCGTCGTGACCGCTGACGGATGCGAGGTCATCACCAAGTTCCCCGCTGAAGAACTGATCGTTGCCGGCCGCCGCTACTACACCGTTGACGGCCCACTCAACCTCGAGCGCGACTCCCAGTCCCACAAGAACACCACCTGGGGCCGGGGCGAGGCATGACCCCTTCATCGGCTGAGGGCGGCACTGGAGGCAGTGCCGTTCTCGGCTTCCTGGGGCTCGGCTCCATGGGGTCGGGGATGGCGCGCCGGCTGATCGACGCGGGCCACACCGTGAAGGTGTGGAACCGCTCGCCCGAGCCGGTTGCGGCGCTGGTCGAGGCTGGCGCGACCGCGGCAGAAAGCGCAGAGGATGCGCTCTCGGCAGACGTGTCATTCAGCATGCTCGCCAACGACGCAGCGGCGGAGGCCGTGCTGGGTGGCGACGCCGCGCGGTCGGCCGCCGGTCGCATCCACGTCAACATGGCGTCGATCAGCCCCGACGCCGCAGACCGGCTGCAGGCGCAGTTCGAGTCGGCCGGTGCCGCCTACCTTTCCTCGCCCGTGCTCGGACGGCCGGATGTCGCGGCCGCCGGCAAGCTGAACATCCTCACCGCGGGAGACGCCGCGGCGATCGACGCGGTCGAGCAGTACCTGCAGGTGCTGGGTGCCAGGGTGTGGCGTTTCGGCGACCGGCCGAGCATGGCCAACGGCGTGAAGGTGTCGGTCAACTACAACATCATCCACGCGCTGCAGGCGCTCGGCGAGTCCGTCGCGATGGTGGAGCGGCAGGGCGTCGACCCGCAGCTGTTCGTCGAACTGCTCACCAGCAGCCTGTTCGGCGGCGTCGTCTACACCGGCTACGGCAACCAGATCGCCCAGCGACGCTACACACCGCCCGGGTTCCGCATGGAACTGGGCCGCAAAGACCTCGGGCTCGCAGAGGAGGTCGCAGCCGCAGGCAAGGTGCGGCTGGCCAGCCTGCCCGCCCTGACCGAGGTGTTCGAGCGGGCCCTGGCCGACCCCGAACTCGCCACCTATGACTGGGCCGCGATCGCGGAGGTCACCCGTCGCGGCCTGCTGTAGCGGCTCGCCAAGTCAAGCTTAGGCCGAGCGCACATCATTTCCATGTTCGACCAGAGGCTCGGCCTAGCTGATCGATCGTTCGGGGTGCAATCAGAAGCTCATCAACTTTTCTTGTTGACGTTTACTTGACAATGGTGGTTGAGAAGCGTACCGTCCTTGGCAAAGTTGATTCATAGTTGAGTTTACGAGTTTGGGGAGCCAGGACCGTCGTCACTGTCGTTCCTGTTCGCACCCGACGACTCCGACGTTTGGCGATCGCAATTGTTGCGGCTCTGACATTGATGGTTGTGAATGTGGGGCTGGCTACGTCGGCTGCCGCATACTCTACGACAGGATGCAAATGGGCAAACGGCCCGAACGTGACTTATTGGATCAATATGGGTTCCGGCACTAATAGGACGGCTGCACAAGCGACGCTCACCAGTTGGTCGACTTTGACCGACGTTAACCTTTCTTCCAGCGGTAGCAGCAACTTTTCGATCACGTCAAAGAATGACGGGGCAAGCGGGTATGACGGTAGGACGACGTGGCTTTGCCTACTCGGTGTTACGACTTCGGCAGAGTCTTGGGTGAACACCCACTACACGTCGTCGTATGTGCTCCGGAAAATAGAGGCTGTTTACTCTCACGAAGTCGGCCACGGCCTTGGGCTCGGGCATGGTTCGAACAATGCCGTGATCATGTACACATGTGCTGCGTGTGTGTACAACATCCATGGTTACTACTGGCCTCAGACCGATGATCGCAACGGAATGAATTCTCTCTATTGAGGTGAGGGCTAGGGTCATGAATCGACGCGCATTGCGGTGGTGTGTTGTTGTGGTTGCCGCGACCATGATTCCCTTGGGTTTGACGGCTTGTGGAGTTTCTGGTGGTAATGGGTCACGGCATCACATATATCAATCATTGAACGAGTTGATCTCCGATAGCACGACGATCGTTGAAGTGGTAGTGGAGGATCAGAACACCTTCGCTGCTACCGACTCGACATCTGCCCACACTGTCTCTGAGGCGATGGTGGCCACAGCTGCAGTGCCGCTTGGCCTTGCCTTGACAAATGAAAGTTCGGTACTCACGCCGAAAGTCGGGTCTATGATCAGTGTGCGGCAATTGGGGGAACCTGGCAGTCGATCGGATACGCCCTATTTGAAGGGCGGTGGTCAATACCTTCTCTTCCTGACGCCGACAATGCTGCCAGGTGCTGCCTCCAACGAGTTTTACGTAACGGGCGGGGTCGCTGGAATCTACGAGTTCAACGGTGACATCTATGTGCGGGCTAGTAAGGACGGTGATCGGATTCCTGAGGAACTCACCGTCGAGGAACTCACGAGATAGAGGCCAGCCGCTCGACCGCCTCGGTGAGTACCTCTGGCGAGCAGGCCAGGTTGAGCCGGGCGAGGCCACGGCCAGCCGGCCCGAAGTCCGGCCCGATGCTTAGCGCTACCTTCGCATGTTCGAGCGCGTACGCGGCAGGGTCGTTGCCCCAGCCGAGCGCGCGAAAGTCGAGCCAGGCCAGGTAGGTGGCGTCAGGCATCCGGTAGCCCACCCGCGGAAGATGCTCCGCGAGGAGGTCGCGCAGCAGCATCCGGTTACTGTCGAGCGACGCGATCACGCCGTCGAGCCAGTCCGAACACTCGCGGTACGCGGTGATGCTGGCGTGCAGGCCCAGGATGCTGGTGCGCCAGTACACCTCGTCTGGCATGCTCGCGACGATGGGCGCCGCCCGACCCCCGGCAGTCACCATGAGTGCAGCCTTCAGGCCGGCCAGGTTCCAGGCCTTGCTCGCGGCGGTGACACAGATCCCCACCTCGCGGGCGTCACCCGAGGCGTTCAGGAACGGCGTGTAGTCGACACCGGGGTAGGTGAGCGGGCCGTGAATCTCGTCGCTCACGACGGAGGCTCCATACTTCCGGGCGAGCGCGGCCACCTCGCGCAGCTGCTCGGCCGAATGGGCCAGGCCCACCGGGTTGTGCGGGTTGCAGAGCAGGAACGCCGTCGCGCCGTCCCTGAAAGCCTGCTCGATGCCGCCCAGGTCGAGCGACCAGCCGTCGTCGAGCCCACCCAGCAGCGGAACGTCGACCACCCGCGCACCCGCCTCCGGGATGAGGTCGAAGAACGGAAAATAGACGGGCGAGTTGACGATCACGCTGTCACCCGGCTTGGTCACGCGCCGAAGCGTCTCGACTATGGCGACCCCCACATCCGTGGTCGTGAACACCTGGGCAGGGTCCACAGCCCAGCCCCACCGCTGCTGTGCGAAGCGCGCGAACGCCGCGGGCAGGTCAGACGTGGGCGGTGCGTAGCCGGTGTCTGAGCGCTTGATCGCGTCAATCAGAACGGATGCGATGGGCTCGGCGAGCGGGAAGTCCATCTCCGCGACCGGCAGAGGCAGCACATCCGGTGGGAAGGCCGCCCACTTCATGCTTGTGCGGCGGCGGAGGGACTCGATCGGGTCAGCGTTGACGTGCATGGTGCCAGTCTGGCACTCCCTGTCTCTGCGGGCCTGGCGCGCTGGCGCTTGGTTTCGATACATTTCTGCTGCGCAGAAACACTCAACCCGCATCCGCCTGCTGGGCCTGGTGGCCCTCGCGTAGGCTGGACTCGTGAATGAGGAAGAGATCGGCCGCGCCAAGCGTGCCCGTCGGGTGTACGCGTTCGATGACATCGCCATCGTGCCCACTCGCCGCACGCGCGACCCAGAAGACGTCTCAGTGAGCTGGTCGATCGACGCGTTCCAGTTCGAGACCCCGATCATCGCAGCACCCATGGACTCGGTGGTTTCACCCGCGACCGCGATCACGATCGGCAAGCTGGGTGGCCTAGGCGTTCTCGACCTCGAGGGCTTGTGGACCCGCTACGAAGACCCCGAGCCGCTGCTGGCGGAGATCCGCAGCCTGCCGCAGGATGAGGCCATCCGCCGCATGCAGGTGATCTACGCCGAGCCGGTGAAGCCAGAGCTGGTCACACAGCGCTTGGCCGAAATCCGCGAGGGCGGGGTCACGGTCGCGGGTGCACTGTCGCCGCACCGCACGCAGGAGCTCTACAAGACCGTGGTCGAGGCGGGCGTCGACCTGTTCGTCATCCGCGGCACGACCGTCAGCGCGGAGCACGTCTCGAAGACGAGCGAGCCGCTCAACCTGAAGAAGTTCATCTACGAGCTTGACGTTCCCGTGATCGTCGGTGGTGCAGCCGGCTACACCCCGGCGCTGCACCTCATGCGCACCGGCGCTGCGGGCGTGCTGGTCGGGTTCGGCGGGGGCGCAGCGTCAACCACGAGGGCGAGCCTCGGCATCCACGCTCCGATGGCGACTGCGGTGGCGGATGTCGCTGGTGCCCGCCGCGACTACATGGACGAGTCTGGTGGCCGCTACGTGCACGTCATCGCCGACGGCGGCCTTGGAACCTCCGGCGACATCGTGAAGGCGATCGCCATGGGTGCGGACGCCGTCATGCTCGGCTCCACGCTGGCGCGGGCGACGGATGTTCCGGGCGGCGGCTACCACTGGGGTGCAGAGGCGCACCACGCCGAGCTTCCCCGGGGCAACCGGGTGCAGGTCGACTCCGTTGCGCCGCTTGAGCAGATCCTGTTCGGCCCGTC